>Ga0247841_10005180_pt1 | contig 21456 bp, 19 predicted proteins | sample LaCruzMarch2015__2_FD_192410 | JGI IMG/M metagenome (GOLD analysis project Ga0247841, IMG submission 192410) | Freshwater microbial communities from meromictic Lake La Cruz, Castile-La Mancha, Spain - LaCruzMarch2015_18m | ecosystem: Environmental > Aquatic > Freshwater > Lake | place: Spain... | reverse complement strand
CTAATGATAAATCAATTAAAAAATGTATTAAAGTGTATCAAGAAAATATTAAATCAGAAAAACTAAAAAATGAAAAAAAAGAAAAGAAACAAAAAGAAATTGAAAATAATACTACTGAAAATAATACTACTGAAAATAATACTACTGAAATGCTTGAACAACTTAAAAAGATGCAAGAAGCTAATCCTAATGATAAATCAATTAAAAAATGTATTAAAGTGTATCAAGAAAATATTAAATCAGAAAAACTAAAAAATGAAAAAAAAGAAAAGAAACAAAAAGAAAAAAATTTAAGAATATTCAAAAAAATTTTAAGAGATAAAAATACTATGAATGATCTTTCCTTTTATGAAAAAATAGAACCTATAAATCAAAAGAAAATTATTAAAGAACTAAGAGAAATTAATAAGATAACACGAATTGAAAAACCTTACAGAATGACTCTTTTGGAATCTGATATTCCAATTGAATTTAAAGCATCTGCCATGAAAAAAATTAATTCACTTAGATATATGGAACAAGGAAGCGGTGAATTTTATAAAAGTAAAAACTGGGTAGATACATTTATGCGTATTCCATTTAATAAACATGAAGGTTTACCTATAAGTATTGATGATGGTGTTGAAAAATGTCATGAATTTATGGAAAATGCTCAGCAAACTTTAGATCAAGCTGTTTACGGTTTGAATGATGCAAAAATGCAAATAATGCAAATGTTAGGGCAACTTTTAACAAATCCAAAAGCAATTGGTGCAGCTATTGCAATTCATGGTCCACCAGGAACAGGTAAAACTAGTTTAGTCAAGGAAGGTATAAGTAAAATTCTTAATAGACCATTTGCATTTATTGCTCTTGGAGGTGCGACTGATAGTAGTTTCTTAGAAGGTCACGGTTATACTTATGAAGGTAGTACTTGGGGTAAAATTGTTCAAATATTAATTGATAGTAAATGTATGAATCCAGTTATTTATTTTGATGAACTAGATAAAATTAGTGATACACCTAGAGGTGAAGAAATCGCAGGTATTCTAACACATTTAACTGATACATCACAAAATTCACAATTTCACGATAAATACTTTGCTGAAATTGATTTTGATTTGAGTAAATGTTTATTTATATTCAGTTATAATGATGAAACAAAGATAAACCCAATTTTAAAAGATAGAATGTATAGAATCAAGACTAAAGGTTACAATTCAAAAGAAAAGACAATTATTGCAAACAAATATTTACTTCCAAAAATTCGTGAGCAAGTTAGATTTAATGAAGAAGAAATAATTATTCCCATTGAGGTTCTTACTCATATTATAGATACTCATTGTAATAAAGAAGATGGTGTTAGAAATTTGAAACGTTGTTTGGAAATTATTTATACTAAATTAAATTTGTATAGATTAATGAAACCTGGATCAAATTTATTTGAAGGTGAAATGTCATTGCAAGTAGAATTTCCATTCACCGTGTCAAAAGTTACTGTAGATAAATTAATTAAACGTGAATCAGATGGTCTGGAAACTTGGCGCGCATTGTATAATTAAATAAGGTTCTTTAAGTATATAAAATAATATAATAATAATTGTATTCTTTAAGTATCAAAAACAATTTATTATATTTTTTCATCAAAATAAATTTGGGGAAAGTATTTTGAGTTTCTGAAAATGGACAAAAATAAATGTCCAAAATTGAAATACTGGAATACTTTGCCCGGAAAATATTTTTCGCTGCATAATTTTTTTTATGGTCTGACTATTTTTATAATATTTTTTAATTTGTTATGATAAAAAAATATTGTTTAATTGTAAAAGGATTTAGAATTTTTTGTTGTGGAAATATATGGAACTAAATGGAACTAAAATTAAGCAACTTTTAAGCAAAAAATATTGGTGTGAATGTTGTGATTATACTACAGAGAGAAAAAGTAATATTACAAATCATTACGCAAGTGCAAAACATTTAAAGGAACAAAATGGAACTGACATTAAGCAAACTTTAAGCAATAAATTAGAATGTAATAAATGCAATAAACTTTATAAAACTTCAGCAGGATTATGGAAACATAAAAAAGTATGTAAATATGTACCTGAAAATAATGATTTATCTAACAAAGATGATTTAATTATAATGCTTATTAAACAAAATTCAGAATTAATGAAGGAGCAAACTAGTATAAGATGCATGATTATTGAACAACAAAATAAAATGTTTGAACAACAAAATATGGTATTAGAAATTGCAAAAAATGGAACAAACAATGTAACCAATACCAATTCACATAATAAAACATTTAATTTACAATTCTTTTTAAATGAGACATGTAAAGATGCGATGAATATTATGGATTTTGTTGATTCAATAAAATTGCAATTGTCAGATTTGGAAAAGGTTGGAAGATTAGGTTACGTAGAGGGAATCTCAAGCATTATCACCTCAAATTTAAAAGCACTTGATATAACTCAAAGACCTGTTCATTGCACAGATAAGAAGAGAGAAACACTTTATATAAAAGATGAAAATAAATGGGAAAAAGAAGATGATGAAAAGAAGAAAATAAGAAAAGCAATTAAAAGAGTTGCCTCAAAAAATGCAAGATTATTACCAAAGTTCAAAGAAGCGCATCCAGATTGCATTAAATCTATTTCAAAGTTTTCGGATCAATATAATAAAATTATTGTTGAATCAATGGGTGGTTCTGGTGATAATGATATTGAAAAAGAAGAAAAAATAATTACAAAAATATCTAAGGAAATATTAGTAGATAAATAAATTAATAATTAGGTTACCAAACGGTATTTGTATTATGCCACCACATTCCATCATTTTTTTTAACATTATATAATGCCTTAAAAATTTGTGAACGTGATAAAGGAATATTGCATCTATATTTATCAAGTGGATGTGGATTTGTTTTAAGTTGTGCTGATAAAGCTTTTTTAGAAATATGTTGTTTTTGTTGAATTGCATAATAAACATAAAAGGCTTCAAAAGCAAGATACCTAATTGGAACCAAATCTTTATTATTTTCTTGAAAATCTTGTAAATATTCATCACAAATAGCTAAACCAGATATGTCAGCTAAATTTTCACCAATACCAAGTGATGCGTCATATTTAATTCCATCTCTTGCCGCAAATTCTTCATATTGTTTGATAACATCTTTTTGTATATTTTCAAATTTCTTTTTGTCTTGAGATGTCCACCAATTATGCAATCTACCTTCCGCATCATATTGACTACCAAAATCATCAAATCCATGAGACATTTCGTGCGCAATTGTAAAACCTACATGTGCCAAGTTATATTCAATTCCTCTCTCATCTAAATCCACAAATGGTTTCTGAATATATCCTAAATTAATATATATTGAATTTTTAGATGGAGTATATGATGCGTTTACAATGTAAGCTTGAGTTCCAGCCATTTTAACTGGATATTGTGTCCAATCCATAATTGGAATATCAATAACTGATTTTCCTTCTAATTTAATAAATTCATTATGTCTCCAGGTTTGTATTTTAATAATATTATCATATAAATTATGACCATAGTCAAGATCAGGGTCTTCTCTTAAATTTTCTGGTTTACCTATTATAAAATTAAATTTACTTAGCTTATACTGTGCATATTTTTTTGTTTTTGGAGACATCCATGTGTTTCGATTCAAAATTCTATTAAATACTATTTTAAGTTCATTACACAATGTTTTAACATATTCAATTGATTGAGTATTTTCATATTTTTCCACATATTGATTTGTTAAAAAGGTATTAAAAGGAATAGACATATATAAAGAAGCACTTACTGCATTACTTTTATTAATTCCAGTTTGACCTCTCTGAAAATTACCATAAAAATTAAATGACATATGTTGCCAACCAATAGTTATTCTTGCAATTCGTAGAATTAATATCCAAATCCAATATGTTTTCCATTTTGGTGATTTCCAATTATTAGACATTAAATCAGTTCCACATTTTAAATAATTAAGACTTGATGTAATAAAAAAGGAAGGAACCTCTTTAAATCCTAATCCTTTTGAAAATTCCTTCCAATCAAAACCATATTTACCTAAAGATTCTGAAGCCATAACTTTATTATATGTTTTTTCTTCTCCTGTGACAATATCAGTACAACCTAACGCATTAAAAATTTCTACTTCAACATCATACACATCATCGCAATTATATCCGTGGTCTTTTCCAAGACAAGTATCAAATAATTCTTTACAGTAGTTTTTAAAAGTATTTCTATATTTTCTTTTATATTCTATATCAGTTCCATCATCATAATATATATTTATATCAATAATTGCAAAATGATGAGGACTTATGTAACATCTATAAATGTCAGGATTTTTATTATCAGGATTTAAAGACCATACAAAAGGTGCATCATCAGCTATCATTTCATCATTGTTCATATATGCTAATAAATCCCATACATTATTATTTTGAATGTATGACTCAACTATTTTTACTGCATTAATTGACAATTGTTTGCTTTCTTTTATTGAATTCATTTTAACAATAGAATCATAAAAGTTTTTAAGATTTATAGAGAGTTTATCATCATGTGTATTGATATAATTTAAAATTAATTCATTAAGTTGATTATAAACTTTGTCTTGAGTTAATCTAAAATTATCTATTTGAACAATGTATTCTTGATGTTCTTCAACAGTAATATTTTTCAACCATTGGTAATTAATATAATCATAAAAATTATTTTCTGGTTTTATGCTATGTGGTGAAAATTTACTCATTAATTCTTTAACAAATTCTTGTTTGTATTTTTCACTAGTTTTTTTTAAATGACCTTTTGATAATGTTTTTGAAAATTCTTCTTCGAATGATTTTAGTCCAATAGGACATTCAATAGAATGTTGTTTTTTAGATATATTTTTTTTACTTTTATTTTTATTCTTAACCGTTTTTGTCATATAATATATAATTATTAAAATATTATAAATATTAAATTAAATATTAAATTAAATATATATAAAAATAACGTCATATATTATCATAATGAATAACGAAGAACTTTTACACGAAAATCAGATTAAAAGAAGAAGATGTATTTTTAAAACAACAAGCAGTTAAAGATGCAGGATATAAATGCGAAATTTGGGTGTATGATAGAAAAGGAATTAAAATTCAAAAGTATGAATAAAATATTATTAATAAAGTAAAATAATATTTTAAATTTATGGTAACAAATTAATATTGTGAGTACGGAACATTGTTACCACCTCTTGTCACAAGATAATTATATTGCTCCGCATTCATTGCTGCACATCCGCTACTGTTCGAATATGTGTTAGGACAAAATTCTGGAGCAAATTTAGTATTTGCGAAAAAAAACATTTCGCCTTCAGGAAGAGGAAGAGTTTGTTGTTCACGAGCCAAAAATTGTTTCACTCCTGCACTTAATGGTTGTCCAGGAACAACAGTCATATCAGGTGCATTCCATGAAGAGGTATTAATAGGTTGGTCATTACTCAAATCATAAACAGATGATTCGCCATAGTTAATATTAGCGCCAGTAAATCCTTCTTTGCTTGTGGTTGTAGTCACTGAAGAAGTAGAAGGGTTTGTACCAGAAGCAGTTTGTGTTGCTAAATTATTGTGTCTTATAGCTTGTTTTACTTCATGTTTTACTTGTTCATTTGTTTTTGATAAATCATTTAATGCCTCAAACCCTTCCATCATTCCAAAATTAGAACAACCACAAAACATATGTCCAACTAAAATTAAATAAATAACCCCAATTAAAATTAAAACTTCAAGATTTAACTTATATCCTAATATTGAGATGTCCATATTATACATATTTCATAGATAATAATTTTCCTCTATTTTTTTCTAAAAGTAAGTCAATTGATGCGTTATAATCATAAAATTTAATTTCATTAACATAAAAAGTTTTACTGTCTGTTAATAAATGATATAATTCATCATGTTTAATATTTGATTTTGTTTTACTATTTTTATCTAAAGATAATGTTGAAATATTTTTATCATAAATTGTCAGATTTGGTCCTCCTTCAATAATCGTATTTTTGCCTAAATTAAATATAAATTGTTCATCAACATTTGCGCCATTAATTTTAACTAATCCATAAACTTTCTCTCCGTTTTCAAGGATATCATCTATAAATATATCTTTAATTTCTTTATATTTTCCATTTTTAAGTTTTATTTGAGTTGTTCCAATAAATCCGCCATCTAAATATTTATGAATATCTTTAAAATTAGTAATATCAATAATTGAATTTTGTAATACTTCATCAATATCATTATCAAAAATTTCATCCCAATCAGTAAAAATATATTTATTAATCATTATAGTTTTATTTTTTGTATTTAAACAATATAAATAAGGTTCATTATAAAATGCACATTTTATTGCATCAGGATGTTTTGAAATAGGTATCCATTTATTATTATATTTAATAATATGTGAATCAGATACATAAATATCATCTAAATTATAAATATCAGATCCTGAAGTAATTACTTTTATACAAGCAGTTACTTCATTATTTCCAATTAAAACGTCACCATTTTTAATATTGCAAATAAGTTTTGTAGTTCCATCATTCATAGTGATAACAGTATTTTTATCAAAACATTTAACGCTTGGGATTTTTAAACTGGTTTGAACTTTTAAAATATCAATCATAAATGCTAATATAATTGCCATTGGAATAGCAATTGCAATAAAAATTACTGTATTAGCCATCGCTGCACCCCATGTAAATGGAACAATCCAGAACATTGCAATCATTGCTGCGAGAGCTATTAAAATAGTTAATATAAATTGAGCTATTGCTCCCATGAGTGATTTAAGTGTATAATATCCACCTAATAATGTAAATAATCCAGCTGTCATAGTTCCCTGTATTTTGCTTGTTAAGTCTTTAAAACTAATAATTATTTGTTGAAGTGGTATTGTAAAATTCATAATACGTCCCATTATTTCTTCTGATATTTTTTGAAACATACTTCTAACTTTATCAAACATAGCGCGAATATTTTGTATATCTTCTTTAATTCTGTCAGCCATTTGATTTAGAATATTAACAATAAATGTAATAGGTTCTACAGCCATTCCAGTAACATTTGATAGAATTTGTTGTGTACAATAAGTAAAATTTTGATATGTGTAATCACTAGCTGAAATTCCTTCAGGATGAGTAATATATCCAGCAAAAGGTATAATATTAGGTTTACATCTTTGATTTGTCCAATCATCAATAATAGGTTGAGAATTAATCATAATAAGACAGTAAGAAACAAATACTATTAATATGATGGTTATAATAATAAATAATATTACAGAACCGCCATATTGGTCAAAATAATTTAATTTTTCGTACATTTTTTTTATATTTTGTAATCCTGGATTATTCATATAGTATACTCTTAAAAAAGAATAATAAAAAAACATTTTCAATTATCAATATTAAAAAATTGTTGTTTTTATAAAGTGGTCCTCCCAATCCCAAAATATTTCATTTCCAATTTGTATTTTATGTTTACTTGTAATTAAACAACTAAACCAATCAGTTTTAATATCAGATAATTCAGCTTTTGAATAATTTTTAACCTGTATAAATTTATGTTGTATTGTATCAAAAACTAAATGTGAACCAGTAACATAAATAGTTTGTCCATTAACTCCATTATTTTTAATTTTATATAATGGAATATGTTCTCTCTTATTATCAATTTTCATTACTGATTCCACAATAGATCCATCTTCTAAAATATCTCCTAAATCAATATCTTTAATAGCTTTAATATTTCCATTTTTTAATTTAATTTGTGTTTTAGGATAAAAGCATTTACCTAGAGCGCGAACAAGTTGACCTGGTGGACCATTCCATGTGCTATTCATAGTTTTAATACTTCCATCCATAACATACATAAGGCTTACCATAATGCCTATTGTTTTTCCTATCAAATCTTTAATACCTATAGTAATTTTTTGAAATTCAATAACTAAATTTAAGAATACTCCAAAAATAGATTGTATAATATCAGAAAAAAATGTTCTAATCTTATTAAACATACCACGAATATTATTAATTTCATCCATAAAATTGCCAAGTGTACCACTAAGTGAATCTGTTATAAATGTTAATGGTTGTAATAAATAACCCATTAAATTTGTTTGCATAGATTGAACACAATAAACAAAATTTTCTTCCATATTATCTGCTAAAGGCATATACATTGGATTACATCTATACAAAGGCCAATTAGCTTTTATGTCTGCCAATTGACTATAATAAAATACTCCTGCAATATATATTGCGAATGCGAGATTAATATACACAAAATTAATCCAGTTTTTTCCAGATGGCATAACTTATATTATAAATATAAAATTATTAATTTGTTTATATTTAATAATTTTAATTTTATTATATAATAAAATGAAGCGTTTATCAATGAATTTTTTGAATGAAACGACAAATAATAATTTTAAATCAACTAAAAATAATAATTATTTTAATAAAAACATGAATTATTTTATTTGTAGTAGTGGAGGTTGTGGTTCAACTATTTTATTTAACTATTTATCATTATTTGGTAATGTGTATCATATTCATGATAGATATCCTCCAAAAAAATTACAATATATAGGAAAAGAAAATACAGATACAAATGTTTACAGTGAATGGTTTAATGGAGTTGAAATACCAGAAGATAAATTAAATAATTATAAGGTTATTTTTATGTATAGACATCCTATTCAAGTAATATTTTCCAGATTTACTCAAATAAAAGGTCCAAATGTTGCACATTTACAGCATATAAAATGTATTAATAATGGTAATATCAATTTTTTTGATATAATAAAAGCAGGAAGAGATTTATATGGAATAGAAGATTTTTTTGATAATTATGTTCTTCCAACCGATAGAAATTACAACATATATGCAGTAAAATATGAATTATTTTGGGATAATATACAACTATTCAATAAAATAATGGAAATTCCAGATGTAAAAGATTTATATCCTGTTAAACAAGAGAGACAAAAGTCTTTTAGTTTTGTAAAAGAATTGAATTATATTTATAATTCTCTTATAAATAAAATGAGTAAAATGAGTTTCGTAGAAATAATAAGACCTAAACAAGGTGAAGAAGAAAAACTATCTATTTAATGTCTTTTATTTTTCTTTGTATGTTTTTTTTTATTTTTACGAGTATATTTTTTATTTCTTTTTTTACCTCCACTCATACATCCCCATTTCCAATTAGGATTTCCTCCTCTTCTTTTTTTTCGTGAGCCTCCCATTTGTGTAGCTTGATTATCATAAGTAGAATTTGCATACATTTGTGTAGATCTTTGAGATGAGACTTGTATTTGATTATTAGGGTTAGTTCCATCGCCGCCTTGAGGTTCATAAAGCATTTGATATTGTGGAACTGCAATAGCGCCACCTTTATGTCTTCTTTTTTTAAGTTTACCCCCAGCCATTAATTTATTAGCATCTGCTTGCATTTGACTCTTATTTACTGCTGCAAGTCTGGCTGAATCAGCAGGATTAGAACCAATCATTGCTTTTTGTGTTGGATACATCATTCCAGGAACAGAATTATTTGTAGTAGACATTTTAATATATATTAATATTAAAATAGTTTAAAATTAAATTACTTAATATCTTTTATAAAGTATATGGACGACAAACAACGACTTCAGCTTCAAAATATGATTAAGACAAATAATGTCGAGGAACAAACTGATTTAATACGTAATTTAAAACATAGTCAACTTTTACGTAATGAAGTAAATAATATGATTTTACTTAAGGCTAAATATAGAGGAGATGATGAACAAATATATAATGAATGTGTCAATGAATGTAATTTTTTATTTACATATTATACTGACATTTTTAATAAAATTAGAAAGAATGAAATAGATATTGGTATATTAAATAAATTTTTAGAAGTATTAAGACGGGTTGAAGATGGTGAATTGGACCAACATGAAGGTTCATTTGCTGTTGGAACCCTTTTAAAAGAATTATATGTTGATAGTGCGTTAAAAAAAGCTGAAAAATTAGACGCAAATTTAGAAAAAGCTCCAGAGCCTAAAAAGGCTGATATAAAAATATCATGGAAACAATTTAAAAATATTAAATAAATATAATTTTATCATTTATTGAAAGACCACCAACACTTAAAATATAAAATATATAATTTAAGATTGTTATGAAGAAGATTATGATCCTTATACTGCAAATAATTGGCGTGATAATTATTGTTTTAAATATTCATTCAAAGAATGGTATTTTTTATATAGAAAACATCACACTTTACCATCAATTATTCTAATAGGATATGATAAAATATAATTAAAATAACATAAACATATTTTGATATATTTATGTAATTATGCCAAAAAAATATTCTACAACTACAACACTTGTAATAGTAGAATCTCCAGCCAAATGTAAGAAAATAGAAGAATACTTGGGTCCTGGATACAAATGTTTGGCTACATATGGACATTTACGTGAGCTTAATTCATTAAAAAATATAGATATTCAAAATAATTTTAGACCAACTTATACAATAATTGATAATGCAATTAAAAAAAGACAAATAGAGGTTATACGAAAGGCAATAAAAGAATCAAATGAAGTTATTCTTGCGTCAGATGGAGACTTTGAAGGTGAAAAAATTTCGTATTGTGTTGCACAAATTTTTAAATTAGATATAAATAAAACAAAGCGTATAACATTTAATGAAATAACAGAAACAGCTTTAAGAAATGCAATTCAAAATCCAAGAACAATTAATATGGATATAGTAAATGCTCAACAAGCTCGACAGATTCTAGATATATTAGTTGGATTTAAAGTTTCACCAATGCTTTGGAAATTTATATCTTCACCAAAAGGAAAAGAAAATGCTCTTAGTGCAGGAAGATGTCAAACACCAGCACTAAGACTAATTTATGACAATGAACAAGATATTAAGATGTCTGAAGAGAGAAAAGTATATAATACAACAGGATATTTTACTAATTCTAATATTAATTTTGAACTAAATAGGCAGCATGAATCAGAAGATGAAATAACAGATTTTTTAGATGGAAGTATTAATTTCTCTCATATATATACTTGTACACAACCAGTAAAGATTTTTAAAAAGGCACCAGAACCATTTTCAACATCAAGAATTCAGCAAGTTGCAAGCAATGAACTGCATTATTCACCAAAAGAAACAATGCGAATTTGTCAATTACTATATGAAGGAGGATATATAACATATATGAGAACAGATTCGAAGACATATAGTGGCGAGTTTTTAGAAAATGTTAAGAATTATATAACACGTACTTATGCTCAGGGTGAGAAATATATTAGTGATAATATTGTGACCACAAAGTCGTATGTTAAAACAACCAAATCTACATCACCAGTCAATGACAGCCTTCGGCAAGAAGCTCACGAAGCCATAAGACCAACAGATATTTCTCTCTGTGAGCTTCCAGAAAAACTGGATAATAAAGAGAAAAGAATGTATAAATTAATTTGGGAGAACACATTGGAAAGCTGTATGGTTTCTGCTTCATATTATTCGGTTACCGCAAGTATTTTAGCTTTTCAAGATAATAGATTTATTTACACAAGTGAATTAATTGATTTTCCAGGATGGAAAATAGTTGCAAAAAAGTATTTAACTGAAAATAAAGAGTATTATTATCTTCAACAAATAAAACAAAATTCGCAAATTTCATACAAAAAAATGTGTTCAATAGTTACAATTAAAGGATTAAAACAACATTATACTGAAGCAAGATTAGTTCATCTTTTAGAAGAAAAAGGAATTGGTAGACCTTCAACTTTTTCTTCTCTCGTTGATAAAATTCAGGAACGTAATTATGTTAAAAAAGAGGACATAAAAGGTAAAGAAATTATATGTAATGATTATGAGTTGGTAAATGATGAAATTTTTGAAATAGAAACCAAGAGAGAATTTGGAAATGAAAAAGGCAAACTGGTTTTACAACCACTTGGTAAAATTGTTATGGAATTTCTAGAAAAACATTTTGATAAATTATTTAATTACAATTATACTAGTCTTATGGAAGATGCTTTAGATAAAATTTCTAAAGATGAAATGACGTGGTATGAGTTATGTGACATTTGTAATAAACAAATTGATAATTTAATTGATGGACTTAAAGATGAGACAAAAATTGAAGTAAAAATTGATGAAAATAATACATATATTGTAGGTAAATATGGACCAGTAATTAAATGTATTGAACAAATAGATGGCAAAGAAGAAATTAAATTTAAACCAATTAAAAAAAATGTAGATATACACCTTCTTGAAAAAGGTAATATTAATGTTGAAGATATAGTTGATTCATCTAAAAGCCATTTTATTTTGGGTCAGCATAATGGAAAGGATGTTGTATTAAAAAAAGGTAAATTTGGATTATATTTGTCGTGGGGTGAAAAATCAAAGACTTTAAAAGAACTTGGAAATAGACCAATTGAAAATATAACATTTGATGAAGTTAAACAATATTTAGAAGAAGGTAGTAATAACATTAGAGAGATAAATTCAAGTATTTCAATTAGAAAAGGTCCAAAAGGTGATTATATATTTTACAAGACTTCAAGAATGAAAAAACCAGAATTTAAAGATATAAAATCATTTATATCTGAAACTGGTGAGGACTATAAAATATGTGATATAAATATTTTAAAGTCATGGTTAAATGAAAAATATAATATGTAATTTAACGTCCTGCAACAAATGGAGAATACATAACTGAATTGCTTTTTCTAAGAATTTGAGGTAATTGTAATGTAAATTCAATGGTAAATGAAAAATTAAAAACTCCAAAGTTAACTATCTGTCCATCATGATATCTAATTTTAAATTTAAATCTTCTCAATCTTTCTGCAGGTGGATAATAAAATTTATATGGTAAAGATTCTTTATCAAACCATTGAGATAATGGTGTTGTAGGAATCGGTATTTTTGCAAATGCTGAATTTACAACTCCATTTGTTTTATTTGTTTGTACTGTGTATGTGCTTATGTTATATGGAGAGGTTTCATCCATACAATTTTGTCCTTCAATTTCCATATACATGTGTGATGGTCCCATCAAATTAATTTTTAATGGAGCTTCAATCCAATAAACAACAGATCCCGTTAAACTTGGATTTGGTAAAAGCCAATAACCATTATCACCAGGAAAAACATCTCCATAATAAAATCTTGGAACAAAACTTCCATTATATGTTGAGATATTGCTTATATCGTTTATTATTGAAGTTACAATAGTTCCGGTTTCGGCTTGTCCATTCTCAGCTTCAATATCACATCTGGTTAGACCTAAAAACCCTGGTAATCCCCAATTGCTATAATCAGGAATCTGATTTTTTTGACCACATAATAAACTCTCAGCTATTATATTTATTGCACTTTGTGTTGAATTTGTTAATGTAAATTTGTCACATGTATTACCAAACCATATTTTTTGACTAACATTATTATATACAATAACAAAATTATTATATCCTCCACTTAAACCAAAAAGTCTTAATGCTTCTTTGTATTCATTTTGTAATTGTGTATTTATAACTGGGTCAGGATCAAGAGTAGTACTTGTAGATTGTTCAGTAAAATAATTTTGAATATTTAAAGTTACAATATTATTAAATTTGTTTGTTAATTCAGTCGTCATTTGTATTGGATTGTAAAATCCTTCTTCAATAATAAATTTAAAATTTTGTTCTCTCAAGTAATACAAACACTCGAATATTTTTTCAACAAGTAAATCTGTTACGTTATTTGTAATTGGATTGTATGGATTATTTATTTTAAATGTCATAGCTATATTAGTATTTAAAGGAGAAAATGTACTATAATTTGAAGGAAATGACCAGTCAATTAATCTCAATGTTATTACATTTAGTAAATCTTCAGGCAAATCGATTTCAAATTCTGAAGAAATAGGAAATCTTAAATAATCTCTGTCTTCAGAATGTATTGAAACATATTTTTTGTATAGAATGTATTCTTGAGCACTATTAATCAATGGATGATTTGTATTTACATTAAAATTATTACCATTATTGAAATCTTTTATTCCATTGTTGATTAATGAATTGTTAATCATATTACTATTATATATTATATTTTTTTATATAAAAATAAGATTAAATTAATAAAATAAAAGTTAATATAATATAAATGTCATTAATAGGAACAGTTGCAAATTATGGAGGTAAACAACCTAATAATACAACAAATATTAAACAATTTGTTGTTAGTGGTGGTGGAGATGCCATATGGATATATAAAAAATTACAAAATGGACTAAAAGTTCAAACTCCTGCTGATAAAAAAAGTCCAGTTTATATTGATAGTGATTTATATGTAAATAGATCAATATTTAATACTTCTGATTTAATTTTAAAAGAAAATATAATATCATTATCAGACGTAAAACTAGATGATTTATTTAATTTAAACCCTGTACAATATTCTTTTAAATCAGATATAAGTAAAAAAACTCATTATGGATTTGTAGCTCAAGAAGTTGAAAAAATATTTCCAGAATTAGTAAAAGATAGTATTTTAGGTTATAAAACTGTTAATTATATAGAATTAATTCCAATGATTATATTTAAAATGAAAACAATGCAAAATGAAATTATTGAATTAAAAGAAAAGATAAATTTATTGAGTTATGATAGTGAATAAAATTATTTTATTATAACATAATAATATAATATTATAAATGAAAGATTTATATTCAAATGTGTATAAAGCTTTAATAATTTCAAGTGCAATAGCATTTATTATAGGTTTTTTTTCTAATGGAAATATTTCAATAGATTCATATATTACTGGTTATTCTGTATTAATTTTAGCTATTATGATGATACTAATAATATTATTTAATAATATTTCAAAAATAATACAAGAACAGACTATACTTCAACAAATATATATGATATTATTAACAACTGGTCCATTTGTATTAATGTTAGCAGTTATAGGATTTATTTTATATTTATTGATAACATATAGAAGTAAAATTATTGAAAATCATATTTCGCAAAGTTACTATTCTTTTAGCAATATTACAGCTATATTACTTTTAATTCAATTATATATTGTTTATACTAATATTTCAACACCTATTTTTGAACAAACAGGTAAAATATCTAAAGTAACGTCAAGTATTATTTATTTATTAGGTGTTTTATCTACAATATCTTCAATTATTATGTTTACTATTCTAAAATATTTTATAACTGATGGTTTTGTGGTTAATCAATTTTAATAAATTTATAAGTTAATCCATATTTATCTTCAGTTTCCCAAATTCCAGATATTTTAAGAATAAATGAACAAACAGGTTTTGTTCCAATATCAGTAAATATTTTAAGATTACCATTTCTAAGTTGTTCATATATTTTATGTTGTGGAATTTTATTAATATTTTCATACTTTTTTAAAAGTTCTTCTTCAATATTTTTAAGATTATTTATTATTTCAATATGTGTTGATATATTAAAACAACATTTATATTTAGTATAATATTTCTCACAAGATATATCATTTAAAGTAACTAATAAATAAATACCATTTAAAACAACATTTATAGTTGAATAAAGAATTCTAATAAATATTCCTTCATTCATAACATTATTTTTAGTTGGTTCGCAAAAAAATATATTTTTATCATCATATTGGTCAATTCTTTTAACAAGGTTCATAAATAGATACTAATATATAACTTATTTAGTTTTTAAGTTATATATTTACGCGATTATAAAATTATATAATTTGTTTTGATTATATATGTTGGTTTATAATTTAAATAAAGAATAATTAATATAAATAGTAATGAAGTTTTATGAAACTCACTTTGAAGAATATATTAATGAAAATAATTGTGAAAATTTACATAAAAAATTAGATAAGATATATGAAAAATTTCCTAAAACTTTACATGAACTTAAAAACATTATTTTTTTTGGACCAAGTGGAATAGGAAAATATACCCAAATGTTAAAATCTATTAAAAAATATAGTCCATCAGAATTAAAATATGAAAAAAAAATTAGTTTAACATATAATAAGCAACAATATTTTTTTAAAATTAGTGATATACATTATGAAGTTGATATGTCTCTCTTAGGATGTAATTCAAAACTACTTTGGCACGAGATATATCAACAAATAATAGATATTTTATCAGCTAAAATTGATAAATCAGGTATAATTGTTTGTAAATATTTTCAAGATATACATAGTGAATTATTAGAAAATTTTTATAGTTATATGCAAAAAAATAATGATATATCAATAGATTTAAAATTTATAATAATTACTGAAGAATTAAGTTTTATACCTGATAATATATTAAATTGTTGTGAAATTATTAATATATGTAGACCTACAAAAACAGCATATATTAAATGTGTAAAAACTAAATTACCTGCAAAATTAAAACCAGAAAATATTACAAATATCAAAATTCTTCATATTTATAATGAGGATTTGATGTTACAGTATAAAATTATTTGTAATAAAATTATTGAAAATTTAATAAACATAAATGACCTACAATTTTTAAAATTTAGAGATATACTTTATGATATATTTATTTATAACTTAGATATAAGTGATTGTATTTGGTATATTCTCTCTTCACTCATTGAACAAAAACAAATTAAGAAGGAAAATTTATCTAACATTCTAATAAAAACATATTGTTTCTTTCAATATTATAATAATAATTACAGACCTATATATCATGTTGAAAATTATTTGCTATATTTAGCAAAGATAATACATAATTTTTAAAATAATTTATATCTGATAGAAATATTTCTATTATAAAAATTATAACCTCTTAAATATACACTTAATGGTGCAGGAATTGTATTATTTGCTTGCGCAACAAAAAAAAAGTTATTATATTTATCTGGAATACCTCTTCTATAAGTTATAGCACTGGTATGAATCGCCATTAGTATATTATATTAATATTAAATTTAATTTAAAAATAAAATTATTTTAATACTTAAAGTTTATAATTTATTATTTTTATGAATTATAAAAACGCATTTGAAATTTTAGAAATAGATTTGTATCAAGTTAGTTATAATGATATTTCATTAGAATACTTAAAGAAACAATATAGGCGATTAGCTCTAAAAAATCATCCCGATAAGAATGGTAATACACTTGAATCTAATGAAAAATTTCAAAAAATTAATGAAGCTTATAATTATTTAAAGAGTGAAATAAAACATTTAAAACAAGAAGATAATGAAGAAGATATATTTGGTTCTTCTCTCTATTTTGATAATTTAAGAAGTTTTGTAAAGACTATATTTGAAGGAAACTATAATGAAGTTGTATCTAAAGTGATTAATGATATTATAACAGCAGGAAAGAAATCATCAATTAAAATATTTGATGAATTAGATAAAGATACTACTCTTAATATTTATACATTTCTCTCTAATAATCGTTCTATACTTCATTTAAGTCAAGATATTCTGGATTATATAAGAGAAATTGTTGTTAAAAAATATGATGTTGTAGAAGTGTATAAATTAAATCCAAGTATAAATGATTTATTAAATAATAATTTATATAAATTATATGTTAATGAAGAATTATTTTTGGTTCCATTATGGCATAATGAATTATATTTTGATGGGTCTGGTTGCGAAATAATAGTAATGTGTAATCCTGAGCTCCCAACTGGTATAACTATTGATGATGAAAATAATATTTGTATTGAAACTGATATATATATATGTGACTTTTTTTTTGAAAGCATATTAGATGACAAATATACAAAATGCGTAACAGTTGGTAACAAAGAATTAAATATTCCTCTTTCTAATTTATTAATGAAGAGAGAACAATATTATAGTATTAAAAATGAAGGTTTAACAAAAGTAAAAAAAGATATGTATGATGTTTCTGAAAAGACTGATATTATAGTAAAAATTAATATTATTTGAAAATTTTAGTATATGTGTTTTATGTTAAATATATCCTATAAAAACAAAACATAATTCTGTTTATTTTCCAAATATAATATAAATTAAATTAAGTTTTTTAATTTATATTGAATAAAAAATATTTATATGGTTTTTAAATTTATTATTTTATTATTTTATTATTTTTATTTGTATGTTTTTAAATTTATGCCTCAATCTTCTTCTTAGCAACAACACGCTTCTTTTTTGGCTCTTCAGCAACAACTGGTTCAACAGAAACTACAGGCTCAACAACTACAATTGGTACTTCAGCAATAACTGGCTCAACAACTGGCTCAACAACTGGTTCAACCATTTTTGATTTTTTTACAGGAGGAGGCAATATATACTCTTCCTCATTATCAGAGTCTTCAACAATAGTGCTAGAAACTGCGCCTTCAGGATCAATATCATCCTCAGGAGGAGGCAATGCCTTCAATTTTTCAACTTCAGTTGCCTTAGGTCTCAAGAAACAAGTGCCTTCTTGAATAGAAGAAGTCTTAGGTTTTTGAACAATAGCTTGTTTCAAATTCCAAGTAACTGAAACCTTACCATTTACAAACCATAGTCCACCACATTGGATCAAACAAATGACGTGAGTTTTAGGCTTTAGATAATCGAGAGGACTTTCGTGCGCAGGACTTTTTCCCTTCAAGAACAAAGGAGTACCTTCCTCATCATAAATCTCAGATTGCCAAACACCTTTCCAACAAGGGATTTTAATTGTAAGAGTAGGAGGCTTATTCAAATCCATTTCAAGACTACCCTTTTCTTTCTTAGGATGTCTAAGCATAACATTAAATTTCTCTTCCATAACATCAGCACTTTTAATTTCTTTTCCAAACCATTCTTTAGAATATGTCAAAGCATCAGCTCTAATCTTAGCTTCCAAAGCACGCATAGAAGTCAGGAATGCTTCCGCATCAGGATTGCTATAATCTGAACTGGGAAATTGAAGAGACATAGTAAATTTTCCAGTAGGGTTCTTTGCTTGGTCTTGTCCTTCTTGTGCACCCCACGTCAGCATCAAAGGTGTAGACAAAGTAAGAGATTCCTTAAAATGTTTATTATACAAATTTACCACTTTTCCTCCTGTAGGATTAGCTTTAGGAGCAGAGTATGAAAATACACTGGTATCAATATTAGTTCCGTCGATGATTGCGGTAGACATTCTGTTAGTATGATTTATATTGTTGGGTTATCTTTAAATCAATTTTTTTTTTAAATATAAATGAATTTAAATGCTAGGTATCGTAAATTAAGCTTACTATACATGGTAAGCATTTAAATTCATTTATATTTAAAAAAAAATTTGATTTAAAGATAAATGAATTTAAATGCTAGGTATCGTAAATTAAGCTTACTACACATGGTAAGCATTTAAAAAATATAATAATATATAAAAAGAACTTAAAAAGAAAAATATATATTATTAATATATGAACGATTCTTTAAAAAAAAACAAGAGTTTAATGGAAGATTATATGAATTTGATAACAATAGTTGTGCAACAAAAACCTAACGCTAAAAATATAAGTATTTCAAAATTAAATAATCATAATGAATTAATAAGGTATAACTTTAATTTACCTCAATTAAAATTATTTGCAAAACAATATAATTTAAAAATTAGTGGGAATAAAACGCAACTAATAAATCGTATTTATTCTTTTTTATATTTTTCAAAATACATAATTAAGATACAAAAAATATTTAGAGGAACAATTACAAGAAAATATAAAAGTTTACATGGACCTGCTGTGATTGATAGAAAATTATGTACAAATACAAATGATTTTATAACAATGGATCCTATAGAAGAAATAAATTTTCATCAATTTTATAGTTATAAAGATGATGATGGATTTATTTATGGTTTTGATATTAATTCACTTCGTAATTTATTTTTAAATTCAAAAAATAGTGAAATAATTTTAAATCCATATAATAGAAATATTATTCCAAAAATAATTGTAAATACTATTAAACATATAGTTCGTTTAAGTCGCATTCTAAAAATACATATAAATCTTCAATTTGAGGATGATTCACTTAATGTTTCAAATGAAAAGGCGCTTGAACTAAGAGCTTTAAGTTTATTTCAAAATATTGATGCTTTAGGTAATTATTCAGACTCTCAATGGTTTCTCTCTTTGGATAGAAATAAACTTGTAAAATTTATAAGAGAATTGTGTGATATTTGGAATTATAGAGCACAAATAACATATGAAGCAAAATGTAATATTTGTCCTCCAAATGGAAACCCATTTGGTAATCTAAGTATGCCTTATATTCAAACTGAATTAAATATGATAAATGTTAAAAAAGTTATTTTAAAAGTTTTAGAAAAAATAGTAAATAGCGGAGTAGACAAAGATAGTAAAACTTTAGGAGCATATTATATATTAGGAAGTTTAACTTTAGTTAATGAAAATGCTGCTACATCTCTCCCATGGCTTTTTCAAAGTTTTTGTTAATTTTATTTGTATGTATAAAATAATTATTTTAAATCAAAATATATCGCCCTCATATTATCGTAACAATATATATTATTGTCCTAAAAACTACTTAAAAGGTAGTTACTAATATATAGTATAATAAGATGCCTAAGAAAATCACTTCTAAGACCGAGACTGAACAAGTCGTTACTCCTGTTATTACTGACTCAGCAGGTGCTGTAGAGAAAAAAGTAAGAAAGCCTAAAGCTGCTAAAGCTGTTTCTGCAATTATTGATGCTCCTATTGTTGAGCCATCAGAGTCTGTAGTTACTACTCCTGCAACTCTAGAGGCTGAGACACCTCTTGCAGAGCAATCTATTGAATTTCTTTCTAAGCTCCAACAACTTGGAGTTCTTATCTCTTCCTTGAAGGCTGAGTATAGAACTCTTGAAAAGAAATGGACTCGTGAGATTAAGACTGCTCAAAAACAATCATCCAAACGTAAGCGCAAAGCTGGTAACCGCGCTCCTTCTGGTTTCGTAAAACCTACTAAAATTTCTGACGAGCTTGCTTCTTTCCTTGGAAAAGAGAAGGGAACTGAAATGGCGCGTACTGATGTTACTCGTGAAATCAACACTTACATTCGCGCACACAAACTCCAAGATAAGGATAATGGTCGTAAGATTAATCCTGACACCAAGCTTGCCACTCTTCTTAAACTCAAGAAAACTGATGAGCTTACTTATTTTAATCTACAGAAGTATATGTCCCCTCATTTTGCCAAGGCAATCAAGGCTGAACCTGTTGTAATTGTTGTTTAAAATATATTATTACACAAAAAATTAAAAACATATAAAAATTATCTAGTCCAAAAGACTATATAATTTATGAAACCAATTATTAAAATACTTTTATTTATAAATTTATCTATAACCATATATATATATATATAGT
>Ga0247841_10005178_pt1 | contig 21461 bp, 28 predicted proteins | sample LaCruzMarch2015__2_FD_192410 | JGI IMG/M metagenome (GOLD analysis project Ga0247841, IMG submission 192410) | Freshwater microbial communities from meromictic Lake La Cruz, Castile-La Mancha, Spain - LaCruzMarch2015_18m | ecosystem: Environmental > Aquatic > Freshwater > Lake | place: Spain... | reverse complement strand
GGTGTGGGCGCAAGAACGTAACGTAAAAAAAGCAACTATAAAATGGAAATTCACAAAAAACGATGCAAGGTCAAAGCTGAACAGGCACTATATTAAGTTGCAAAATTAATGTTATGGTGCACTAGTTCATTTTCTCCTCTGTCTCGCTAGGTCATTCTTAAGTCGTTTTTCCTCTTTTTGTAACCTAATTTCCTCTTGAGAAAGATCTTTAATGGTATTTTGAAGGTCCATAATGATTTTAATTACCGCCTCTTTTCATCGTAGTTGATCTTATCTGGATCAAGATTGATTCTGCTCCGCTTTAAAATATCTTCCATGTTTATAAATTTATGAGATCAACTAATTATATTTTCTGGTTGTATCCTTTATTTTCATCCACTGGCCGAACTCTGTCCGTCAGGCGCGAAGGTGTCGCGTCGCTTGCATGGACTGGTTGGACGGACCTGTTCCATTTGCCTTTCGAACTCAGCCCGGATGGGACAAAGCTAGCCGTAACCGGTATGGATCAAGAGGTCTGGATCTATGATGCATTTACGGGAAATAAGCTATTAGAACAGAGAATCGGTGGGTGGGGTTATTCGGTGGCCTTTAGCCCAGATGGAACCAAGCTTGCCGTCGCCTGCGCTGAAAATACAGCAAGAGTCTGGGATATATCCACTATATCCACTGGGAATGAGATCTCCAGAATGCAGCACGATGATGATGTAACTTCAGTAGCCTTCAGCCCCGACGGGACGAGGCTGGCCACAGGAAGCAAGGACGGAACCGCAAAAGTCTGGGACCTTCAAGCGGATGATCTCATTTGCGAGGCGTGCAGCAGGTTGGAGAAAATCACTGATGGTAAATGGTGGGCAAAATACTGCACCTAGCCAGTTCCTTACTGAAGAATATTTTCCGTATAAAATAATGAGCCACCCATCCCTCTCACCCCACGCTCACCCTCGCCCCCAGCCCTGCCATCTCCTGGAAGAACCTCGGATAGCTCGCATCCACCGCCTCCGCCCTGTCGATCCGCGTCTCTCCCGCCACAAATCCCGCCACCGTCCGGGCCATGACAATTCCGGCGCTCCTGGCCATGCACGCCCGGCCCCGTGCAGCTTTCCGCTCGCGATTCTCCAGCGCCCGTCCGGCCGCTCCCGGCCCCGGCCATGCGGGCCCAGGCTCCACGGTCACGGCACGACCTTTGGCCAGATGGGAAGGCTACCTTGCAGAGCCAACTGCCTGGCCACAAGCTATATTTCATTATCTGTAGTTTATGCCTACTATGAGGACTCTTAGCTATCGAATCACTCTTAGAAAAGAGACTGAAGGAGGTTATACCGTGCTGGTCCCGGCCCTTCCCGGATGCGTAACTTTCGCAAAGACCGTGGAAGAGGCCATCGAGATGTCCAGAGATGCAATCACGGGTTATGTGGAGAGACTCATTAAGGATGGCGAGCCCGTTCCAGTGGAGGACGACCTCATCGAGTGCAGAGTGACTGTGAAAACTCGTGACTGGCACAGCGAGGCTTAATTAAAACCATTCATGGTTGTCTTCTTCGCGTCGATCAAGGCTTCGCGTGAGATTCAACAGGGTACGTTTTCACGCAAAGGCGCGAAGCCTAAACATCGGTTTATATTGGCCCGGCTGTACTAGAACTCTACTACTTCAAGAAAGTCAACTCTTCTAAAATCCCGATCGAAGGTTGCGATCTTCAAAATCTCGTTGCGAAAGCAGGTTGAAGCTATTAGCGCGTCATACGGCAGAAGCCTGTATTTTAGCATGGTCTCCCGCCAATGGTTCATATCATCATTGACTGGCACGAGGGAAATGCGTCTTGCATCGATGAAGCGGAATACTGCATCGATCTCTTTTTCAAATGGCCCATAGCCGTTATCAACGATGAACCTCTTGAATGAAGTATGGTTTTTCGTTCCATAACGCTCTTCGCACAGATCCCGAACCGATACAAGAATCAGCTCATGTACGACCGTAGATGACGTGACAAGTTTGTGATTCTTATCAATAAATCTCCTGGCAGAGTTAGAAAATTTTGTGTCAAAGAAGGCATTATAAAATACATTAGTATCAATAAATATCAAAGGTAGACCTCGCCCTCAAGCTCTTCCAGCCTCTCTGCAGAAGCTTTTCCAAACATGCCATAGTATTTCGAAAGATCTACCTTTTCAATTTTGATCTTTAGCTTGGTGCCTTCCTCTAGCTTTACATTTTCCATAGGTTTGAAGACGCCGCCTTCGTATACACATTCAATGGTCTCACTGGCACTCATGCTCAAGTCTCCTCCTTCGTGTAGAATCTATATATTTCAACTTCTTGCTATTCAATCTTCTCCCCTGGACACTGCTCCTCCAAGATCCTTTGTCCACCAATCTCTCCGGCCACCAAGCCCGCCACCGTCCGGGCCATGACAATTCCGGCGCTCCTGGCCATGCACGCCCGGCCCCGTGCAGCTTTCCGCCCGCGCTCGCACGGGCCCGTCCGGCCCTCACTGCCGGGCCATGCGGGACCAGGCTCCTCGGCCATGGTGTGCAGCCGGTCGTTTACTTGTGGCGCACGTGCTCGGGGTCGTGCCATGCGTCATTTGGTTAAGACGAAAATCAATAAGCGTGTGGCAAGAATTGTCCAACTCTTATCGGAACTTCGCGGCTTCGCGCCTTCGCGTGAACCGGGATCGTGCGAAGTCGCTGTCGCTCGACCTTTCCGCCCAGATGCCCAGGCGATGATCATCCATCAGCGCTTCTTTTAGCCAACTGCAAGGTGTTGCCCCAGGGGTCGCTCAAGACGATCAGATTCTCCCCCGGCCTCGTGATGGGGCATTTTTCGATAAACCTCGCGCCCTTTGATACCAGAAATTCAGCATCTTTGTCCGGATCGGCGCTCTTTAATGCGATATGCAGTTGCAGATGGTGACTCAATCCCTCCGCCAGGGGCAGAACATCGGGAAGCTTTCCCAATTCGAGCATTGTCCTGCCGCCACCATCCGTGACAAACGCCACTGCCTTTTCATCGTCCTCTGCCGAGAACTTGATATCAAAACCCAATGCATCCTGATACCAATTCGCCATCTTGATGGGCTCTTTCACAGCGATTCCTATGTGCTCTATTTCAAATTTTTTCATGGTTGATAGATCTCTCTCTCCACGAATTCAAGCCTTCTTCTGTCCAGTTCCGGAATTCAGGAGCATCAATCGGTTTATGGCGCTGACCAGAGCTTCCACGGAGGCCATGACTATGTCCTCGCGGGCCGATTTGGCGCTGACCCTGCGCCCCCGGTCGTCCTCTACTCCAATCACCACTTCCGCCAGGGCATCGGCCCCTCCGGATATGGCTTCAATTCTAAAGTCGCAGATGCGAATGGATGTGTCGCACTCCAAAAGGCCCTGTACGGCATTTACGGCTGCATCTACCGGCCCCACGCCGGTATGGGCGAGAACTCTCTCTTTGCCTCGCACCAGGGCTCTTACGGTTGCCGTGGGCGTAATGATGTTGCCGGTCATGACCGAGACCTCCTTGAGAATCACAGCCTGGCTTCCCTTGGCCACCTCTCCGATCACCACGTCGGCAATGGTCTGAAGATCGATATTGGCGATCTGCTTTCCTTTGTCGCCCAGCTCCTTGATCCTCTCCAGGATCTCCTGGAGCTGCTCCTCGGTAGGCCGGTAGCCCGATTCCTCCAGCACTTTGGCCACGGCATGCCGTCCCGTGTGCTTGCCCAGGACTATGCGCCTCTTGTGCCCCACCATCTCCGGGGTCATGATGCCAGGTTCAAAGGTCTTGCTGTTCTCGATAACTCCGTGGCTGTGAATGCCGCTCTCATGGGAGAAGGCGTTCTCGCCAACGATTGGTGCGGTTATGGGAATTTTGACCTCGGTGAGCCGCTCGACCAGGCGGGCCGTCTCCACCAGGTATTCCGTCTTTATGCTGGTCCTGGCCTGGTAGATGGAGTGAAGGCTCATCACCGTCTCGGCCAGATTGGCATTGCCGGCCCTCTCGCCGAGACCATTGACGCAGACCTGCACCTCTCGCGCCCCGGCTTCCACTGCCGCCAGGCTGTTGGCCACGGCCAGGCCGAAGTCGTTGTGGCAGTGCACATCGACCACCATATTGACATCGTCGCAGATATCCTTGACAAAACGGTAAAAGGCAGAGGGAACGGCCACTCCCACTGTGTCCGGGATGTTGATGATATCGCAGTGCACCTCTTCCACCGCCTTGAAGATGCGATGCAAAAACTGCGGCGAGGTGCGCGTGGCATCCATGGCTGAGAAGAGACAGGTCCGGCCGTTGTCCTTGACAAACTGCACTGTCTCCACAGCTCCGGCCACAATCTCGTCATGGCTCTTCTTAATAGTATGAGCAATCTGGATGTCGGAGGTGGGAACGAAGACATGCACCATGCCCACATCGGCATCAAGGCAGGCCTGAGCATCCTTTTTCACAATGCGAGAGAGGCCGCAAACCTGGGCCTGGAGGCCCTCTCCGGCGATCTGCCGGACGCCTTCAAACTCGCCCTTGGAGGATACGGGAAATCCGGCCTCGATAACATTCACACCGAGTTTATCAAGCTGCCTGGCGATCCTGAGCTTCTCATCCTGGTTGAGAGATACGCCCGGAGTCTGCTCGCCGTCCCTAAGAGTGGTGTCAAAAATGCGGACTTTTTCATCAACAAGCGAACGAACGTCGTAGAAGACGATTCCCCACAGAGGTTTCGTGTGTCATAAATCAATCATAGCATGCATAGTTATAAAACTTTTGCCGCCCCAATTAGAAAAGCCTTTTTGGCCAAATGGATTGGCAATCTCATCGCTCTATCATCTGGGTCTGAGATTCAAGTTGATTGGTCTTGCATCTCATATTATAATCATGATAATATTATCTCAACAGGATCGCCATCTTCCAGCCCCAAAGCCCGCAGCTTTATGGGCGCTATGACTTCGATCAATTCCGGAGGATAGCGGCTTTTCTCAGGCCGGACCACAGCGGCCTCGATGCCGTTCAGCTTGATTCGGTAGCATTTGCACTCGCCAAAGCTCTTGCCCTCCTCAACGAAGCTCTCGATCCGGATCGCTTTTTGCTCCACAGGAAAGGGCTCCTCCAGTTGCACGTTCAGGGTGCCGGGGAAGGGGACGAAGCCCAGTTTCTCCACGAACTGGCGGCTGTAGCCTTCCCGGGAGATGAAGTAGCCGCCTTGGCCGAGACCTGAGGCAATTTTTCCACGCATGAATTCGACCTGTTCGCTACGAAGGAAATTCTGCATTCATGATAATCGGTCTGAATTATCTGTATGCATTATTCTAGTATTACAGTTCCAAATTAACATATCAATATGAATCTAGCATTCCGCCCCATCGCTTTAGCTCTTGACCGCCAGCATCCTCTCAATCGACCGGCGCGCCTTCACCGCGATCTCCTCAGGCACCGTGACCTGCGGCTGCAGGGTTTGCAGCGCCCGCAAGACCAGGGCCAGGTCGGTCTTCTTCATATTCTGACAGATAGCATTCGTGCTCAGCGGATAAAACTCCTTCTCCGGATTTTCTTTCTTCAGCCGGTAGATCATGCCCGTCTCCGTGCCGATGATAAACTCTCTGGCAGAGCTGGCTTTGGCATGTCTGCCCATTCCGGCTGTGCTGTAGGTGAAATCGGCCTGATCGATGACCTGTGGCCGGCACTCCGGGTGCACCAGGACTTCCGCTCGTGGATGCTCCGCCCGGGCGAGGCGCACCTCTTCTGCGGTGAGGTGATCGTGCACGTAGCAGTAGCCGTTCCAGGGAATAATTTTCTTATCGGTGTGACGGGCCACGTAGGCGGCCAGATTCCTGTCCGGCACAAAGATGACCTCCTTCTCGGACAGTGAGTTTACCACCTGCACGCCATTAGCGGAAGTGCAGCAGACATCGCTCTCCGCTTTTATCTCTGCGGTGGAATTCACGTAGCAAACCACGGCTGCTTCCGGATGGAGGCTTTTGAGATCGCAAAGCTGTTCCGGCGTGATCATGTGGGCCATGGGGCACCAGGCACCCTTCTCCGGCAAAACCACCTTTTTTTGCGGGGAGAGGATAGCCGCCGTCTCTGCCATGAAGTCCACTCCGCAAAAGATTATGACCTCCGCGTCCAGACGGGCAGCCGCCCGGGAGAGCTCCAGGGAGTCGCCCACCAGGTCGGCTACATCCTGCACTTCCGGGACCTGGTAGTTATGGGCCAGAATGGTCGCCTGGCGCTCCTTTTTTAAAGCGAGAATATCTTGTATCATATTATCTCAACCTAGTCATCCACCATCTTCCGGACCCGTTCCAGGGCCAGCAGTGCATCCTCCATCTTGAAGTCGCGCTTATCTTTGGCCAAAAAATCGCGAAAACGCAGCAGCTCCTTTTCCTTAACCATGGCCTCTGCATCAGAAAGCATGCGCTCATAGGTTCGATCGGGAAAGTACTGGGCCTGTGCAAAATGAAAGAGCCGATCTTTGCAAGAAGCGCTGATTACACCCATCTGCCAGGCCAAATCCAAATTGAAGCGAATGTTCACCAGCGGTTCGGAACTGGGCTCATAGGAGAATGGATCGAAGGTGAGGGCCACCTCGTCATCCGAGACCAGATGGCCGCTCTTGTAAGCCTGATAGATTCTGCCTATGCCCTCCATGCCGTAAATGTCCAGCTCCGAGGCGCGCAAGGCTCCCATGCTGGAAGCGCCCAGGACCTTTGCCCCCGCTTCCAGGGCATAGATTACCTCCTTGTGAGCCACAGAGCATTCCTGAAAGAAGACGCCATCGATGAGCAGAATGATCTCTGCCCCTTCCCTGGCCGCCAGGTAAAGGTCGCCCCGTTTGGCCGGTGGCCGATAGTCCGCCTCTAAAACAGGCTCCGCCTTATTCCTGGAGAGACTTGGCCCTAGGAAGACGACTATTCCTGGCGTTTTTGCGGGCATCTTTGCACCTCTTTCCCACCCTTTCCGGGTCCACGGCTGATATCTCCAGTCCTGGCACAATCACCCTGACCACGGGAAGGCCGATCTCCTCGCGAGTCAAATCCACTACCACGACTCGATCAAGGCCTGCCTCCCCCAGCTTCTTCAGCATGTATTTTATGTCCAGCAGGAAGTCATCGCTCTCAAAGGACTGGATCTTTGCAAAGCTCTTCGTATCGGTTGCTTCAAACCAGTGCTTGTTAAGTCTCTTGGTCCTGTCATAGCCGATCTGCTTTCTAAAATCAGCTATTGTTGTATCTTCTCTTGCCCCGTGAATCTGGGTAAGACGGCTTTGCGCCACCTCGGTGAGGGCGCGCAGCACCGCCACCACGGCGCTGGTGTGGGTGCCCATACCAGTGGTGAGAAGAGTCGGATCGCGCAGCCGGACATCATCGGCCGCGGCCGCGCAGGTAGGAATGCCAATGTCGCTGGTGATATCCCTCAAATAGACATCCACCTCGGCTGCCGCAAATTTGTCCAGGAGGTCTTTTGCCTGGCTGTCCTCAATGTCAGAGATCAGTGGGCCGGTCATCCTCGTTGCCTCCACCAGGGCCCAGGCATCTCTTTCGATAACCTCAGCCAGTCCGTGGAATATCGCCTCTTCAATCACATTGCCCGAGGCCAGGCCACTGGTATTGGTTCTAAATAGGCGTTTGTAATCGGCGGGCAGGGGATGAAAAACCGCATTGGCCGGAACTAAAATTTCCTCATCGTTCATTATATCCCAGCCGGAAATCCAGGGTATCATGGCATCCGGATCTGCCCCTTCCGGCAGGATCAGATCGCCTGGGTCCAGCGCGGTGTCAAGATGGGAAAAGCTGTCGATTTTAAGCTCCCTGTCTTTCACCTCTGCGGAGTAGCGCTCCAGGCCCTCCATCATAGCCGATACTTTAGCCTCGGTGGGCGTGGCTCCTTTGCCGTTGTAGACGGAGATGGCACCTCGATCAGCCATGGGGCGGATGGAGGAGAAGACGGGTATGCCGATTCGGTCCAGATTGGTAATGTCAGCTACCCTGGTGATCCCGGCGGCAGGCAATTTGGCCTCGGCACGCTTTAGCGTCTCCTCAGGTGGCACAGCCCGGTGGGTATCGTCTTTGTATTTTTTTATGCAGGACGCAAGTCTCATCGCCTGTGGTCTAGAGCCGCGATGGAATATAAACTCTGCTTTCAGAGGAAGGGCAATTTGTCCTTCTTTCGATAAGCCAGGGCCTGGCAGGTCGCGATCAATCGCCCGTCTTCGCCGGTGACGGAAATGTGGCAGGCCGAGATCTTTCGAGAGCGATTGACCTCTCGTGCCTCAGCCTGCAAGCGCTCGCCAGCCAGGGGCGCGCTGAGGTAATTCATATTCACGCCCAAGGCCACAGCCACAGTGCCGTGCGAGTTGACGGCCAGCTCGAAGGCGGCATCCACCAGCGAGAAGATGGCGGCTCCATGAGTAGTGCCGAAGAGGTTGTTCATATTCTCGGATGTCTTCATCTTGAGAAGAGCGCGGCCCGCCTCAAGCTCTACAATCCGAATGCCGAAGATATTGGCATACGGCTCCTCTAAAAAGCGTTTCTCTAAAGTTGCCAGGCATTGGTCCAAAGCATCATTCCTCGCAGGGGGTTATTCTCGAAATGGTTATATTGGCTACGCTCGATCTAGTTGCCACATGCCCAGCTCCTCAGGCAACAGGCCGGAGCCGGTCTCCATTGAGGTGAGCGGCTCTGCGGTATCCATTGTCCTCACCCAGGGCGCCATCAATATCTGGTTTGGAAGAAAATTAGATAAGTCACTTATCGCCAAGATTCTTCTGATAATCTCCAAGGTCGATGGAACGGCTGAGCACGAAAAGAAGGTCTTATGCCGTTTCGAGGAGATCAGCGAGTTTGAGAACAACGGCTACATCCTCACCTCCTACGCTCGCAAGAAAGAGTTGTACAGGGCCATATTTGTGGTTCCGTTCTCCAATTGCCGGGCACTGGAGATGTTCATGGAGTCCATCTCCCTGGAGACAGAGAAAGAGGATGTTAAGATCACCCTTTATTGGAGGGGGGGCAGAATCAGGATGAATCTTATAAAAGAGGAGCTGTCCAGGCTCAATTGCTTTGGCAGGCTCAATGTGGTTTATAAGGATGAGCCGGTGGGAAATGTTGGCAGGAGGGAGGAGCCATGAGATTTGCAAGCTGCACGGAAAAGATTGAGATTTCAGGCATAAGGAAATGTTTTGAGGGAGCGGCCCCAGGGTCCGTGAATTTGGGGCTGGGCCAGCCCGACTTCGACACGCCGGAGCACATCAAGAAGGCGGCCATTGTTGCTATTGAAAAGGGACTGTGCGGCTACACTCCTAATTGCGGAGTGCCGGCCCTTCGGTCTGCCCTCGCGGAAAAATTCCGCTCCGATAACCGGATCGATTGCACGGCGGAGGAGATCATGGTGACCAGCGGTGCCAGCGAGGCTCTCTTCCTGGTTATAGCCGCGCTGGTCGATCGGGGCGATGAGGTTCTGATAGGCGATCCAAGCTTCCTGTCCTATGCCGAGCTGACCAAGTTAGTGGGCGGTAGACCGGTGAGTGTCCCTCTTGATGACAGCCTGCGGCTCGTCCCCGAGGCCATTGAGGCGAGGATAACAGACAAAACCCGGCTGATAATAGTCAATTCGCCCTCCAATCCCACGGGATCGGTAGGAACGCCCCGGCAGATGCAGGCCATTGCCGAAATTGCGGAAGAGAGGGGCATTACTGTGCTCTCCGATGAGGTCTATGAGCATTTCATATACCAGGGAGAGCATGTCAGCCCAGGCCAATTTTCGGATAACGTCATCACCGTCAATGCCGTCTCCAAGACCTATGCCATGACCGGCTGGAGGCTGGGCTATCTGGCGGCCAAAGGCGGCGCGCTCGAGCAACTGCTCAAGATTCACCAGTATGTCCAGGCCTGCGCGCCCTCCATCTCTCAGGCCGCTGCCCTGGAGGCCATCACCGGGCCGCAGGACTGCGTGGCCCGTATGAGGGACGAATTCAAAGCTCGCCGGGATCTGCTGGTAAAAGGCTTCCGGGAGATGGGCGTGGAGATCACTACGCCGGAAGGCGCATTCTATCTCTTCCCCCGGGTGGGAGACGGCGACGCGGTCGCTGCCTGCTTAGGCAAAGCGGGTGTCATTGTTGTTCCCGGATCGGCCTTTGGGCCGGGCGGAAAAGAGCACATCAGAATCTCTTATGCTGCGGCGCGCTCAGAGCTTGAGGAAGCAATGCGGCGCATGAAAGACATCCTTTAAATAGGAGAGTTGCATTCGTCGCTAGGAGTGATGAAATGAAGGAGCAGGTTGAGGTCAGAGAGCTGAAAGAAGGAAGATACGTTATCATCGATGAAGAGCCCTGCATAATCAGAAGCATATCGCATTCCAAGCCCGGCAAACACGGCAGTGCCAAGGCCAGGGTGGACGCCATAGGCATCTTCGACAACCAGAAGAAGTCCATCGTTCAGCCGGTTACCACCAAGATCTATGTGCCAAACGTTGAGCGCAAAACGGGCCAGGTTCTATCCATCGGCAGCACATCGGTGCAGATCATGGACCTGGGCAGCTACGCCACAGTCGATGTTCCCATAACCGAGGATCAGAAACCGAAGATCGAGGAAGGAAAAGAGGTTTCCTATCTCTCTGTCATGGGCAGGACCAAGCTGGACGTGCGCTAAACCCCATAGATTCCATAACATGTTCCAAAGGTGCGGCTTTGCCGACGCCGATGCAAATTTGCAGGATGCGGACTACGTGGTAGTGGGGCTTCCCTTCGACGGCACTGCCTGATTTCGCTCCGGGTCAAGGGATGGGCCGAATGCCTTCCGCCTCGCTTCTTTTAACTTCGAGAGCTATGACCACTATTACGACGTGGATCTGGGCGCAGACCCAGCCTACGCAGAAGAGACCATAAAGGAGGGCATCGCCCTTTTGCCGAAGGCGGCCATTCCCATCTTTTTAGGCTGAGAGCATTCCATCACCCCGCCCATTGTGGAGAGCCTGGCGCAGCAAAGCGCGCATGGTGCTCTGGGCGTGCTGGTGCTGGACGCGCACCTGGACCTGCGCCAGCCGGAGGATTTTGGAAAAAGAAGGGGTCAAGGCTTACACCTCCATCGGCATTCGCAGCGGTTGCCTTGAGGAGTTCACCTTCGCGAAGGAGAACGGCATCTTCTACAATGTGCTGGACCAGGCCATAGAAGGCCTGAACTCTGAGCAGCTCTACCTGTCCATCGATCTGGATGCCCTCGATCCCGCATTCGCGCCGGAGATGAATGAAATGTGCAGTTCGCACATTCATCCCATCATCTTCTTGATATCCTCATCCGGGGTGCTGATCAGCTTGATATCGTATTTGTCCACCAGGATCTTGAGCATATCCGCATTGATCCAGCCGGGTACGATTGGTCCCAGATAAATGCCCTTGATTCCCAAGGCGAGCAGCGACCAGAGAATGGCCACCGCCTTCTGCTCCATCCAGCTTACCACCAGGGTGAGAGGCAGATCGTTCACGCCTACGCCGAATAGTCCCGCCAGGGCCTGGGCCACCTCCAGGGCTACGATGGCATCGTTGCACTGCCCGAGATCTATCAGCCGGGGAATGCCCTCGATGTTCCCCAGGTCCAGGTCGTTGAAGCGGAACTTGCCGCAGGCCAGGGTGAGCACCACGGTATCTTTGGGCAGCTTTTGCACGAATTCGCGGTAGTAGTCCGACTTTTTGAGGGGTGCGTCGCAGCCGCCCACCAAAAAGAATCTCTTGATCTTGCCCTGCTCCACCAATTGCTTGATCTTGGCAGCATGGCCCAGCAGCACCGATGTGGAAAAGCCGGTGGTAAGCATGTACTCACCGGGCGCGTCCGGCAATTCTGGCAGCGAGCGGGCCATGGCAATCACTTCCGAGTAGTCGTAGCCGTCGATGTGCTTTACACCGGGCAGGTAAACCGGCCCGCCCGTGAACATGCGGTCTTTGTACTCCTCTTTGGGGATGAGGAAGCAGTTGGAGGTTCCCAGCAGAGCCATGGGATACAAAGCGAAGAGCTTTCGCTGGTCGAACCAGGCACCCCCCAGGTTTCCGGCCAGGTTCCTGTACTTGCGCAGACCCAGATGGCCGTGAGCGGGCAGCATCTCGGAATGGGTGTAGACGAAGACGTCTGTGCCCTCCACCTGCTGCAAAAGCTTGTCGAGGGCATGCAGGTCGTGGCCGGTGACCAGAATGCCGTGGCCCTTCACGGTGCCGGTCTTCACTTGCGCGGGCGTCGGCTCGCCGAAGGTCTCGATGTGCGCCTTCTTGAGCAGTTGCATGGTCTTGATGTTCATCTCCCCCGCCTTGACTGCCAGGTTCAGAAACTCCTGGGGATCGAAGTTGACATTAGTAAGGGTAGCGAAGAAGCCCCGCTCGATGAAGGCGTCCACCTCCGGGTCGGTGTAGCCCAATTCCCGTGCATGGTAAAGGTAGGCGCTGATGCCTTTGATGGCGAAGAGCAGGTTGTCCTGCAGACGGGCCACGATCGCTTCCTTTCCACAGACTCCTTTGATGGTGCAGCCTGTGCCCCCGGCAGTTTGGGAGCACTGGTAGCAGAACATATCCGGTTTCTCAATTGCAGCCATTTCTATATCCTCCATTTTTTTATGCAGGTTCTCTCCTGCAATTTCCTGCTCTATGGTATACTAAGGATACTAAAGTATATAGCCTAGAACGTTTCTGCAAAGATACCATGCAGGAAGGATGCACTGTAAACCTGACCGTCAAGTACATTGCCCGAAAATGGACGCTGCTCATTCTCCTGGAGCTTTACAAGGGAGAAGGGCACACCCGGCGCTTTTCCGAGCTGAAGAGCTGCCTCTTAGGCATCACCCAGAAGGTGCTCTCGGCGCGCCTGCGGGAGCTGGAGAAAGAAGGCCTCGTCGAGAACAAAGTGGACCGCACCCTCTTTCCCGTAAAGAGCGAGTACACGCTCACACAAAGCGGTCTTGAGATCATCGACATCGTCAAGGATATGAAGCGCTGGGCATTGAGATGGAAGATCACCAACATCAAGTGCGGCTGCCAGGACTGCAACCAGTGCGTGCTGTGAGGTGACTGCCGAATTTCGCTATAGCTCGCTTTACGTGCCTCTTTTCGGCTCGTCTACCAGTTCATCTATCTGCAATCTCTAAAACGAGCTGGGCTCCAGCCTCCAGGCCTCTCTCAATCACCCAGCGCTTTTCCAGATCCTGTTTCATTGCATCCGGCTGCAAGTCCCGGTACTTGTTCAACTGCGAGACTACAGCATCAAGCTCCTTTAATCGACCCTCTACAACGCTTCTTTTGAACACCATGCCGCCATCCTATCTTTTGAAACCTCACGTTGTCTTCTTCTCATCGGTTCAGTATCCCGGTAGAGGTGAAGCGTCTCCATCTCGTAACGCTCCCTGATCTCCTCATCAGAGATGTAGATGGGCTTGCCGCCACAGAGGATCTCGAAGCGCAGCACTGGAGAGGCTCTGCGCAGATCCACCAGGTCCAGACGATCTGTGCCCAAACTCTCAACCAGCGCCTCCTGTAGCTCCCAGGCCGGTCCCTCTCGGGTGAGCACGGCTAAATCCACGTCGCCTGGGAGCCGCGGGGCTTTTTCGCCCTTTGCCGCCAGGGAGCCGAAGAGGTAGGCGAGAAGCACGTCCTTCTTCTCCAAGAGAGGCGCAAGGCTCTCCAGACGTTCTTCGATGTCCTGTGGCAGGGGACTGTGCCTTTTCCAGCGCTCGGGGATGCCCATATTTTTCACCTATGCAAAAGACTGATCTCTTGATAGTATTAATCGCCTATCCTTGCTCTCCCAAAGGCGGCAAGATGCCCAGTTGCTGCATCAGTCCCAGCAGATTGGCCTCGCCCCAGAGCTCTGCTATCTTGCCGTTTTCGATGCGAAAGATCTCAATGCCAGTCATGGTAATGCTCTTGCCGGTGGCCGGCAGGCCCATGAAAGCCCCCCTGTGAATGCCTCGGGCTGTGAAGCGGGCAGCGACCATGTCTCCCTCGGCCACCAGATCCCCCACGGTAACATCGAGGTGCTCAAAGGCAGCCCGGCAGGCTGTGATCACCTCGTTCATTCCCTGTACGCCCGGCGAGCAGGGAAGCGGCACGTGCAGGGCGAAGTCGTTGGCCAGCAGCTCGTCCGCTGCCCTCAGGTCTCCCTGAGAGGGCCCCAGGGCGAAGAAGCGGCGGACGAGGGCTTTGTTCTCATCCGGCGACATGGCAATCATTCCTCTCGCAGCATCTTGGTGGCCTCTTTGGGCCGGGGCGTCTTTATGACCAGGATGCGCAGCGTCTCCTGGCTCTCGTTTATCCAGCGGTGGGGTATTTTGGCCGGGCTTTCGATCAGCGTATCTGCTCCCACCTCGGCCTTCTCCTCGCCGATCTCCACCACGCCTTGGCCTTGCAGCACGTAGAAGACCACGTCTACCGGGGTGATATGTTTTTTCAGGGCCTCGCCCGGCTGCAAGGTGATGTGCACTACCTGGGCGTTCTCTGTGTCACTGATGCTCCTGGCGTCCACTCCATGTGGGTTGGGCTTGTTCTGTACGTCTTTTACCTGGACAACTTTCAACTCCAATCACTCCTTTGATTTCGGTTTTTGCTCGAGCATGCTGAATTATCATGATAATTATGCGGCAAAGCATTCTGTCCGCTCCATTGTATGCTACACCAAAGTATAAAAAGTAAAAGTCGTCAATAATTATGGGATCTGAACCGCTCCCATAAGAGCAGAGAAAAATTGATGGAAATGAGTTACGTGCGCCGGTGATGCTCTTGCCAGACGATTTCTATTTTTTCTTCATGCAGTTAATCGAAGCTCCGGCAAAGGCCGCCCCCACCACAATGTTGGAAAAGTAGGTGACTACACGCCAGAGGATTACCAGAGGCCCTAGTAGCGTAGGCGGCACAAACATGGAGTAAAGATAGCTCATGGATAGCTCGGCTACGCCGCTACCTCCCGGAGTCAGGGGCAGAATGGCAATTATGGCCAGAATAATCTGGGATGTTATGGATAGAAGGATTTTCGGTTCTGCTCCCATGCCAACTAGCAGGGAGGAGGGGACCAAAAAATCACACATCCAAATGAGAGCGGTGAGGCCGGCCATGACCGGCGTGCGGTGCAATGTCTCTTTGGCAAGCTGAATGCCGGCTTCGCGAAAGAGCCAAATCTCTCGCTCCAAAGAGAAGATAATGGGTCTGTTGCCGGTCTTCTTCTTCAGCCACAACATAAATCCGGCAATTCTCTCCGGCCGGTTGACAAGCTGCCAGAGAAAGGTCAAGAACAGTAATAAAAGAACGAAGAAAAAGGCTCCGATCTTCAGGCCGAAGCCGGTCAAAAAGTCGGAGAAAATGAGAAATAATGCCAGGGCCGCGACGAAGAAAATGCTGTCCAGCAATCGCTCGCCCACAGCTACAGCCGTTGCACTGCCGTAGCTCATGCCGTCGTCTGCCAGGATCTTGATGCGTAAAGGCTCGCCTCCGGCGGAAGAGGGGGTGAGGGCGGCAAGAAAATTTGACGCCAGTGTTGAAATTAGCGAGAGGCGAAAAGTTATTTTATGGCCGGCAAGAGACGTCAGGAGCTTGAGCCTGACGGCATAAAAGATCCAGGAGAACATATGCAGAACCAGCCCCAGGATCAAAAATCGTCCCTGGATCTGGGAGAGCATCTTCCAGCTTACATTGGTTTCTGTAAATTTTAATATGATAATAATTGAAGCCAGGCTCATAAATGTTGCTAGCAACGCGGCCTTTACTCTTTCATCCTTAAACTTTAGGCTCAAATTCCCTCTTCAGGTGACGGCGCGATAGATCGATTCCATACTATCAAGCACTCTCTTCCAGGAGTAATTCTCCTCCACTGCTTTCCTGCCTTTTTGCCCGAGCAGCAATCTCAACGGCTCGTTTTCATGAAGCTGCAGGATAAGCCGGCTCAATTCCTCTGTGCTGGAGTAGACCAGGCCACCATTCTCTGCCACCTCGTTTACACCGGGAGTGTCAAAGGCGAGGACTGGCGTCATGCAGGCCATGGCTTCCAGTAGAACGATGCCGAAGGCCTCCAGGCGATTTTTGGTGGGCAAGACCAGTATTTCAGCTCGGGAGATTGTATCTATAAACATGCTTCGCTCCAACCTTCCTGTGAACTTTGCCCGGACATGCAACTGTGTGGCCATCTCCTCTAAGCGGCTGCGGTCGTAGCCGTCTCCCACCAGCAGCAGGTCCAGATCCGCACTCTTTTGCACCTCGCTCATGGCAAATAGCAGAGATTCGACTCCCTTGTAACTGAGCATCCTGCCCGCATAGAGCACATAGTTCTCCTTCTTCCTCTCCTGAGGGTAAAGGGAGACATTCACCGCATTGGGCACAATTCTTAGCTTGTCAAGGTAATCTTTCAGGACGGGAGAGGTCAAAGCATAGCTCTTTGTGGTGGCTATTACTATCTCTGCTTCCTCCAGGACGGGACGGACCAGCAACTCATTAATCTTCTCTAAAGCGGCGGCAAATGGGCGGGGCAGGGCATGCCCATTTAAGATCTCCGGGACAATAACATCGTTGTGGTAGGTAACAACATGTGGCGTTGCACTACGAAGCATGTAAGCAAAGAGAGGGCTTGGGATATGGCTGTGATAGACATCGGCCTCCAGTTTGGGCAATTTAATGGGCATAGGAGAATAAAATAAGTCGATGCTCGGTATGCGAATTAGCTCCCCTGTCCATCTTCCGCAAGACGAGGCAACGCTAACCTGATGGCCTCTATTGGCAAGGCCTTCCGCCAGCTCTTTTACATGATACTCCACTCCGCCTACATGAGGCGGGAAATAGGGAGATATCTGAATTATCTTCGTAACTATTCAGCCCTACCCACAAAATCATTAAGAATTCAGGCCGCAATTAAAGTTCTCACAGGGATGAATGGCTTCCCTTCAAAGGCTCCCTGAATAGCGTCAATAACTGAAATGGAGTTTTTTTTAACCGTCGAGATATACCCTCTAATGCGGCAAAAAATATTCGCCCCCTCCCAGCTTCTAAAGTTGCCTGAGATTTTCTGCTGGACCTTCATCATTCTTATATCCCTCTCTGCCAGATTATTGTCAAATGGAACCTCAAAGTCATGCATGAAGGCCAAAGCCAGTCTCCGATACTTTTCCAATCTCGCCAACAGATTTTGAGGCTTCGTCTTTTTCTTTTTTCCACGTTTTTTGATCGGTCCCGGTGAATTAGTGGCAATTAGATTTTCGAGCTTAGCCCTTTCGATTATTTGATCGTATCTTTCTTCGAAATCCTTTATCTCGGCGAGATCCAATTTGCAATAGATTGGCTTCCTGCGATCCACTGTTGTCTTAATCTCAATCAGCAGATCGATCAAATCATTGGCCCAATTCTGTTTATCCACGTCATGAACGAAGAGCAGATCTCTAATATGATGAGAATTGTAGAGTGCGTGCTTGCAGTTGAATTTGAAATAAGCGCTCCAGCCATCATGCATAGCTGTTCCGCTATAGACCGGCAGTATTCCCATGTCCTCGGTTGAAACCACGTGGCACCATTTTCTCGTTCCTTCGATACGCATGCCGGTTTCATCGACGCAAATAGCAGGCGATGCAATTAACTGTTGTTTGATGGCCTCTTCGACAGGTTTCAAGATTTTGTAACAGGCACGATTTATATCAATCAAAGTACCCTGGCTTATGCGATGGCTGAAGAGATCAACGAAAGTCTCTCTCAATCGATCAAAGGGAACAAGCTGATATTGATTTAGGTAGGTGGCAACCGATTTCAAACGAGTTCCATATTGAACCGGATATGCAACTTCCTTGGGAAAGGTAGCTTTGTTGAGGCAGCCGCAATTGGGACAAATCTTGCTCTCAGCCTGATGTTCGAATACTTCCACTTTGATGGGCGGCAAGTCGAATACCTGACGCCGTTCATGACTTGCGACTTCTTCATCACACAGAGACCGACCGCAAGATTCGCATTTGGTAACAGGATGAACGATCACATGATCGGGATTTTCCGCCATTTCTAGGGTGTGTCCCTTATGCCCCTTCTGACCGCCTGCTGGTTTACCACTCGACTTGCGCTGGCTTCTTGTCTTTCTAATGGTATCTGTAGAAGGAGGTTTGCTGCTATTGCGGCTGTTTTTATTGGTTTGATCTTCCAATGATTTTACCCTCTCCTCTAGACGGATGATTATGGCACAAAGGGTTTGTATGAGCGCAACAACCGCATCGTGGCCTTTATCATAGATCTGTAAAATGTCTTCGCGACTCAATGGAAGAGATGTACCTGATTGTGAAGAAGAGAGGGAATTATCTGGATTGATAACTGTCGTTAGGATTTGATGAGATTTGAGCCCCTCCATTATAACTCATGTATGATTATCATTATATTTTAAATTTTTGGTCAATTATCGGACATTATGATTCATGAAGTATCGGAAGGAAAATAGGGTTTTGACTGGGAGGCTGAATAGTTGCAAAATTAGATGACCCAGATCTCATTACAAAGTTTAGATCGATTATAGTGTCTCTTGGATATAAGTTGCCATCTTCATTGACTGACATATCAGTGGAAGAGACGTTTGATTACGGAAGAGGGCTGGCATTTCACAAAGTCTGTGAAGAGATCGATTTTGTCAATATCGTCGATAAATTCAGCAACAAGGGGGGTGGACCAAGTATAGGGAAGGTCGTTGAAGCTATGTCTATCAACAGGAATTGTGACCCATGCAGTTATTCTAGGCTTCAGGAATGGTACTCAAGGAGCTCACTGCCTATTTTCCTTAAGTTCCCATGCTCTGAATTAACATATGATGTTAGCCTAAACGCCTTAGATTATCTTCAACCGGAAAACACGATAATGATGCAGGCGGCAATATACGAAAATATTCGTAAAGTGTATCACTATGATTGTGATCGGCTCGATATCGAGCTTACATCTACATATTTTGAGGGCAGCAAATGCATTTTGGCAACGTTTGGATATTCAAGGGATCATCGTCCCGATCGACCTCAAATAGTGATAGCGTTCATCGTAGACCAAAAGGGCGTTCTTGTGACCCACCGGGTTTGGCCTGGAAATCAATCTGATGCAAAAAGCTTGGAACCAATTGACGATTGTCTGACGCAAGAGTTCAAGTTAGATGCGCCGCGGGTTATGGACAGAGGAATCGCCACATGGGATAATCTTGATTATATAGATAAGAATCGAGAGCGGTATCTTGTCGCAATCCGAGCCAAAATCAAAGCCACTAAATTCTTGGATGAGGTAGGAATGCCATCGGAGAAGTGGGTAGATGTTGGGGAAAACGAAGTGGGTGCTTCTATTATCAAGGATAAGAGAAAATATATAATTACATGGAATTCTTCGGTTGCGGCTACGAATAGGAAGGAACGAGAGGCAAGAGTTGAAAAGGCAGAAAAAGAACTTATTAAAATTCAAAGTGCAGTTTCTAGCGGGCGTATTGACTCTAGAAAGAAACGAGATGAAAAAATAGGCCATATTAAGAGCAAATTTGGAGTTGCAAGGTATATTAATACAAAAGGAGATAAAAAAAGATTTGGATTCAGCATGAAGAGAAGTAATGCATTCATTGAGGCCAAAAATTACGATGGATACCAGATCTTCGCAACGACAGAATTTGATCTCACTGAGAAAGATGTTGTGGAATCTTATCGAACAAGAGATCAGATCGAGAAAGCTATTCAGACGCTTAAATGTGCATTAAGTCTCCATCCCCAATACGTTAGAACAACAGAGCATGTTCTTGGAAATATTTTCGTGTGTTCAATGGCGTACCAACTTCGATCGATCTTAAAAATGAAATTAAAAAATAATAAAATTTGCATGAGTGTGGATGATGCAATGGCCGTTCTTGAACGGCTAAAAGAAGTCGAAATTGTAATCGGAAAAGGCGATGAGATTGAAGTCCGCCGGAAATTAGGAGGCGTCAACCGTGAGTCAAGAACGCTAATAAATGTCTTCAATATGGCTACGAACGGCATACTACATGTGGTGGAGTAGCGACAAGTGAACTTATATAGTACTAAACATGCGTCATATACAAAAATCAAGCGTTCATACCCGGGGTGAATGGGGTGTACCCGGTGGCCTTAGAGACATTCAGGACGACCAGGTGCGGGCTGCATCTTCTTCCCAGGGCGGTGAAGATCAGAGATGAGCCCTTGATGAAGGACTTTTTCTATGACCTCTCCAATGACAGCATGTACAAGAGGTTTATGTCCGTTCGCATGGACATGCCCCATGAGCGGCTGCAGGATTTCGGGGTAGTGGACTATGCTGATAGTATGATGATCCTGGCCATTGTTGAGGGCGATAGCAGGGAAACCATCGCCACAATTGGACAATATGAGTATCAAAATATGGGCGTAGGCCACGATCTGCTCCTTTATCTCACCAGTATGGCCAGGCGGCGGGGCCTGCTGGGTTTTGCTGCCGAGGTATTAGTTGAGAATAAGCCCATGCTCAATCTCTTTTGATATGCAAAAGACAAGTGAGGACGGGGTCTACGAAATGCGCATGATGTTCAGAGATCCTGAGGGTTAGCCTCATGGGCGGCGATAAAACCGGCGCGGAGCTGGAAGAGAAGAGGTCGATCCGTTTGATCGTCCTCACGTATTCTTAAGTCCTGGCAAAGCTTGCCGCCATCTTATCGAGTGACTGGTTCAAGCTGGCTACAGAGTAGTCGAACATTTGGCCAAAAGTCCAGCCGTATTCCGCGACGGTCATTTCCTTCTTGTCCTCCAAGGGCTTTGAAGTAGAACTACCTGCAAGAAAATAGATATACTAGGAGGAGATTGGCAATGAAGGCATCAAGTGGCATATACCGGGCGGCTCGGACGGCCCGAGATATCGAAATCCTGGGTTCGCGGCAGATTATGATATGGCTGACAAAAACCGAAGCCCAAGGCAAAAGTTAAAAAGCGATGATAAAAAAAGGCAATGCTAATAGAGAAGGAAGTGAAAATCATGAGCGAAGCCAGAGACAGAAAAATGAAACGCGAGCGCAGATTCGAAATGCAGAAGGCCGAAAAAGTCCTGCGAGCATGCAGGAGCAGGAGAGGTTATGAGCTCTTTCAAGAGCCGGAGAAGAAAAAGCAAAAATAGGAGCGAGAGGGGCTATTTGGGCGGATCTTCTTTTTTTTGCTGATTATTGGCAATTTTTAATACCATTAAGTACCGGGGGAGAGGCCCATCTTGACTGGGTCGGCCTTATTGCCATCTTTGTCTGCCAAGTTTTGCATGAATTCCATCAGCTCCATGTGCACGATTTTCTTGTAGGGGTTCTTAGGCGTTGACGATAAATAATTTACTCAATAAAAAATATTTTTTTGTCGTGCCATATCTTCATCACCTGATCAGCGATGACTTACTCCCTACATCCCTCGTTAACCCGCAAGTCGAGTCTCCTCTTTGAATAACGCACCCATTCCGATGTCCTTCAATCTTGCAGAAACAGAATCAGTCATATTGAGATAC
>Ga0247841_10005177_pt1 | contig 21462 bp, 37 predicted proteins | sample LaCruzMarch2015__2_FD_192410 | JGI IMG/M metagenome (GOLD analysis project Ga0247841, IMG submission 192410) | Freshwater microbial communities from meromictic Lake La Cruz, Castile-La Mancha, Spain - LaCruzMarch2015_18m | ecosystem: Environmental > Aquatic > Freshwater > Lake | place: Spain... | reverse complement strand
GGGTAGTTTGCTGACGGAACTTTCCCTGTGCTTGTAGCAAACTGAATATCGTCCCAAACTGACTCATCAAGAACTATTGTTTTATCTGTTCCGCAATCAATTTGCAAGTCAGACGGAGCTACTAAGGAAGTATCTATTCTGCCTACCGTTCCAGTGTAGCCAACTGACATATCACTTCCTTCCCCGACTATAAAATCGTTGGTATCTGATAGTAGACTTATAGTCCCAGAAGTATTGAGGTTTTCATCGTTAAAAGTTATCGTTCCAGACGAGTCTGTTATGGACGCACTCTCTAGTAACATTGTGGTGTCCACTGTGAGGTGTGTTGCAGTTACCGTGCCTGTTGCGTTTACATCATCAACAGCTACATTTCCTGCTATATCAATCGCTCCAGCACTCTCGGTAATAATAGAATCGATAAGTGTATTTCCTGTATCGGCTTTAGGTATTGCCCCAGAAGTCAATGTCTTTGCAGTAGACGGTGTTGTCACTATCTGGTCTGAAGGCGTGTTTACAACACTAATTATTCTAGTATCGGTAATTGTTCTTCCTCCATCGCCACTTCTTCTATGGCGTTCATTGCATTCTCTAAGTTATCTTCTTTGCAATAAAGGTATTTAACACCCTTTGGCGTGTCGATATACGCTTCTATGTATCCGTCAACATCAGGTTTAGATTTATAGATTAGTTCGTTCATGTTATTGTGTAACTCGTTATGTAGTTATTTGAATCTCTGACAATCGCCCATACCCTTGTGCCATCATCGATACCTGTGATGAAATTACTTGCATTGCGAGTGATTGTGACGGATGCTGGGTACTTAGGGGCAACAACTACGGAACCTTCCACATTAGTAGGGACTGTTATCTCTTTACTGCGTATTACCATGCGAATAGACGGTAGTTAGCCGTTCCTCCTGTAGACTTTATATAAACAGAACTCTTTCCTCGTACGTTTAACGTGATTTCCTCATTTGCTTTAATTGTTCCAGCAAGAGTGGCTCCGTCGTAGGAGACTTGAATTGGATCTGTTGCGTGGTCATTTACTATTGAAATAGAGTTCATACCATTTCCAAATACTTTTTCTATATAGAGATTAGTGGAGGTTCCTTCTAAGTTGTAACTTATAGGACCCCCGGCAATTTCTACTTTATTTAATCCTTCAAATGTCATTAAATAATTTCATTTCCACATTTCTGACAAACATACTTAGGCTTTACTGCTTCAACTGTTACATTCTTTATTATCGCATTTATAACTTCTTTGTTTACATACTTAGGTTTTTCTATTTCTATCTCTTTTTCCACTATCTTGGGAACTATTTTTATTTCTGAAACTTCTACTATTTTTCTACGATACACAGGCTTTTCATATTCAACTTCTTTTGGTTTTAATATAGGCTTAAGAACTTCAACTTCTCTAAATATAGGCTTTGCTATATCTATATCGTGGTATCTTGGAACGTCAACTCTTTTTTCCACTTCTATCCACTTAATCTTTTCTACTTCTACTATCTTGTCTACATAAACTATCCTAGGGACTTCATATATTTTTTCTACGTACTTTGGAATCTCTACTATTTTTTCTACAAACTTTGGGACTTCAACTATTCTATCTATTAGACGTTCCGTTACCTTGGTTGTTACGTTATCTTTAGATTTGGCAAATCCCATTTTAGTCCTCCTGCATTTGAAATATTACAGTCGGAACTACGGCATTGACTGAATTGTTATTTGTTATAACAATCTTTATCCACTTTGTCGGAACCGGAGTGAAGCTCCATATTCCTGTGGTGTCTGCATTAGCTGCGATTGTGTTAGAGGCTGGTGAAATAAATGTTCCGTCCTCTGTTGGGCAGGCGGTATATGTAATACTGAAATCAGGTGAAGTACCTGTTACTGCCGTTACTGCAACGCTAAAATTCTCTCCTCTGCCTATATTCAAAGCGCCTGATGTGAACGAGCCACTGGCCGCGATCGATGCCGCCGTTATCTTCCATGCACTCATTATCTTGTTTGTCATTTGTTTCTCCTTAGTTCGTTAACATCTTGCCCCATACTTCTGGGGTTGTTATTCCGACTGCTGTCGCATTTGCTACTCTTACTCTTATATAGGGCAGAGCATTACTGAGTGTTACTGTTTTTGCTTGGTCTGTACCTATTCCTGTTAAAGACGAGGAATCTAGTGTAGCCCAATTTATTCCATTGACCGAACCTTCAATAGTAGCCGCAAATCCATTACCAGCTCCTACTGTATTATATGCCCAAATGGTCTTCGTTAAATACTTGTCTAGCGAACTCCAATTCCCCACTACTGTAACTGCCGCTGAGGAAGTTATCTGAGTACTGGCTTTCATAGACAACTGACTCGGATCAGATAACCCTGCGAAACTAACTCCACTTAAAACTATTAAACACAAACCAATCAATAAATTCTTCATGGTATCTCCTTTCTAGTTTTCTTCTATCTTTGCAATAATATCGCAAACAGGGACAACATAATACTCAATATTCCCATCATTTATAATATTGCTCCCAAACCTGTTAAATACAACAACTTCACCCTCCTTAAACTCGCTTTTTTTTGATACTAAAACAACGCCCCTGTCAGGATAAACCTGTCTTACTAATTCTGAATTACCGCCTGATGCAAGTATAAGCCCGCTCTTGGTTTTGTCTTCAGGATACATTGGTTTCAGTATTATGTTGTCACCTATTGGAAACATTTTCTCTATATCCCCTTTCATCCCAGCAAGTATTTCTATGGACCCAGCCTCCCCTTTGCCATCTTGCGTCTTTCTTTCTTAAAGCAAGCCCGCAAACTTTGCACTCGTACAAAGTTCCCTGGAAACGCCCATCCTTGGTTGGCATATCCCCTCTATTCTTTTTCATCAGTTAGTTATCCACCAGACTGATAAAGGCATAAGATATAAACCACTCTCATCACTCTTGTATACTTTGTATAAGTCACCTGTTCTCATATTCCTTACAAATATTCCCCATGAATAATTGTGGGATTCATTGATGTTTTGTCCGACATTACCAAGTGTAACAAACTTGTCATCTATAAGAGCCAGTTTCATTCCATCCAATAACACTGGTATTTGTTGGGCTAAAACATTAGCACTCAGTGCAGTTACTAATAACGCACTAAGTATAAACTTTTTTAACATGTATATTCCTTTCAAACTCTAGGGAGGGTATTTTTAATGTACCCTCCTTCAAGTAATTAAACTACGGCTCGAACGAAACTGTCTTCCATGACGTGGCATTCCACACCTGAATTTTCTTTGAGGTCGAATTATAATAACACGTACCCTCTTTAGTCGCGGTTGTTCCTATAATCACATTAGCTTCCGCAGTAGTCTGTGGTTTTAACTGCACTACGCCTTCTACGGTGCTTGATAATGTTAGTAATCCACTAACAGTAGTGGCACCAAGAACTGTTGCGCCGAAGGTACTTGTTCCAGTGATAGTTATGCTATCGGCAGCTAAATCATCAAAATTTGTTGTGCCGGCATTACAGGCAACAACTAACCCTAAAACTATAATTACCGCTCCTATTAGCTCCCATCCAGAAAAAACTTTTTTCACTTAAATCCCCCCTTTATTAAGGTCTGGTTTTTTATAGGAAAGCCAGTAAACCTTGAAATAAACTAGGCTACACTCCGTCTGATCCATACATCCCGATCGCCTGTTCGTATCCAGCCGAAGCCCTAAGTGTTACTTTGACTTTTGCATCGCCGGTGTCAAAGTCATCGCTCCACTCCATAGTCGGAGCCTGTCTGTCAATATACTCCATGCTATGTTCGTCAGCCTGCAAGAACCATGCCGTTGTTGAGGACAAATAAGGAACATCAACTATCTGTAATCTCTTTTTCAGCACGTTCACATCGTTGTTTGCTGTCCCTGATTTCTGGTCCGAATCAAGAATAACTCTTGCTGTCCATTCAAGGTCTGAAGGGATAATGAGTTTCTTCTCTACCAGCATGATAGGAACACTATGAGCATCTTTCTGTTTCCTTAGAAGCGTTATCATCGCCTCTAAAGATGTGTGAGAAAGAGTAGCGTCAGTTGACGCCTTGTTGGCGTATGTCCCACCTGAAGCGAATGGGTGATTCGTGGCAAACAGATAAGAACCGTCTCCACCTGACTGACCTGAAGCTGTATAAGCTGCAAATCCGTTGTTCAGGACATCTGCGCACAGAAGCTCCTGTCTTATCTTGACTGACCTTGCAAGGAATTTACCCAACTTTCCTTCAAACACGCTATACAGGTCATCATCCCAGCATTCACGCGTCACCCTTCCACCCTGTCCAAAAGTGATATTCGTGAACGTGGTATCATATCCCTGTGTCAGTGAATCATAGCTAACTGATGATCCCTCATTCTTTTGAGGAGCTATTCCCATTCCCTCTACTCCGCTTGCTTTTTCATACTGTTTTTTAGACTTTACAGTATTCATGTATTGAGTATAAGTTACTGGAAACTCCTTATACTTCAACGCTATAACATTCATTAAACCAGGAGCCATAAAATCTGCAAAAGCTCCACTTAACATTGTTCCCATATCATTCACTTCCTTTCTTTATTTAAGCCACCGTGCCATAGGCATGTGCTATTGAATTAATCTTCCAAAACTTCATCTGGTTAGAACCGACTGCTGAATCTGCTCCTGTAACAGGATCTTTTGAACACTCGCCAATGCACTTGAACAGGTCATAAGTATGAGATGCAGTATTCACATACTGTGCTCCGGTTGCGCCTGTTAAGTCAAAGCAAGCACCTGCTGACCTCGTTGTGTAACTATCAGCCAACGCACCCGTAGAAGCCATAGCTTCATATATCATATTCGGGTCGTCATAAACATAAATCGGGTCACCAACAGTACTTGATGTGCAAGGTGTTGCTGCTACTCCGAGATATAGACCTTTTGTCGTAGTCGAAGTGGCTATTGTTACCCTACCTGCGCTGTCAAGCGCCACAACATCGTTAACACCTATTGTCTGCGAAGCAGCCAAAGGATACTTTCTAGGTGTCGGGTCATCTCCCATCCCTTTCATTACAGGTTTAAAACCGTATCTTGCCGTATTAGCCATGAAATTCGCCTCCTATCTTTTTTATGCTATTGTTCCGTAAACATGAGCGCCACTGGAAATTTTCCAGTATTTCATCTGATTTGAACCTACCGCAGAATCAGCTCCGCTTGAGGGGTCTTTAGCGCATTCACCTATGCACTTAAATAGATCCTCTGAAGAAGCCGCGGCATTTACATACATTTCGCCTGTAGTTCCTGCAAGATCAAAACACGCAGCCCTTGAACGAGTGGTATAACTGTCTGCTAATGCTCCCGTCGAAGCCATAGCTTCAAAAAGCATATCCGGGTTATCCCAAACGTATATAGGGTCACCTTCTGTTGCGGAAGTTACAGCAGATGCCGCAACGCCTAAAAGTTCCGTAGAACTCGCAGCTGTTGCAACCGAAACTCTGCCTGCGCTGTCAATAATAACTGCATCGCCTATTGCGATAGTTGCTGCGCTTGTAGCGGGATATTTTCTTGGATTAGGGTCTATTCCAAACCCTTTCATGACGGGTTTGAACCCGTATCTTGTGGCATTTGCCATTCAATATCACTCCTTTCGTCTTACTTCTTTGAATAATCGCTTATTAGGTTGTCCATCTCCTCGGAAGTTTTGTTGGATAAACCTTTCATCCCTTCTCTGGAAATCCTATCAAGCGCGATTTTGTGTCTTTTCTCAAAACCTTCTGACCTTTCTCTCGTGAAGTTCATCTGTCGTTTTTTAGCCGCGAGCCAAGTTTCCATTCGGCAGCAAGTCAATACAAGATCACCAGTAGAAAAATAGGATTCGTTGGGCGTATCATCCTGCTCAACTGTCATACCCGCAAAATCAGGGTGACGCTTATCGACTGTATGCCAAATACCCTGGACTCCTGATCCCATCTTAGCTTTCATCCTCCACATAAACTGATAGTTCGGGTTCTTGTTGTAAACATCCAGAATACTTTTATCAACACTGGACAACTGTTGAACTTCAAGAAACGGCTTATATTCTGGTTGTTTAGCGATATTTTCTTTCGGAGTTTCTTCAACTCCAAGAGCAAGCTCTTTGCTTTCGACATTCAAACCCCTGCACGCATCGCACTTTTTAGTAGCCGGGTGCGTTGCTGTGAACTCCACTCCGCATTTACAAACTTTTTTATATTCTTTACTCATGATATTACAAAGCTCCTATTCTTTACAGATTTGACCATATTGGATATTCTCCTTAGGTCATCAGGAGATTCTACCCCTGATTTTTTAAGAACCTCTAACTGCTCCGGTGAAAGAGAAAGTTTTTCAGGTTCCTGGGTCTGGGACGCCGTGACGGTGGCCGTTGATAAAGCGCCGGTCTTTTTAATGTCTGTCATAACTTCTTTTTTTATCGCTTTCTTTAATTCAGGATACGCGTTAAGTATAACCCTTGAACGGGCTATCTCAAGTACTGATTTAACATGATACGGATTATTCATATCGTACCATCCTTTTCGCTCCTGATTAACAATATTGTTTGCCTCATTCCATATGGGATTATCCTGATTAGGCGCGCCCTGTTCATTGAATAGGTCAGGGAATTCAGTTTTTATCTCATTCGTTATCTGCGTCTTTACTGCTTCCTGTGACTGAATACTCCTGAACTCGCTCAACGCTTCACGCTTCGCCTCATCTTTGACAAGCATATTCATCTGCTTAATAGCATCTGTATCGCCTGCCGCGGCTCTCATAGACAGCTCGTCATATACTTTTGTCATATCGGGCTTTACTTCCTGCTGTCTTGGGCCGGTAACGTTACCCATATTATCAACTTGCACGTAAGGCATAACACTTTCAAGAAGTTTTCTTGTATAGGCCTCCGCTCTATCTCTCTCGGACTGCAACCGTCTTGCTTCCTGCACCCTGTTCTCGTATAAAGTAATAGGAACATTTTCAGTTCTTGGCTCTACTGTCTGTTCATTACTAACCACTTCAGGCGCAGTAGCGTTACCATCAGTCACGCCAACATTTTCACTTGGCGTAATTTGTGTATCAGATGTAACTTCCGAACTCGGAGCAGTTACTTGTTCAGTAACCGGAGCCGACACTTCGGCAGTTCCACCGATCGCTAATTCCGTTTGTCCTGCCATGATGTTTTTCCTTTCTTTGTAATATCAAACTTCGGCATCTTCTTTCATTTTTTCAACGAACGCAAAAATTTCGTCTATCCCTAAAATGAATTTCTGGTGTCCATGAGCTGTTATTGCTGAATCAGCGTCTCTAAAATTCAAACTTCCAAGCTCCGCGAAAGTTTCTCTTCGCTGCTCCTCAAGATACGTGACACACTCTTTCCAGAACTGCGTATCAAGGACTTCTGCTAATTCGGCCTTGTTCATGTGTTCCCTCCTGTCGGCGTTGCGCTTTCCACAGTTCCCTTTGCTACATTCTCAAAAGTCGGCATCGACCCCCCTGTAACTGCATCGGGTCCGCTTGGAGAATTAGGAGCCGTGAACGCATGATTAGGGTTTTTTGTTTCAGCCATCGCATTGGGATTTGCCGTGCCTGGCGCCATCTGTTGACCCGGAAGAACAACCCAATAGTCCTGCGGGTTTTCCTTGCCTGATTTTATCATAATGTCGTTGAACATCTTGTAAGTATTCGGCAATACAAGCTGCCCGTATTCGTTAGGAACGGGAGCTGAAAATACTTTCATCGCCAAATCCATGATCTGCATATCTTGGTTCTTAGAAATAATATCATCTTCAAGTCTTGTAAACCCTACTATCTCTATATCGATCCCGTCGGTATAAATATCTTCCACGGACACTTCATTGAAGACGATCTGTCCGGTGAACGGGTCGCGCACATCTGTCAGCCACGGAGCTTTCCTGTGGAATAGAGCCATCTCATAAGCAAACTGGAAATACTTCGCGTAAATATTCCTGTCAATACGCCTGAATATCATCCTTACAGACTTAATGGCTTCTTTCATCATGTAAGAAACTTCCGTGGCAGATGTTATCGGAGTTGTCATATTTCCGCTCATAACGGATTTAAGTCTTGAATTTCTCTGCGCTTCTTCCTGAATAGCAGCGCAATGTTGCATGGCTGTATTGGCCGCCTCCATAGGAGGCCGTATAAAATCAACAACCTTTCCTGCTGATGTAGGGTCGCAGTTCTTCAGGTCAATTCTTCCATGAGGGCGTATCTTTAGTTGTGACGGGTCTTTGAGATATTTCGGATTAGCAACTATCATCGCATAAAGACCTAGAGTATTTAAGTCAAGAGCCTGATTTCTTCTTGTGTTGAACTCTCTTGTCGATTGCTCAAGCATTTCGCATACACCGATACCGTAAGAGGAATTCCTTCTTGGAACGAACGGAGATATTATATACGGCGGTTCATCATAAGGTGTCGGCTGAATTCTTATTACTTCTTTCTGGTTTGCGATAGTCACGATACAAAGTATTTTTCTGTTTGCATATTCCGGAGGAACTCCGTCGTCTTCGCTTAATTTCAATGGAATATGATGTGCTTCAAGTATCTCTACTTCTCCGTCAAGTTGAAAAATGTTTTTATTTTGTTCTTTTGTTGCAGAGCCTGCAGACGAAGAAGTTTGTATGTTCGCTGTCTGTATCTGGTCAGGGAGTGTTGTCTCCATCGCCTTCTCGATATTCCCGTAGAGTTGGTATTCTCTGGCTTGGTTCTTTATAACATCCCACGGCAATACCGACTTCTCGATTATCCATGATACTTTATCGCTCCTGAAATAAAGGTTGCGCGGATCAACAGGCTTGAGAGCTGTCCTCTCTATATTGTTTACTTCATACTCCATATACTGTTCTGAACGTCCCGGTATAGGCATGGAATAATTGCCGATATTAAACATAGCAGGTCTTTGTTTTCTGACTATGCGTTTATCTTCATCAAGCTGGACGCATTTTTTGAAAGTGAAGTTTCCAAACATCACTCCGTAGCGAATCCCTATCTCTGAATTATCTTCCAAAGAAGTTGCAATAGAGTCAGACCAGAGAGCTGATTTTATTTTCTCGTAAACAATAGGCGGAGCTTTTACTTTATTAGGAGAAGGCTTGACATCAAATATCGGCTGAACGGAGAACACGGCATCCATGATAACGGCCACCCAATCCTCAACTGAGTTCCACATCATGCCGGTATTGATAGTAGCAAGTGTCTGCTTATCCTGGGCGACATAAGAAGACTGATACATCTTTTCCCATAGTTCCCACTTTTCAACCTGCGCATCGTGTTGTGGCTTGACCGAGTTCAGTCTGTCCATCACCGCATTAAACACTTTCTTCCTTAGGTTCTCATTTTCTAAGTTGAAAGTTCCGTAACTCTCTTCAGAAGATATTTTTTCAGCAGTTATTAAATCTTTATCTTGAAGTGATTCGCTCATTTTTTATTTCCTTTTAATTGTATTGCCATTTTAATTTATCTTTCCGTATATCTGGCGATAACCTGTTACTGAATCAATGTCCATCTTTATTTCCTGCTCTATCTCTTCCTGTTCCTGCTCGAACTTTTCAGAAAAAGTATCTTCCATAGAGATGCTGAACGCCATGACACACGCGTCCGCGCTGTCAGGTGAATGTCCTATTCGTTTCTTGAAATCTTCTTTCGGCTCCATTATCATGATACCTTTTCGGTATTCATATTTACGTGCGGCGAGTTCGTTAAACAGTTCATAGTCTTCCGCCATTTGAATATCGCCCTTTGCTATTTTATCGCACACCTCAAAATAAGTTTGCGTTCCTGCGTTAGCAAAATTCCTGTCAGTAGCCCTGCCTCCGAACCTGAAAGTAATAACCTCTGTATCGCAGTTATAAGTTTTATTGAACTCCGGAAGATACCGCTCCAGTGCGTCAATAATAGCGATACCGAAACTTCCTTCGTCAACAATAATATATTTTGGTTTTATTCTCTTTATCATGTCAAATGCGATGTCCTCGGTTTCGTTTGTGGCTTTTCCGTAATACTGTTTTTTCTCTAAAGTCTTGCCGCCGTCAACAGCATAAAATACTGTAGAATCGTTTCCTTTTCGTGCGGGGTCAAGACCTATAACTTTGATGCCTTCTTTTGGTTTTTCGTTCGTTACCGACCTCTCAAGCTGTGTGAGCGAGACCATGGAGTTGATAGATAAGTCCGGGAACTGGCCGAGAACTCTGCCTTGGAAAAGAGGTGAGTTTTTACCCCAGCGTTTTTCTTTGTCTTCTACCCATTTGCGGCCTACCATGCCGGGGACGATCGTTTTATTTGCGATGTAATTAGGTGAGTCGTAACATGAAAAAGAAAAATGTTTATAGGACGGATCGCGGAATATCTGGTAGAAATAGCAGTCCGTGCCGAGCGGGTTTCCTGCAACATACAGCTTTGAGTTCTCCGCGGTAAGAATACCTTCCATCTGTTCAAAGATAGAGGCTTCCATCGCCTGGGCTTCTGTTGCTAAAACCAAAATGTTTGCTCCTTTGAACCCTTGGAACTTACCAATTGTATTGTGCGTCTCCTTGGTTGTGAAACCGATTGCATACCAATCGTCCGAAATCCTCAACTCCTGTTGTTTCAGTTTGCCACCTATTGGTATCCTGCATCTGTGATAATATTTCCTTATTTCCCCCCACACAATATTTGACACCTGCCTCATTGACGGGGCAGTTGTTATTACTATCGACGGCCTGTGACACAATAAGAACCATAGACTAAGAACTCCTGATATGAAATCTTTCCCCATGCTATTGTGGAGAACCATAAAGTCTGATCCGAGAAATCGTTGGTTCCCATCAATAACAAATCCATAATAATCTCCTATTCCTAAGTCTTCTATCGACCTAATTGCCGTACAATTTAAATCTCTATTGCCTGAAACACACAATGGTCTTTTGCGTAATAATCTTGATGGCAAATCACATAAGCCTCTGCCGATATAAACTCTATAATAAGTCCCTTCAGTATGAGATCCATCTTCAAAATCTGATGAAACATATTTTTCGTTAATACTCGCAAATACTCCAAGAGACCTTGCAAGAACGAATATTTGCTCTGCAAGTTCTTTGCGTTTTTGTATAATTTCATATCCGCCTCCTTGCTCATGTCTTGACCCATCTGAATCTATCATCCCTGCCAAAAGTTCCAATCTTTGCTGTCTTGAACCTGTCATATAAATATCCGGTATACATTTATTATTAAATACTCCTAAGTCCCGTAATTTCCCAAGAAAAGGATTGCGTTTTTTTCTTGCTGAAATATTATGGTTTCTACCGTTCTTATTATTCGTAAACTCACATCCGATAGTTTCTGTATAATTTTTAAGTTCGTCAAGAATTTCTTTATCAATATTTGCAAAGTCGGAAGTTGTTTTACATCCATCTCCAAGCCAAATGCCAAAAATATACGCTGGAATTGGAAGTGATTTTTGTTCATATTCAACTCCAACTCTGAACCCGGCGTATCTTCGTTTATGATGTGATCCAAGTTTGAGAAAATCTTTAATACTAATCTCAATGATTTTATCTTTAACCATTTTTCCATGATTAGACATTCCCTTAAGGCAGAGTATATGAGACTCGTTATGTATATATTCTGTTCCATCATAATAAGTTACTCTATACATCCTTTCCTGTCCACGACTTAAACTTAAAACTTTTCTAGGAGAAGAGTCATCGCCCATAATCAATTCGCTTACTTCAATATCTTCAACTTTCTTAACTCTTCCGTCTGACATAAGAATTTTTGTGCCTTTACAAAAACAATGGCCACTCTTGACTGCAACTCTATCGTTCGTAAGAAAAGCATTTAATATGTCCTTATGCCCCTGCCAAATTAGAGTGTCTACTCCTAAAACATTCTCAACAAACCAACACGGGTCTTGCGCTCCGCGGTCCAAAATCGCTTCCATCCCTTCGACATCGCTCATAACGCTAGGTGTGACTAACATTATCCCGGTTTATCTCTAAAGCCTTCTTCGCTAAGTCCGTTATACTAAACCCAATGTCTCCACTTAGCTCTACACCCTGCGCTGCTTTCCCGTTCTTTTGCTCGTATATCCACTTCGTCATCTCTAAACAGTGCTTCGTACTCTGTAAACATCTCCGAATAGCTTCATCAGCAAGACTGTATAACCCATTCTCCTGCCAACGCTTTATATCGCTGATCTTTGTTGTCACCCCAGAGGAACTCTTTGCCATATATCTTTCCCTCCATATCTATCTAATTTAAGTATATCACGATTTTTTAACCAAACAAAGTTTTTTTGGTTTTTTGAACTATTTATTATTCTTATTTACTTCCGGATTTAAGACAAAGAGAAAGATAGCAGTAGTAGTAGTAACTGTGGATATGTGGATAAGTAGTTAAATTAAGAGCTACTTTACTGTTTTTTACCCTGTGCATAACCTGTGCATAACTCCTCGACAAGCTGTGGATAGATTGTGGATAAGCGCTAAAGGGTCAAAATTCAAAATTATCCTGCGGTGTAGCATACCCTAGACTATTTTTGAAATTATCCTGCGGTGTAGAAACGGGGATAATTAAAATATGGGGGCGGCTTAACAAACCTTGCCACCCTATATATCGCCACAACACATCATTACCTCATCTCTATTATATATTATGCGCGCTATATATTCACACGCTGTTATATATTACGATGTTTCCCTATATCTTTGCATTCATCATTGAGGTGGCACACATCATGCGACACAACAGCACAAGACAACAGCATTTAAGCAAGGACGAACGCAACGACACGACATAGGGGTAGGATAGCCCGACACAATTTAACGTGGCTATTAGAGGCGATAATGAGCTGTGGCGAGGCGGAACAAGTCTATTGCTGGCGGAAGAGCTGATAGATCATCAATGCCGGAGCTTTTAAGATAAGAGAATTCCGATCTTTTTTGTTTCTTTGAAATTTCTTAAATACGCAATGAGCGACAGCGAATGATCCAATTTTGATTGTTTGCGCTCTTTAGTAAAGGTAAAGGAAAAGGAAAAGGAAAAGGAAAAGGAAAAGGAAGAGGTAAAGGAGTTGGTAAGTAGTTGGTAAGTAGTTAGGCGGTAGTTGGATAGTAGATGGTCAGTTTATTGTACTTTTTTTCACAATATCCCGTTCCTCCGCATCTTCATCGCCCTACTCCATGATCGCTACAACCCCGTTACAGTTCGGTTACTCCGCCTATATCCCGGAAATAACTTGACAATCTCCGGGTCACTGTTGTATAATGTTTTTTATAGAGCTAAAACAACAAAGAGAGGAGGGGAGAATAATATGCGAGTTAGAGAGATCGACAAACATTCCGGGATGAGAGAAGTATTCATCAACAACAGCGAAAAAGAGGTACAGGGGGACTTGTTGCATTATGCGTTGCTGATGGCAATATGTGGCAGTAAGGTAGAACAGCGGGAGATCATGCGCGGGCTTGAGAGTTTAAGAAAACATGGGAGGAACTAAGAAATGATAACAGCAACAGGCCAAAAGATATACACCTTCTTCAACGACCCGGGCCACGGTTGGCTTGAGGTAGACCGCGCGGAGATCAACGAGTTAGAGATAGCCGACAAGATAATCAGAGATTATCAATCATACAGAAAGGAGGGATAGATCATGGCGCATAAGATACAGGCCTTCAAGATGTTCCGCTCTGTGTGCCGCATGAGCTTTTGGCGCGCATTGATAGAAGCGCTCAAGGTTTAGATCGCATAGCCGCCGGATAGCTTTCTATGCGAGGCGTCCGGCGGTGACTGTTTCCGCATAGAGAAGTGAGGAATAAATGAACAAAAACGAGAAAGAATTAAGACGGCTCCGGGAATTAGGGTATGGGATATACATATTTAACAAGCTTAGGAAAATATCCAAGCAGATAAACAACGCCGACACCCATTATTGTAACGGGGATTATACAGAACAACAGCACGGGATCAGGCTGGATCGCTTAATGAGAAGAGCGCAAATATTGGCGGATAATATAGGCTTTCTTGCCTATCATCAAAGCGATCCCCGCGGCTGCTCGCTGTACCTGATAACAAAACAACAGCACAAGATCGGCCAATACTCCGGAGGACTTGCAATATGCTAAACAAAATTAAAACAATGAAAGACCGGAAAAAAACACAGATTATGAATACTATTTATGATACCCTCTTTGGAAATATAAACTACGATCAATTTAATATAGATGATTGTGACTTGTGTTTTGTAGACAACGCCAAAGATGAAATAGTGTTCACTTATAAAGATTTTGGAAAGTTTGTTCTGTCTATCAAGAGAGGGAAACAAGATGAATAAAAAGAAAAAAACTAAATGGCTTGTTGGATTAAAGAAAAAAGGTAACATATAGGGGTATTATATGAGAGTTATTATAAATGTGAGAGGCGAAGAAATAAAGAGAGAGTTAGACGGATTTATTGAAAGAAAAGCAAAGCAAGTATTTCCTAATAAAGAATTTCAGATAGTAGAAAAATTAGACTTTGACCTGGATATTGACCCTGAAAGAATATATGAAATAGTTTTGGAGGTGGAATAATTGAAAGGACTGAAATTTATTAAGGTAAAATATGTTAGAGAGTTTGCAAAAGAAAACAATCATCAGATCGGATCGCAGGCTCTTGAGGCTCTCAATGTCAGAGTAAGAAATATTATTTTGTCGTCTTGTGGTATCACACCGCAAAAAGGCAGAATAAAAGAAACGGAGATAATGCTTGCCAAAGGATAAAAAAGCATTGAAACTGATCGCATTTAATAAGCATGATATTAAAGAAATCAAGTATATCGGGGGAAGTATGGGGTTAAGTTTAACCGCTTTTGTGCGCATGGCTGTTAAGGAAAAAATAAGGAGGATCAATGAGCGGGATTTTCAACAATAGCGCGGAAGATAAATTCAGAGAGCGTCAACTCGATGAATATCTAAACAACAAAGAAAGAGAGGAAGAAAAAATGGAAGAAGTAGCAGAAAAAACAATGGAAGAGATACGGGAAGAGATCAAGGTTGCAAAAAAAGCGAAACATAAATCCATTATAGAGGGTATAGAGCTAGTCATATTGTGCGGGTCAACAAGCGAGTCCGCTAAAAGTTTACTGCGAAGAGTTGTCCGGGCGTTAGAGGAGGAATGGAAAAATGCTTAAAGGGTTAAAAATGAGAGAATTAAATACAAGAGGAGCAAAAACATGGGACTAAAAGGCTTTCGTTGTCCAAAAGCCGATGGTTGCCCTATCAAGTTTGAAGAATGTTTATCCAAGTGTATATCTCCGGATGGTCTGCGTTGTTGTTCGCGGCCTACCTTACAACTTATGAGCCGGACAAGAAAATGGAACGGGATCCCGTCAACCACGCAATTGCTCAACGGAACACTCATGGAATTCCTCAAGATCACGAATGACTTCTACGAGTCGCCCATGAATATGGCCTTCAGAGTGCAAGGCACAAAGGTTCACTCCGGCCTTGAGGCGCAGGATGATGAGATGTCACTCCAGGAAGAACAGTTCAATGAAGGCATATCAGGGAAACCCGATTGCCTTGAAATGGAGAACGGCATCACAACGCTATACGATTTCAAGACCTCCGCGGCATACAAGGTCAAGAAAGCGCTCGGTATCAAAAAGGTCGAGATACCGACAGATCAGGTGTTCAAGTCAGGACCGCGCAAGGGTCAGCCCAAAATGTTGTCAGAATACCGCAAGACAGACTCTATTGACATGAGGGACTGGATATTGCAGGTAAACCATTATCGCATCATGTTTGAAAAAGCAGGGTTCAAGATAGACCGTATGATTATAGAGGCGTTCATTAAAGATTATAATATGGCTAAAAATACCAAGATAATAGGCCACGACCTAAAGCCTGTTGAATTGATAGATGTGCCGTTTATGCCGGATCAAGAAGTGCTGGATTACTTTAATGAGAAGTCGCGAGCACTATTGTCCGCGCTGGAACTCAACAAAACACCGGAAATATGCACAGTTGACGAAAGGTGGGAAGACAAGAGGTGTGAAAGCTATTGCCCCGTAAACCATTTTTGTGTATATTGGAAACAAAAATTACAAGAAAAGGAGGCTTTACAGAAGACAGACACGGCCGCGTTCTCTGATGAGGTTCAAAATATATTGAAGGAGGAATTGATATGACAGATAAAATGACCACTCTCGGCGATACAAAAATGTCCGTTACCATGAAGGATATGCTGCTTGACGACCTTAAAGACGCGCAGGAAGGGATTTCATTCAGACCCCCGCGCTATACCGTTGACCACAAATCACTCGAGTTTTACAATGTTGACAACATGAAGATACGGAAAGATACCGTAGAAGGCGTGATAGTTATTAACCAGAAGATCCGCGGATTATGGGAAGAGGGGCAGAAGTTACCGCTATGCTCGTCCCTTAACGGCAAGACCGGGACTTTCAAGGCTGCTGATGTAGTTGAGACAAGGCCGTGCGAATCCTGCCCGATGAACGCGTGGGGATCAGGAAAGGGCGGCAATGGCAAGGCCTGTAAGGAAATGAGAAGAGTTATGTTGGTTGAGAAGACAGATGACCTTTACCCGGTCGTGCTTACTATCCCACCAACATCGTTAAAGATATTTGACGGGTTTATCAGCACGATGATACACGAGAAAAAGCCGCCTATCATGTTTAATGTTAAATTCGCGCTTGAAACAGCCGAAAGCGGAGGGTTTAAGTTCGCCAAGATAAAAATGTCGCTGGGGGATGCGCTATCAGAATCCCAGATACTAAAAATGGCTGCTATTAAGAACCAATTTAAGGCACACCTTGAACAGACAGGCGTTGAAGAAGAATTAATAGATAGAACTAAAGACGAAGGAGAGAATCTGAAATTCTAATATGAAAAAAGAAGATAAACCTATTATTGCTATTAGGAAGTATTGTCTTTCTTGTTCCGGTGGAGTGAAAAGGGAGGTAGAGTCGTGCGATATGAAATCGTGCGATCTCTACCCCTACAGAAATGGAAAGAAGACAGTAAATGCTAATGAATCAAAATGATCTAAAAATGCTGCACGACCGCATAGAACAATTAACCAACCGCCACGTTGCAAAACTTATGAAAGAACTTGAGAATGAATGTGCCTATGAACTCAAGAAACCTATCAAGCTGGAGTTCTGGAGACTCAAAGATGATATTGTTTTATCGTTCAACCAATACATAAAAGGCGAAGGACTAGAAACATGGGAGGGGAATTAAATGGCCGGAGTAAACAGAACAATCCATAGTTGGTTTTGGCACGATCCTTTTGTTAGAACTCTAAACCCATCTGAAAAATTAGCTTTTCTTTATTTTATTACAAATATGCACACGACCTTATGTGGAGTATATGAAATACCGTGGTCCTTGGTGGTGTATGAGGCTGAAATAAGTGAAGAAGATATTGTTTCATTTTTAGAAAAAGCTAAAACAGCCAACAAGATGCTATATAATAAAGAACTTGGGGTTATATATATAAGAAATTATATAAAATATCAGACATATTCAAGACCAACATTCCTGTTTAATGCTAACAAACAACTGGGAGAATTATCCTTCCCTACGCAGACATGGCTTGAACAGGTAGGAGCATTTGATGAATTGTTGGAAAAGACCGGAAGAGGTAACTTTGTAAATAAAAACACAGAAATAAAAGAAGTTCTTGATTTCTTTGCGGCATCGTGGAACGGAAAAATGTCAAAGCCATTCACCATTGACTGGGACAAAGGCCAGAAGATCCTGCGCCCCATTATGAAACAATACAAGAAAGATAGAGTAATAGAATACATAAGGCTGTTCTTTTTATCTAATGATAAAGTATTCGTTGACGGTGAATATAGTCTTAATCTCCTACATCTAATTCTTCCAAAGATAAAAAATGTAGAGACTATTGAAACCATAGGACAGGAACCACAAAAAATAATAATCAATACTCCTGTAAAAGAAAAAAAGAGTACGGCGTTCGTTAAGCCTACACTTAAAGAGATACAGGACTATTGCAAGGAAAGAAAAAACAAGGTTGATGCGCAGACATTTCTTGATTTTTATATCGCAAAGAACTGGTTTATAGGAAAAAGCAAAATGATAGATTGGAAAGCGTGTGTGCGGACATGGGAAAAAAGAGATACAGGATTTTCCGGTAAAGTTGAGCCTGTTTATAAACAACCTGTATACGTGCCAACCCCTGACGAAGGGCCTATTGTCCCCATGCCGGAGGCAGCAAGAGCAGCCTTAAAGGAGTTTAAGATAAAATGAAAGACCAAATAGAAAAAGCCTTACAAGATAAAAGGGGGGTAGCTGATGACCGCTACTTCCTTTCTTGTCTCTGGGCTTCCGAGCGCAATCAACCTGGAACAGAACAATACAAGTTTGACCAGCAAACTTATTATCGTTTCTTATTGGCGCACACAGAGCCTAATGAATCAATGTTTGTTCTTAAGCGTGGGCTCATAAAGGATCGCAATCTACAACCTTTAAATCACACACAAGAGATGGAGTTCTTAAATAAGATCCCCGTTCAATACCCGGATAAGTATGACATCGGTCGTGGTTATATTAAGGAGGCTCTTAAATGAACACACAAGACCTTGCTGAGAAGTTGAGAGAGATATGGGTAGAAGCAATTTGCAACAGACGAGTAGCAGGGAATCCGTTTAAGGGCGTAGCTGATTTTGTAACAGCTAACTTTGTAGAGAAAGAAATAGTAAAAATGGATTATATACATAAAGATAAACTTAATGATTGCTATATTCTAAAAGAAGATGTTGATAGGGATTATGTGAGCAAAAAAGTTCATTGTAAGGGTGTTGGGAGGTGTGATAACTATGATTGTGAGTTGTTCGATAAACCACAGATGTATCTCGACTTCTGCGACGCTATGCTAGACGAGTTTATAGATGCTGTTTACTGGCTGGGATTTGAAAACGGCTTTGATTTTGGATACCAAGATATACAGATTCAGAAAGGGGTAATGAAATGACAATAAACGAACTTTTTGAAAAGTGGGTGGATTTTTCAAGTGATAAGTTAATACATCATCCATATGTGCCTGTCGAACAACAATTCACCACCGACATTATCTCTGTCTGTAAGACACTTATGAAAGAGATAGTGCCTGAAGAAGATAATGTCGGGAAACATCCCACGATAGAGGATGACTGGTTCAATGAGGGCAAAAATTATTGCCGTTCACTAATGCTAGAAAATATTGAGAAGTTAGGAGAAACAAAATGAGTAGTGTTGAAAATTCATACGGAGTGAATGAGTCATACGGAGTGAATGGGTCAAACGGAGTGAATTGGTCAAACGGAGTGACTGGGTCAAAAGGAGTGACTGGGTCAAACGGAGTGAATTGGTCAAACGGAGTGAATGAGTCATACGGAGTGAATTGGTCATACGGAGTGAATGAGTCATACGGAGTGAATGGGTCAAACGGAATACTAAATTCCTATGGTGTAGACAACGCTCTGTTTTTATCAGACAAGCCCAGAACATACTCTATCTTTGGTAAAGATGTTAGCGAAGAAAGATTTGAAGAAGTTTGGTCAAATCTACAAACAAAATTAAATGACTGGTATCCAGAATTTAACAACGCAAAAAAACTATGGTTGAAAGCGGGAAAAGACTGGAAAAAAGTAGACGCCTCTGAGATAACAGAAACACTAAAAGATTGGCAAAAACCATACGAAGCGTGGAAAGATATGCCAAAAGAAGCTATCGAGTATGTCAAGAGTCTACCAGAATTTGACGCTGTTATGTTCAAAAGAATAACAGGCATTGACACGAACATAGATGAAGTAGAGATAACGGCTAATGGTAAGACGGTGAAAGTTAGCAGGTCAACGCTTAAATTATTGGGATTGGAGTAATGAAATGCGGTATCTTGATCTATTTTCAGGAATAGGAGGTTTTGCACTTGGAATCACAGAAGCATACAATAATCAGCCACAGTCCGAGATGCGGAGATCCGAAGAAGGGGGGAACGGGACCGCTGACGAGCAGCGTGAACTCGTTCACGCTCGACTCAAGTCCCCATTTAGTAAGCACTACTTCAGCGAAATCGACAAATACGCCACAAGAGTGTATCAGCGACACTTTCCTGACGCTATTACCCTCGGCGACATCAGGAACATCAAGCCGGAAGAACTCGGTAAAATCGACCTCATTACCTTTGGATTTCCATGCCAAGATTTATCAATTGCTGGAAACAGAAAAGGTCTCGGAGGTAGCCGAAGTGGACTGTTCTTTGAGGCAATACGGCTTATCAGAGAACTCAAACCACAGATATTTGTCTTTGAGAACGTCAAAGGTCTTTTTTCAAGTGGGGGAGGACGAGATTTTGTCGAAGTATTGCGAACAGTTGCCGACTTGCGGATTTATGAGTGTGAATGGCAATTGCTTAACACTAAATGGGTTCTACCCCAAAATAGAGAGCGGATATATTTTATCGGACATCTTGCAGGAACAGGTGGACGAAAAGTATTTCCTATCAGAGGCGACAACGAAACGGCTGATGGGTTACAAGGACAATCAATTACAAACGCTATCAAAGCAAGATACGAGGGGGGGGGCGACGGAAGTTATGTTGTTGAAAGTAAACAGTATGCACAAACAAGAAAAAACAGTCAGGGGTATAGAGTGAGAGATACAAAGGGCGTGTCAACTACATTAGTAGGACAATCAACTACATTAGTAGGACAAGCGGGGGGGGGGAGGAGCAAAGACAGGCAGGACAAGCATGGAGTGTTTAATGGTAAACGGATAAGACGCTTAACGCCGGGAGAGTGCGAAAAACTTCAGGGGTTTTATCCGGGCTGGACAGAGTTTGATTGTGATGGAAACAAGGTTTCGGATAGTCAACGCTACAAAATGTTAGGTAATGCAGTTTCAGTCCCAATCGTGAAAATGGTATTTGACAGGGTTGCTTGGATCGGATAAATAAGAGAAGTTAGGAGGTAAAAATCAGTCCGAGTCTAAAAATAATAAAGGAGAATGATTATGGAAACGAATGTTCAGGAAATCAGTATCAATGGAGTGTCTTATGTCCCTAAAGGTTCGAGCGAAAAAGAAGCAGAGAGCTTAGATGGTATGCCCTATGTTATTTGCAGGACATACTCGGCAGGAGTATTTGCAGGATACCTGAAAGAACGAAATGGGCAGGAAGTTAAGATGATAAACGCTCGTAGATTATGGTATTGGGACGGAGCCGCCAGCCTTTCACAGTTGGCGGTTGATGGGGTTAAAAAGCCAAAGAATTGCAAATTTCCATGCGAAGTTCCAAGTATTGAATTGTTACAGGCGATAGAGATTATTCCATGTTCAGAAAAGGCAAGAAAGAGCATAGCAGCGGTCGGAGTATGGCAGGAGAGCTAAAATGGCACTAACAAAAATTGTAGATACTGGCGATGGCTCTGGCTCTGGCTCTGGCGATGGCTCTG
>Ga0247841_10005176_pt1 | contig 21469 bp, 20 predicted proteins | sample LaCruzMarch2015__2_FD_192410 | JGI IMG/M metagenome (GOLD analysis project Ga0247841, IMG submission 192410) | Freshwater microbial communities from meromictic Lake La Cruz, Castile-La Mancha, Spain - LaCruzMarch2015_18m | ecosystem: Environmental > Aquatic > Freshwater > Lake | place: Spain... | reverse complement strand
CCTCAATCATTCAACCGGTTGAATGATTAACAATTAAATGGTTAAATATTACCGAAAAACAGTCTCATAATTCACGAATCCGGCAAAATCTCAGCAACTTTTTATGGCATTTATGCCCGCAATGACGAGAAGGGGGAAACGGCTCGCAGTGACATTTTTAAGCACGTCATCGCGAGGAGCGTAGCGACGAAGCAATCCAGATTCTTTACAGCGAAATGATCCCTCTCCTAACAGCCGTTATGACGGCCTGGGTGCGGGCGTTGGCGTCCAGTTTGCGCAGGATGGAGGTGACGTGGTTTTTAATGGTCTGCTCGCTGATGTCCAGTTGGGCCGCGATCTGCTTGTTGAGCTGGCCCTTGGCCATGTAGCTGAGTATCTCGGTCTCGCGCGGAGTGAGCGGCGAGACGAAGGTCTCCACTCCCCTGCCCCAGGAGAAGTCCTGGAATTGCTCCAGCACCTGTGCGGCCACTTTGGGCTGCGCCAGGAAGGTGTCGTTGAGCGGGTACTCCCCCCGTGCGGCGCGGCGGATGATGCTGATCAGGTCCCCTGAGGAGATGTCGCGGCTTACATAACCTGCGGCGCGGGCCTTGATGGCCATGAATAGCCCCTCGTCGTTGGGGGCGGGTGCTATCACGATCACGGCCACGCTGGGGACATGCTGCTTGATCAGGCGCGCAAGCTCCATGCCGTCGCTGGCAAGGCTGATATCCAGCAGCACCACGTCGGGGATCTCGTTGACCACCCTGGTCACCAGTTCGCCCTCGCTGCCGACCTCGGCGCAGATAGCTATATCCTCAACCTCTTTGAGGAAGAATTCCACTCCCTTGCGGAAGAGCGGCTGCCTGTCCGCGATGATGACCTTTATTTTACCCGCATGTAATGTCATAGGCTTTGCCCTTACGGGCCCTCAGTATCAATCTTACCTTATATATACAGGGCGGGCAATTAAACAGCCTATCTCTCACTCCTGTCAAACAGAAGCCTGTTGACTATCACTTCCCACGGACGTCCGCTGCCGCGCAGGTCCGCCCGCAGTCCTGCCGTCAGCCGCCTCACCAGTATGAGTAACACCACGCCCGCCAGGGCCAACGTCATATCTACCGGTTGGCCCAGCAGTGACGAACTGACCGGGCAGGAGGCGAATCCTATTATCACTGCCAGTGGGAAGACCAGGCTGGGGGACCCGCCCAGGCGCAGCCGCTCGTTGAGGTTGCTGCCGCTGGCCTTCCAGCGCAGGGCGGTGCGCACAAAGAAGCCGGTCATGGCGATGGTCAGGGCAATGATAAAGATGAGCGGGGCCCCGTAGGCCAGGCTGAGTGTGAAAACGATGCCCACGCTGACCGTGTTGCCGCGCTCGCCGTCGAAATGGCGGAAGACCGGCCACATCTGCCCGCACAGCGCCGCCAGCCCGGCCATCGCGTTGACCGCCAGGGGGAAGCCCAAAAGGAACCCCGCCAGCACCGGCACCACGCCCTTGAGTATATCCAGCACAAAGCCCATTATGCCCCAGGGACGGCCGACCCTGTACCAGAGCGCGTGGTGCAGGTCAGGTTCGCACGAAAGGTCCACCCCGCGCATGCGCCCAATGAGTATCATAAAGGGGATGGCGCCCAGGAAGTAGGAGGCGATGATGAGAGCGATGTAGATGAAAATCATGGACACTATTATAATAAATTTCTAACGGCTATGTACCCTTTCATCGCGAGCGAAGCGTGGCGATCTTAAGGATTGCCGCGGGACTTCGTCCCTCGCAATGACGTATAAGAAGATACTCCCTGCAATTATGTGTATTTGCTATCCCGGCGATCTGCGCCGCATGATAAATGTGATAACCAGCACGATCACCATCAGGCCGCCAGCGATGATTACAATGAGGACTGGGACGGCCATGTCGGAGGGCGCCCCACTGCCCGCCACGGCAGGGGTGGCCGCAGGGGTTTCGGCCGGTGCGGCCGGTGTGATGGGAGCAGTCGGCGTTACAGGCGTTACAGGAGCCACAGGTTCTGCCGTCACCCTGCCCAAAAGGGCATAAGTGGAGAAATGGCTGATCTGCGCGGTGACCGTCTTAGCCTTGGTATCGACAGCGGATGGGACCTCCGTCCAGTCAGAATTCTCCAGCAGGGCTACGTAGAGGTCTGCTTCCTGGACATCCGCCGGCAGGTTGGCCGGGTCGTATTTCAATGTGACCGAGGCTGCCGGGTTGAATATAGTATTATCGGGGCCGAAAGCGTAGGCTTCGATCACCTTACTGCCGGCCGGGGGTGCCGGTGTGGTGGCAAGCTGGATGGCTGTGATCTGCTGGCTGCCGGACGGCAGACCGACCGTCGCATTATCAGCCAGGCTGATGACCATCTTGCCATTGGAGCTGCTGAGGCTAACTGCCGAGGGTACAGTCCCGCTGCTCATGCTGAATGATCTGAAAGTGCCCAGCACATTGGCCGCAACGGTGGGAGTTGCGGTAGTTGTAGATGTTGCCGCGCTTGTAGTGATATTGGCAGTAGCTGATGTAGTCGTGGTTGTGGCGGCCGGTGTAGTAACGGTGGTCGTGGTCGGCGGCATGTACCTTATTGCGAAGACGGTGAAGTGCGACACCGACGCAGAGACCTCCTTTGTGGCCGTGTTCACCGTGGAGATAAGCTTTTCCCAGGCTGTGCCGTTCCAGTAGGCGATATAAAGACCCGATTCTGCGGCGCCGGCCGGGAGGGAGCCTGTCTCATATCTGAGTGTCATGGTGGCCGCCGGCGAGAATGTGGCGCCCGATGGCATGAAGCTGTAGGCCCGCACCGGTGTCGAGCCGTCCGTGGAAGTGGGGGGGTTGGATTCGGTGGCCGCCCCGAGCTGGGTTGAAGACTGCATATTGATTGCGGAACCGGCCGGCAGGCTCAGCTTGACACGGCCGTCGGAACTGGTCAGTTCTTTGGCAGCGGGAAGGACTCCTGAAGAGAGTAAAAAATTATCAGTATTGCTTATCATAAGTGTCTGAATCGGGGTCAGGTTTTCTGCCGTCCAATTGCGTTTGATCTCAATGGAGACAGATAGGGTACAGTAATGCTGTGCGTTATCGTCGGCCCGTACAATCAAGCTGCATATCTGGGCCGCAGAGGGTGTTCCCGATATGACACCGGTGGCGCCGCCCAGCGTCAGACCTGCCGGCAGCGCACCCCCGACCACTGTCCAGGTATATGGCTGTGTTCCTCCGCCGGCCTGGAGAGTGGCAGAGTAATCGATTCCGACCGTGCCGTCCGGCAGCGTGGATGGGGAGATGCCGCACGAAACGGAAGTATCGGCCAGTGCTGGATATGCCGTTCCCGAAGACAAGGCCATGCAAAATATGAATATTGTTATCAGGGCTGTTAAACCGGAGGATATCTGCCGGCATGGGTTACTAAACATGTTGATACCTCCCGAGTTGGCTTTAACTCGCATGCGGATTTATTGAAAGCCTGTCGCGTTACGACCTGCGCCGTACTATCAGGACGATCAATACAGCGATCAGCAGCAGTCCTGCGCCGAAAACAATGGGGACGATTAATTGTATGAAATCGAAAGGCTGCTGGCTCTTGCCGGCAGACGCCGTGTCTTTTACCTCAAGGCTGGCGTTTAGCCCTTCCACGCTGACCCGGTAGGTGCCCGGGGCATCCATATTCAAATCGAAGCTGACGAATTTTGATTTACCGGGCGCCAGCGTGATGATCTGCTGGGCCTCGTTCTTGTCGTTGACCCTGACTACCACTGGCTTGCTGTCTTCATCAGCGCCGCTGTTTACAACGCGCAGGGAAAGTGTGACCGGTTCCCCTACCGAGGCTATTTCCGGTGTAAGTATCAGGTCTGAAGCCGTAAAGCCAGCTGCCGTGGATGTTTGCGGAGAAGCTACCCAGCCCAGCAGGGCATAGGTTGAGAAATGGGTCAGTTGTGCTGTAACCGTCCTGGCCTGCGTGTTGACCGTTGATTGCAGCGCATTCCAGCCGGAACCTTCCAGTGCCGCGATGTACAGGTCGGTTTCACTCACTCCCGCGGGAATGTCGGAAGGGCTGTATTTGATAGTCACAGTCAGGGCGGGGCTAAAGGTGGAGCTGTCGGGGCCGAAAGTATAGGCCGACAACATTTTGGTGCTGGCCGGTGGCGCAGGTGGGGAAGACAGCTGGGTCACCGTGAGTTGACTGTTGCCCTGCAGGTTGACCGCCGTGTTTGCTGCCAGGTTGAGGCTGATCCTGCCATCTGCACTGCCCAGGCTGGCCGCGGTGCTTACATTCCCGCCATTGACGGTGAAAGAACCGGTAGACCCAAGGATGCTGGCCGAGACGGTGGCTGCCTGGGTCGCAGTGGTGGTCGTGGCAGTTGAAGTGGTAGCCGTCGTTGCCGTAGCCGTTGTAGTGGCGGCAGTGGGTGTGGTGGTTGTAGTTGTAGTTGGACTAGTCGCGGTAGTTGAAGTAGTTGGAGTGGTAGTGGTAGTGGTCGAAGTAGATGTGGCAGTTGTGGCAGTTGTGGATGCTACAGTTGTTGAAGTGGTCGGTGTTGTGCCTGCTGAAGAGACACTCAGGTTGGTCGCAGTCACTGTTCCCGGCCGATAGGTGGCCGTCCCGGCGGCCTTGACACCGTTTACATAAAAGTCAATGATTGACCCGGAGGTTGGGTTTGCCCTGGGACTGGAAGCAAACTCGTATTTTCCCGTAGAATCAGTGGACCCGGATCCGACTTCAGTAGTACCTGCCTTGGCGACAACTGTTGCACCTGACCCCGCCGGATTCCCCACAATAGTTACCGAGCCCGAAAAAAGCTGAGGAATGGGGGGCATGGCCGCATTTACACGGGAGGAGTTTGTTAACAGCATAGGAATGTAAAGCATGAAAATGGCAATAACAGGCAATAATCTCCTTACCATATATCGAATATTCATAATCTTTACCATCCTATAAGGATTCTTTAAGAAAGGCGTGAGAAGGCTGTAGTGTGAATATTGATCATGTTTACAGCCTTCTCACCCGTTTATCCTCTAACTTACTTAACCTGATAAACCAGAAAAACTATATACTGGTATCCGACTGCCTAATAACAGGGCGGCACTACATAGCCTGTTTGGGTCATTTGGATGAAGTATCCTGTGCCGGGCGTCATGTTGTCACTGCTAGTGACTGTTACCCAACCAGCCGAATAGCGCAATAGTCTGCTATACCTACCGTATAAGCTGGAGAGATAACCTGTTGTATCAGCCGTTCCAACCAACATGTTTTGCGTACATTTGAAGCCGAGCATGTTCCAGTTGTCGAAACTATTGGTAGTATATTCATATTCAGGCAGTTCCGGCGGGTAACCACCCGCAGAAACCACAGGGCAGGGCGTGCCAGAAATCGTGAGGGTGCAACTTGATACAGATGGTACAACATTTATCCAGTAAGATTTGCCGCCCTCCATTGTAGTCAGGACCGGGTGAGACCCCTGAGGATTTTTATTAGGTTCGTACCACTGCCACCCAACAGTTGAATCCAGGTAAAACACAGAAGCGACAGATGTTTTGACAGGATTAATAACATCGCTAATATTATCGCTGGTGGGAGTAAGCGGCAGCGATATAAGGTTCCAACCCGTGCTTAAGGTTATACTGACGGTGGTCACCATGACTGGCTTGGTAAACTTAAACACTGTGGCCCAACTACTGGTTCGTCCTGCACAATCGTAAGCCCTCACACGCCACCAATACTCTCCTGTAGCACTGCTTGATAGAGGTGTACCGGGCGAATAAGAAGGGTCGCCTGCTACTGGTTGCGCAACGGTAGCATTATCGACAAGGTAAGCAGCACCTAAACCACTATTGCTATAGGTCTCAACGATATACTGAATATTGGCACAGGTTGAGGTGTCGGTGCTTCTGGTCCAGGTATAAGTGGGATTGTAACCACCGGCAACCGTGGAACCATTGGCTGGTGTAAGGAGCGTAGGATCGCTAGGATCGGTAGCATCAATACACAATGTTCTGTTTTCGGATGCTATTGAAGTGTTACCCGCTCTGTCTATAGCCTTTATGGCCCAAGTATGAGTTGCCTGTGTCATATACTCCGTCATTGTGTAGCTAGTTGAGGAAATGCAAGTCATATTATCTGCCATATCTATCATCAGTGTGTATGTAGTGGCGTTATCTACAGCGTTCCATGTAAAAGTCGGCCTCTGTGTATTACTGCAGGCATTAGCCAGTGGTGTAGCTAACGACGGAGCAGTAGGGGCTGTATTGTTAATGATAAAACCGCTAGCTCTTGTAGCAGAGTACGTCCAGTTTTCTGTGGCATTAGGTGATGCTCCCACCCTTATATTATATGTTCCGACGGGTACATGTACGACGGGAGGCACCACAAAAGCGATTAAAGCCTGTCTCTCACCTGGTCCCGTATAGGAAATGGCATTCAGCGCTTTCACACTCCACGGGCTGCTCAAACCTCCGCCAGATAATTCATATAGTACGTCAACGGAATTAGTGCCGACGGTATCCGAAAAAACCGTCATATTACATGTAAAGCTTCCTTCTGATTTGACATATGCTGGGATACCCCAAGTACCACAGGGGCCGGATTGAATGTTGTTTAATGTAACGTTATCTGCAACATTAGCAGAGACTGCGTTGATGGGTATCACAATTGGTACCATTAGTAGGCATAATATGAGAACTGTAAGCATGCTAATCAGGGCAATTGAATTTTTCACTGGTACTTAATTCCTCCAAAGAAATTTGCTTTATTAACAATATCAGAGTTGTCGTTCATGACAGCTCATAGTTTCCTGTGTGAATCATGGCTTGATAATTATATATTTTCATAACTTTAACGCAAAATCGGCGTTAAAAGTTTAGCCCCCCTTCCTGGTGGACTTGCTTTTGCCACCTCCGGCGCCATTTTTCAAATGTGCTACCAGCACCTCTGCCACAAGTTCCTTGAGGTGCTTTCCATTGCGCGCCGCCTCCTCCTTAAGCTTACGGTGCACCTCCACCGTAACGCTCGCTCTGATTTCAGGCATATTTTTAACCTCCGTTTTCCAGTGAAACACAAGATGTTGTGGTGGCATCCATTCCATCCACTATATCCACGGTTTCCTGTATTTCCATACTTTCCTGTATTTCCAACACAAACAGCACTTCCTACACGTGCGTGATGTGCTCTACAATGGGATTATAACACTGTTGTCAAGCCCCCACCTTTCCCCCTGCCCCCTTTCCTCGAGGAAAGGGGGTTTTATTTAATCTGAAGGACTGCGCCCGAAAGAGAGACCCGTTCGCCAATAAGACTAAGATATTGATATGCGATATATAGTGATGTTTATGTGTGAAATAAGAGTAAGCACAGTGGGCTCATATTGATGGCTTGGGGTCGTAAAATGCTACCGCGTTGGCACGATTTGTAGGCAATCAGATTTCTTTAAGGCGTTTTGTGAATTCATCGTGAGAAAGTTCGATTTCCCGAAGAATTGCCACGATGAGTGGCCGCGCAAGATCCCTGCCAGGGTGATTAGGGACAGTGGTGGTTCTGCCATCAGGGTGCTTATAAAATACGTGTGCACCTTTTTGGCGCATTCTCTTAAAGCCGGTATTGGAAAGTATTTTCTCCATCGTACCGAAATTGACAATGGGAAGTCGCGTCATACAGCGACCTCAATTTGTTGAATGCCGATAAATTTGGGATGGAATTCCTGTGAATCGCCATATTCGTCAAGGCACAATTCTATGACCTCTTTGAGGTTGTTCCTGAGTTCGTCAAGCGTTGCGCCCTGGCTGTGGGCCCCCGGCATGCCTGGCACTATCCCAACGTATAGCGACGTATCAGAATCGAATTCAACATAAGCTGTGAAAGTCTTCATTTCATTCCCATTTCCTCTAGGATATTTGGATTATAAGCCTGAGATAATACATAGTATACCATCTTCTGCTGTCGCTGATGATATTATGCCTGCTTTCGTTGTTAGTGTTAAAATATCGTCCATCGCTCACCGAAAACGATGAATATAGAACAGGAACTTTCGAGGCACAACCCCACCGACCCCACCCTGCTGACCATCGGTGTGTTCGACGGCGTGCACCGCGGTCACCTGCACCTGTTGGGCCACCTGGTTGCCCGCGCTTTCGAGAAGGGCTGTCCGGCAGGGGTGGTCACCTTCCGCACCCACCCGGAAAAAGTGCTGGGCCGCCGCGATACCATACCCTGGATAACCACTCTGCAGGAACGCACCCGGCTGCTTAAGAAGGCCGGCGTGGATATTGTCGTTCCCATCACATTTACCCGCGATGTGGCCAACCTTACTGCCCGCGATTTTGTCCTGCTGTTGCAAAAGCACCTCAATATGTCAGGACTTGTGCTGGGGCCGGATTTCGCCCTGGGACGCCACCGGTTGGGCGACCCCGCCCACCTGCAAAGCATCGGTGAGGAGTTGGGTTTCCGTGTGGAGGTGGTCAGGCCGGCAAGGCTGCAGGGTGAGGTCATCAGCAGCAGTGCCATCCGTAAACTGCTGGCCGAGGGGGATATATATAAGGTAGGGGAGATGCTGGGTCGCCGCTTCAGCCTGGATGGCAGGGTAGTGCAGGGCGACGGGCGTGGCCGTACGCTGGGCTTCCCCACGGCCAATATAAAGATGCAGCCGGAACAAGCCATGCCTAAAAACGGCATCTACGCCACCATCGCCAGGCGCGGACGGCAGAAAATGTACTCGGTTACCAATATCGGTGTCCGCCCCACCTTCGACGGGCTCAAACGCCTGGTCGAGACTTATATCTTCGATTTCAACGGCGACCTCTATGCAAAGAAGCTCAGTATCGATTTAGTGGCCCGCCTCAGGGACGAGATGAAATTCAACGGTGCGGAGGAGTTGAAAAAGCAGATGGCGAAGGATGTCGCAGAGGCACGAGAAATATTGAGTACCATTGAAAAGGAATAAATCTATGAAAAAACTATCAGATTCCGACTTCAAAAAGCTCTTCCGCCGGGGCGTGACCCAGGTCATCAACGAAGATGAACTGCTCAGGATGATGCAGTCGGGACGTCCCCTGCGCCTCAAGCAGGGCTTCGACCCCAGCTTCACCGATATCCACATGGGTCATGTGGTGGGACTGCGCAAGCTGCGCCAGTTCCAGCAGCTCGGCCACCAGGTGGTGCTCATCGTGGGTGACTGGACGGCCCGCATCGGCGACCCCACGGGACGCTCGGCCACCCGCCCCATGCTCACGGCCGAACAGGTAAAGGCCAACGCCCAGACCTACATGGAGCAGTTTTTCAAGATCGTGGACAAGGACAAGACGGAGGTGCGCTGGCAGAGCCCCTGGTTCGAGAAGGGCACCTTCGGCCTGGAGGATATCATCCGCCTGACCTCCAAGTTCACCGTGGCGCAGTTTTTAGCGCGTGAGGATTTCGCCCGCCGCTACGCCGAGGGGCACCCCATAGCTGTAACCGAGCTGCTGTACCCGCTCATGCAGGGCTACGACTCGGTCATGATCGAGTCGGACGTCGAGTTCGGCGGCACCGACCAGGTCTTCAACTGCATGGTGGGCCGCCAGCTCCAGGAGATGGCAGGGCAGAAGCCGCAGCAGGTATTTCTCATGCCGCTGCTGGTGGGCACGGACGGAGTGCAGAAGATGAGCAAGAGCCTGGGCAACTATATAGGCGTGACCGACCCGCCGGCCGAGATGTACGGCAAGACCATGTCCATCAACGACAGCATGATCATACCCTACCTGGAGCTGCTGACCGATGTGCCGGACGGCGAGATCGAGCATTTCAACACGGGCATGGCTGATGGCAAGCTCAATCCCATGACCGTAAAAAAACGCCTGGCCCACGAACTGGTCAGGGATTTCTGGAGCGCCAGGGACGCCGAGGAAGCGGCCGGGGAATTTGCCCGCACGGTGCAGCAGAAAGAGGTGCCGGACGACATCCCGGTGCTTAAAATCGCCGTTGGGTCCACCGCCCTGCTTTCGGCGGAGTTAACGCGCGCTGGGTTGGTCAAGAGCCGCTCGGATGCCCGCCGCCTGCTGGAGCAGAACGCCGTCGAGATCAACGGCAAGACGGTCAACGACGACCTTGAGATGGATAAGATAGACCACGGCAGCGTGATCAAGGTCGGCAAAAGACGGTATATCAAGGTTGTGAGGAATTAACCTCACCGTTGCAAGCTCACCCCCCTCGTCATTGCGAGCGTAGCGAAGCAATCTTAAAGATTGCCGCGGGACTCCATCCCTCGCAATGACTTTGCCTATTCAAATTCCCTTGCCTGCCCAAATAATCTATAATTTACGCACTAATCTTCAGGGAGGCCCAACATGCAGTTGAGAATTCCAGGTCCCACCCCCTGCCCGGACGAGGTGCTAAAGGCAATAGGCCGCCAGATGATCAACCATCGCGGCAAGGAGTTCGGCGCGCTCCAGAACCGCATAACTCCAAAACTGCAGCAGTGCTTTCAGACCAGGAACGACCTGCTCATCCTTACCACCTCCGGCACCGGCGGCCTGGAATCTGCCGTTGTAAATATGCTTTCCCCGGGCGATAAGGTGCTGGGCATCAGCATTGGCATCTTCGGTGACCGTTTTGCCGAGTGCGCCAAAGTTTACGGCGCAGAAGTCATCCCCCTCAAGTATGAGTGGGGCCAGGCCGTTAACCCGGACGACGTTAAAAAGGCGCTCAAGGACAACCCGGACGTCAAAGCCGTACTGGTCACTCACAACGAGACCTCGACCGGCACCACCAACCCGCTCAAGGAGATCGCCCTCGTGGTCAAAGAGGCCGGCAAGCTGATCCTGGTGGATGCCGTCAGCAGCATGAGCTCCATCGATGTGCAGGTGGACGCCTGGGACCTGGACGTGGTCATCAGCGGCTCGCAGAAGGGCTGGATGGTCCCGCCCGGGCTGGCCTTCGCCAGCGTCAGCGCTGAAGCCTGGAAGGCGCATGAAAAGGCCAAAATGCCGCGCTTCTACTTCGACTACACACGTGCCAAAAAGTTTGTCCCGGACGGCCAGACCCCCTGGACCCCGGCCGTGTCGGTTTATTTCGGGCTGGACGTTGCCCTGGACATGATGCTCAAGGAGGGCCTGCCCGCCATTTTTTACCGTCATCAGAAAGTGGCGGAGAAAGCCAGGAAATGGGTCAAATCCAAAGGCCTGCAGCTGCTCGCAGCGGACGAAAAATTCGCCTCCAATACCGTCACCGCAGTCAAAGCGCCGGCCGATATGGAAGTGTCCAAATTCACGGGCGCGCTGCGCGACGAGTACCAGGTGGTCATCGCCGGCGGCCAGGGCGGCATGAAGGGCAAGGTATTCCGCATCGGCCACCTCGGCTTCGTCACGGAGAAGGACATGGACGAGGTCCTGGCCGCCATGGACAAGGCACTGCCCAGAGCGAAAAAGGAGTAGACACCATGAAAGTATTAGTAGCCGACCCGCTGGCACCCGAGGGCATGGAAAGCCTCAAGGCCATGACCGAGGTGGACGTCAAGCTCGGCCTCAAGCCTGATGAACTGATAGCCATCATAGGCAACTACGATGCGCTCATCGTGCGTAGCGAGACGCAGGTCACGGCCGACGTGATCAAGGCCGGCAGCAGGCTGCAGATAATCGCCCGCGCCGGTGTGGGACTCGATAACGTGGACATCAACGCCGCCACCCAGAAGGGCATCATGGTGGTCAACGCCCCCACCGGCAATACGGTGGCCGCCGCCGAGCACACCATGGCGCTTATGCTGGCCCTGGCGCGCAATATACCGCAGGCCCACTGCCAGCTCAAGGCGGGCAAGTGGAACCGCAAGGAATACACGGGCGTGGAACTGCGCAACAAGACGCTGGGCATCATCGGCCTGGGCAACGTCGGCTCGGGAGTGGCTGCCCGCGCCAAGGGCTTCGAGATGAGATTGGTCGGCTACGACCCCTTCGCCTCGCAGGAATATGCAGGGTCACTGGGCGTTACGCTCATGCCGCTGGAACAGCTTTACAGGGAGTCGGACTTTATCACGCTGCACCTGCCGCTCACGCCGCAGACTAAGGGCATGATCGGCGTCAAAGAGATTGCCTCGCTCAAGAAAGGTGTGCGCATCGTCAACTGCGCCCGCGGCGGGCTCATAGACGACGAGGCCCTGCTCAAGGCCATCGAGGAGGGCAAAGTGGCAGGCGCCGCCATCGACGTGTACGCCGTGGAACCCTGCACCGACAGCATCCTCTTTAAAAGCGACAAAGTAGTCGCAACGCCCCACCTGGGGGCCTCCACTAAAGAGGCACAGACCAACGTCTGCATCGACGTGGTGGACCAGATCATAGACGTGCTCAACGGCAAGCCGGCCCGCTTCGCCGTCAACGTGCCGCAGATCGCCCCCGAACTGCTCGAGATACTCAAGCCGTACATGGACGTGGCCTCGGTGGTGGGCAAGATGGCGGGTCAGCTGATGGGTGGGCAGATGAAGGGTCTCAAGATCAGGTACTCCGGCGAGATCGCGCAGTACGACACCTCGGCCCTCAAGGCCGCCATCCTCAGCGGTCTGCTCGACACGGTCAGCGAGGAGCACGTCACACTGGTCAACGCCGGTGTCATCGCGCAGCAGCGCGGGCTCAAGATATCGGAACAGAAGGAGACCGAGGTGGCCAACTACGCCAGCCTCATATCGCTGGAGGTGGTGGCCAGCGGCGGGACCGTGGACGTGGCCGGCACCGTGCTGAGGGACGAGACCCACATAGTCAGGATCAACCAGTTCTGGCTGGACATCGTGCCCACGGGCGGCTATTTCATGCTCTGCTACCACACCGACAAGCCCGGCCTCATCGGCGCGGTTGGCACCATCACCGGCAAGAACAATGTTAATATCTCCGCCATGCAGGTGGCCCGCATCCAGCCGCGGGGCGAGGCGCTCATGATATTGTCCATCGACGAGCATGCCGGCGATCCCATTATCAAGAAGATCCTCGAGGTGCCGGATATCACGTCGGTCAAGCTGGTTAAACTGTAAACGATGCCATCGCAGGGAACCGCCCCCATATCGTCATTGAGTGGAGCGCCTATTTTATTTGTCATTGCGAGCGCAGCGAAGCAATCTGACTGACCGGGCCAGATTGCCACGCCCTTCGGGCTCGCAATGACGCGAAGTGTATCGCTCGCAATGACAGAATATAATTATCCCCATGGATACGAATAGCCTATCGATGCTGGAATTCCCGCGCGTGCGGGAGAGGCTGGCCGGCTACACTTCGTTCAGCGCCGGGCGTGACCTGGCGCTGGCCCTGCTGCCCACGTCCGACGCCGCCCACGTCCAACTCCTGCTCAAACAATCGGCCGAGGCGCGGCGGCTGCTGTCCGTCCGGCCGGACTTCCACATAGCCGAGGCCCACGACGTCCGCGAGGACGCCGCCCGCGCCGGCAAAGGGGCTTCGCTTGACCCGCTGACCCTGCTTCGCGTTCAAAAAACTCTTGCCGCCTGCCGCGTCGCCCGCAGCGGGCTGCAAAAAATATCCGCCGACCTGCCAGCCCTGTGGGGTATTGCGCAGGATATCACCGCGCTGCCGGAACTGGAAAACGAGATAGCCAAATGCTTTTCGCCCGCCGGGGATGTGCTGGACTCGGCCTCGGCACACCTGGCGGACGTCAGGTGGCGCATGAAGGACAGGCGCAAGCAGCTGCAGGACACTTTGACATCAATCGTCAAATCGAAGCGGGGACAGGATATGCTGCAGGAGCAGCTCGTCACCGAGCGCAACGGCCGCTACGTCCTGCCGGTCAAAATCGAGGCCAAGCGTGAACTCAAGGGCATAGTGCACGACGTCTCCAATACCGGCGCCACGGTCTTCATCGAGCCGATGGAGACTATCGAATCGGGCAACGAACTGCGCCAGCTCGAGGTGGAGGAGAGGCAGGAGATCGAGCGCATCCTGGCCGCCCTCAGCGCGGCCGTGGGCGTTGCGTCCGAAGACATCGGGCTCAATACCGCCATACTGGCCCGCCTGGACCTGGCGCTGGCCAAGGCCCTCTACGCTGAAAAAACCGCGGCCATCGAGCCGGAGATCGTGGGCGGCCCAGGAGGCCGCGTTTTGAAACTGGTCAACGCCCGCCACCCGCTGCTGCGGGGCGAGGCAGTGCCGCTCAACATGGAGATAGGCAGCGACTTCTTTGTTCTCATCATCAGCGGCCCCAACGCCGGCGGCAAGACGGTCGCGCTCAAGACCATCGGGCTGCTGGTGCTGATGGCGCAGGCCGGCCTGCCCATCCCCTGCTCTGATGGCACCCGTGTGCCGGTCTACGACGAGGTATTCGCCGATATCGGCGATGAGCAGAGCATCGAGCAGACGCTCTCGACCTTCAGCGCCCATATCAGCAATATCGCCCGCATTGTCAGCCATTCCTCACCGGCCAGCCTTGTACTGCTGGATGAACTGGGCATCAGCACCGACCCCGGCGAGGGCGCTGCCCTGGCCCAGGCCATACTCAACCATTTCGTGGAAAAGGAAACTGCCGTGGTAGTGACCACCCATTATTCGGAGCTCAAGGCCTTCGCACACCTTAACAAGGGTCTGCGCAACGCCTCGCTCGATTTCGACCCGGTCACGCTCATGCCCACCTACCGCCTGAGCGTGGGCATGCCGGGTGGCAGCAACGCCCTCAATATTGCCGCCCGCTTCGGCCTGCCTGAGGATATCGTCGGCCACGCCCGCAGCATCATGTCCAAGGGTTCTCAAGAGGTCGAGGCCATGATGGTGGACCTGGCGGCTGAACGCAAGAGGCTGGCGGAGGCGCAGAAGACCATAGAACAGGAGAATGCGCGGGCCGCTGATTTATCGGCCGCCCTGGAAGGTGAGATGGCACGCATCCACGGCAAAGAGAGGGAGATGGTGCGCGAGATACAGGATAACCTTAACGGCGAGATCGCCGGGCTCTACCGCGCCATACGCGAGGCCGAGAACGAGCTCAAGAAGCAGAAGAAAAGGGAGAGCGTGGAGCGTGCCCGCAAAGCGCTGGAAAATATTACCAAACAGGCTGATAAGCGATCGTCTCAATTGGATGAAAGGCTGGCGGCCATCAGCGGCGAAGATGCGGGTGCAAAAATGATAGCGGTGGGTGACAGCGTGCGGCTGAAGGACACGGAGACGGTGGCTACGGTTGTATCTGTGAATGAAGGACAGGGCAGGCTGGAGGCGCAGGTCGGCGACATCAAGTTGACCCTGCGCCTGGACGGCGTGGAGAAGCTGGATGGCCCCGGTCCCGGCGCAGGGGGGGAGAGGGTGGCGGCCAGGCCGAAAACGATCAGGCCGGCGGCGCCGGAACTGGACCTGCGGGGGCAGCGGGCGGAGATGGTGGAGTCCGCGCTGGACACCTACCTTAACGATGCCTATATGTCGCAATTGCCCGAGGTGCGCATCATCCACGGCTACGGCACCGGCGCTGTAAGGGGAGTTGTGCGTGAGGCGCTGGCCGGACACGCGCTGGTCAAATCGTTCAGGCCGGGTGGGCAGGGTGAAGGTGGGGATGGGGTGACCATCGCCGTATTGGCCTGACCGGCACGTCATTGCGAGCGCAGCGAAGCAATCTGACTGACCGGGACAGATTGCCGCGCCCTTCGGGCTCCCAATAATATACCAGTTAAAAGTGTAAAATAGGGGCTATGACATCCGTAAACCGCTTTAACCTACCCCGCTCCCGTGCCCTGCGCTGGCTGGGTGAATTGCCCGGCCAGGAAGTCGCCTTCACCCTGTACATAGGGCCGGGCACGGGCAGGGCGGAGGTCGAAAAAGTGCTGGCGCAGGTGCTGGACCGCGGCGAGACGCTGGACGCGCTGGCGGAAAAGGCTGCCGCGTCGCCCACCGGCGCAGCTGTCCTCTACCTGATGGGCAGGGGTTTCGTCATTTGGCCCCCCTTCCCGTTGGAGGGGGTTGGTCTACAGCGTGGCTTCGAACCCGCTCCGCTAAGGTCAATACTGGAAAAAGACTGGAAACTGGGATTAATACTGGTCAGGCTGGGACGTTACTCCGTGGGCGTTTTCCAGGGGGATAAGCTGCTGGCGGGCAAGGCTGGCACGGGGCTTGTGCACGCCCGGCACCACAAGGGAGGGTCATCGGCCAACCGCTTCGCCCGGCACCGCGAGAAACAGATGGAATACTTCTTCACACGCATTGAAGGCCACGCGCGGGAGGTCCTGGGGCCGTACCTCCGCACTGTAGATTATATTATGTACGGGGGAACGCGCGACACGCTGCAAAGGATGTGGAAACAATGCGCGTTTTTTGCATCGCTGCAGCCCAAGACGGTGGACAGGCTGATTTCTTTGCGGGAACCGCGGCGCTCCACCTTCGAGGACGCACTGGAAGAGGCTTACACGAGCACGGTTTACGAGGTCAAAGGGTAGAAGCCCAAGATTACGTCATCGCGAGGCCGCAGGCCGTGGCGATCTGACAGATTGCTTCGCTTCGCTCGCAATGACGGGGGATTAAATAGCCCGCAATGACAGTTTGGCGATTATACTTTAGATCTCCCCGTCCGTCCTGAACATGACCAGTCCCGTGGGCAGCTTGGGGTAGAAGAAGGTTGACTTGCGCGGCATGCGGTCGTTGGCGTCGGCCACCGCCTTGATCGTCCTGGCGGGTATGGGGTCTAGCAGCACGGCGAACTGGAACTGCCCGCCGTCAACCATGCGGCAGGCGGATTCTCCGCTGGGTGTGTATGCCAGGTTGTCGGAATCTCCAGCCGGCAATCCCAGTAATTTCTCGCAGATGATGTGCTGCACTGCGCTGACGTCCAGTTTGCCGTAGGCCTCCGATCGCTTCTGCTTGAGGAAATCGTTGACTTTGACGCCGGGCAGCAGCGTCAGGCCGAGTTCCTGTCCCGGCTCTAACCCGTAAATGCGAATACCGCCGCGGGCCGCCTCGCCGACCTCAAAATAGGCGGTCATCTCCTGCCTGAATTTACCGATGGTTTCCGCGGGGATGCCGCGTATCAGCCGGTGGATGGGCAGTATCACGACGCCGGGATCGGAGAACGAGACCAGCGCCATCATTACGTAGTTGTAGGCCTCGCTGCCGCTGCCGTGGGGGTCCAGCCCGCGGCGGTATTCCCGGTAGGCCAGCGCCGTCTCGTAACGGTGGTGGCCGTCGGCGATGTAGATGGGCTTGGGTATGAGGAAGTGGCTGACCCTCTGCACGAACTCCGGCTCGTTGACCGCCCAGAAACGGTGGCTTTCGGTCCCGCGTTGGAAGCTGTACACGGGGCTTGATTTGACCCGGTTGACGATCATCTGGTTGACCTTGCCGCCCGGGTCCTCGTACAGCCCGAAGATGGGACTGAGGTTGGCAGAGCAGGCCTTCATCAGGTCCAGCCTGTCGGCCTTGGCTTTGGCCATGGTGAACTCGTGCGGGAAGACAACCCTGTTCTCCCAGGGCTCCAGCCGCACGCAGGCATACAGTTCCTGCCTTTTTTTCTTGGCCTCGCCCACCTCGAAGCTGTGCTCGTGAACGTAGTAGTTGGGCACCTGGTCCTGCATGAGCACGCCCTCTTTCAGCCAGCGGCCGAACTCGTCGCGGGCGCGGGTGTACCTGTTATCACCCGCGCTGTCGCCCTCCTGCTCGAGGCCGAACTCCAGGCGCACCATGTTGTGCTTGCTCCTGTCGTAAAGGGCCTGCTGCTCCTGCGGCGAGATGACGTCGTAGGGCGGGCAGATCACGTTCTGTATTAGCCGCACCTTGGCGGGGTTGTAGCGTACGCCCCTGAATTCAGATAGTTCTGCCAATTCGATTCTCCGGAATTTACAATACAGGATTACAGGGCTTTGTTCCAGGCCTGTGCGAGGTCGCTTACAGGCAGGTCGGCCAGTCCCTTGAGGACCAGTCTGCCGCCGCCTACTGTGCCTATCCTGGTCAGCGGCACTCCGAGCTTGAAGGCCATCTCTTCCAGCGTACGCGCCTTGCCCGGTTTGACGGATACCACCGCCCGGGACTGCGCCTCGCCGAAGAGGGCGGCATCCAGACGGCCGCCCACAGGCAGGGTACCCTTGAATCCCCTGCCGCCAATTATACAACTTTCAGCCAGGGCCACGGCCAGTCCACCGTCTGAACAGTCGTGGGCGGAACTGAGCAGGCCGCGTCCTATGGCCCTGATCAACAAATTGTGCAGCCTTTTCTCGGCGGGCAGGTCGATTGTCTGCGTGCCCCTGACCTCCCCGTGGACCAGTTCGAGGTACTCGCTGCTGCCTATGCAAAGGTCTCCCCCGGGGTCGCCCAGCAGGAAAACCGCGTCGCCCTCGTCCTTGAACCCGGCCGTGCAGTGGCGCTTGACGTCCTTGATAATCCCCACCATGCCCACCACGGGAGTGGGGAAGATGGCCACGCCGCGCGTCTCGTTGTACAGGCTGACGTTGCCGCTGACCACCGGCGTGCCGAGCTTCCTGCAGGCCTGCGCCATGCCGCGGATGCACTGGTGCATCTGGTACATCACGTCGTTCCTCTCGGGGTTGCCGAAATTGAGGCAGTTGGTGATGGCCATGGGACGCGCGCCCGTGCAGGCTGTGTTGCGGGCGGCCTCTGCCACCGCTATCACGCCGCCCACCATTGGGTTTACATAACAATATCGTCCGTTGCCGTCGGTCACCAGCGTGTAGGCCTTGGAGGTTTCCTGTATACGCATGACGGCCGCATCGCCGCCCCCCGGCAGCACCACCGTGTTGTTGCCAACCTGGTGGTCGTACTGGCGGAAGACCGGTCTCTTGCTGCAGATATTGGGCGCGGACAGCAGGCGCAGCAGCACCCTGCCCGCGTCTTTGGGCGCGATGTCTTTAATCTTCTTGAGGTCGAGCGCCTGCAGGCCGTCTATCCAGGCGGGGCGGCTGGGGCGGAAACGGTAGGCGGGCGGGTTATTGAGGTGGGTTACCGGCGCATGAGCCACCACCTCCCCGCCGTCGCGGATGGTGGCCATGCCGTCGCCCGTCACTTTGCCTATGATATCCGAGTGCAGGCCCCAGTGGTCGAAAAGTCCCCTGACCTTACCCTCGAATCCTTTCTTCACGATCACCACCATGCGCTCCTGCGATTCCGAGAGCATCACCTCGTAGGGCGTCATACCCTTCTCGCGCCGGGGTACCCTGGCAACATCGATATCAAGCCCCGAACCGCCCTTGTCGGCGGCCTCGACGATGGCGCTGGTCAGCCCGGCGGCGCCGCAGTCCTGCAGCCCCACGATCCAGCCGGTCCTGGTCAGCTCCAGGCAGGCCTCGATCAGCAACTTCTCCATGAAGGGGTTCCCCACCTGCACCGCCGAGCGCAGCTCGCGCTGCTCCTCGAAGGTGCGGGAGGCAAGTCCCGAGGCCCCGTGCAGGCCGTCGCGACCGGTATCGGCGCCCACCAGCATGATGAGGTTTCCCTCGCCCGAAGCGCGCGCGCGGGTAAGGTCCTCCGCGCGCCCGATGCCCAGGCAGAGGGCGTTGACCAGCGGGTTGCCGCTGTAGCATTTGTCGAAATATATCTCGCCGCACACGTCGGCGATTCCCAGGCAGTTGCCGTAGCCCGCGATCCCTCCAACTATGCCGCTCATGAGGTAGTGGTTGTGGGGGTCGGACAGCGGGCCGAAGCGCAGTGAGTTGGCCAGGGCGATGGGGCGCAGTCCCATGGTAAAGATGTCGCGCACGATGCCGCCCACGCCGGTGGCGGCGCCCTGGTATGGCTCGATGTAGGACGGGTGGTTGTGCGACTCGACCTTGAAGCCGATGACCTGGCCATCGCCTATGTCGATCACCCCGGCGTTCTCCTCACCCGGCTTGATCAGCACGTATTTGCCCGAGGTTGGGAAGAGTTTGAGCAGGGCCTTCGAGTGCTTGTAGCCGCAGTGCTCGCTCCACAGCGAGCCGAACATGCCGAGTTCGACCACGGTCGGCTCGCGCCCCAGCTTGCTCACGATCAGGTCGTATTCGCTGCGGCTGAGCGCTATCTCTTCCAGCTGTTCTTTAGATGCCGGCAATGATCGACTCCCAGATGATATTTCCGTCGCTGCTGCCCAGTATGTCCTCGCAGGACCGCTCCGGGTGGGGCATCATGCCCAGCACGTTGCCCTGCCTGTTGACGATGCCGGCGATGTTGTTGAGCGCACCGTTGGGGTTGGACTCTTTAGTGATCTCGCCTGCCGGCGTGCCGTAGCGGAAGGCCACGCGTCCGCCATCCTCCAGTCCCTTGATCACGTCGTCGGCGGCGTAGTAGCGTCCCTCGTAATGCGAGATGGGTATCTTGAGTACTTGTCCCTTACTGCATTTATTAGTGAAGGGGGTGGCGTTGTTCTCCGTCTTGAGGTAGGTCCACTGGCAGCGGTACTGCAGGTGCTCGTTCTGCCGCAGCACGCCGGGCAGCAGATTGGCCTCGCACAAAACCTGGAAGCCGTTGCAGATGCCGATGACGGGGCGTCCCTTCTTGGAGAAATCGGCCACGGCATCCATCACCGGTGAGAAGCGGGCGATGGCGCCGGTGCGCAGGTAATCGCCGTAGGAGAACCCGCCGGGCAGGATGATGCAGTCGCAGCCGGAGAGGTCGGTTTCTTCGTGCCAGATGTATGAGGCGTCCTGGCCGCAGATATTATGCACCGAGTAATAGCAGTCGCGGTCGCTCCAGGTGCCGGGAAAGACCACAATGCCGAATTTCATTTTAATTATTGTCCCAAAACGCCATTGCGAGCGCTCTAATCACGTCATTGCGAGGAACCCGCCCAAAAATGTCATTGCGAGGAGCGCAGCGACGAAGCAATCTTAAAGCGCATGTCATTGCGAGGGATGGAGTGACGCGGCAATCCATCAGGTTGCTTCGCTGTGCTCGCAATGACGTACAATTAAATCAGAGTTTGCCCAGCAAATCGGTCACGATACCGTTGACCTCGTTGCCGTCCGCCTTGCCCTTGACCTGCGGCATGAGCTTCTGCATCACCTTGCCCTTATCGCCCGGGCCTTTGGCCCCCACTTCCGCGATCACTTTCTCCACGATTGAAGTGATCTCTTCCCTGCCCATCTGGGCCGGCATATATTCCTGTAAAATGGCCAGTTCGGCCTTCTCTTTGTCGGCCAGGTCCTGGCGGTTGCCTTTCTCGTAGGCTTCGATGCTCTCCCTGCGCTGCTTGACCTCTTTGCCTATTACCTCGATCACGCCGCCGTCGTCCAGCTTTTTCTGTTTGGCTATCTCGGCGTAGTTCATGGACGAGAGCAAAGTACGCAGTACCAGCATGCGCAACTGGTCATGGGCGCGCATGGCGGCCTTAAGGTCTGTATTGAGCTTTTCCTGTAAAGACATGAGGGCTACGCTGTTTTATTGCTTTTGCGGCGCTTGGTTGCCTCTTTGCGCTTGCGCTTGATGCTGGGTTTCTCGAAGAAGCCCCTGCGGCGTACCTCGCTGATTATTCCTTCCTGTTGAACTTTCCTGGTGAAACGCCTCAATAGGCTCTCGAAACTTTCCCCTTCTCCTAATCTGACTTCGGGCACAAGCAATCAACTCCTTTATTATTTTTGGCCGCCCTTA
>Ga0247841_10005173_pt1 | contig 21477 bp, 17 predicted proteins | sample LaCruzMarch2015__2_FD_192410 | JGI IMG/M metagenome (GOLD analysis project Ga0247841, IMG submission 192410) | Freshwater microbial communities from meromictic Lake La Cruz, Castile-La Mancha, Spain - LaCruzMarch2015_18m | ecosystem: Environmental > Aquatic > Freshwater > Lake | place: Spain... | reverse complement strand
AGAGGAGTTTAATGCCCATACTCAGCAGATGAAGGTTTTCGTAGCGGATCTGGTCAGGATTGTGGGCGGCATAGAAAAAGAAATCACGACGGCTTTGCTTCCCTCACCCACGGCAAGGAGGTGAAAGACGGGGCCGCCTCCAGAAAACCGCGGGAACGAGGCGAACAGCTTCGGAAAACCGACACCAGATTGCATCCTTTTCTGGAACGCAGCATCAGACCAGGGTGCTTTCAAATCATCATTCGTTTCCGGCGCAGTCATCGCCATCCAGACCTTCGGTGATCTTCTCGGCTTCAACGCTCACTGCCATCCTCTGGTCACGGACGGTTGCTTTTACCCAACCCCTTGATCATCGCGGGATCGAGGCCTGTTGTCGCCGACGCCCTCTTCGTCCTTGCCCCCTGATCCCGCTTTGGGTATTGACAACCATCCCGGCCGGCGGTTACAGTTCTTCCGTACGGATCATGTTATCCTGATGAGGAGGACAGTATGAATCTGCCGGAGCAGGTGGATATATTGGAGGTCGGACCCCGCGACGGCCTGCAGAACCTGAGTGAATTCGTCGAAACGAAACAGAAGATCGAACTGATCCGGCGACTGGCCGCGTCAGGTCTTGGCCACATCCAACTCGGGGCGTTTGTCTCTCCCCGCGCCGTTCCCCAGTTCGGCAACATCCGGGAGGTGGCGCGGGAGGTGATGGCATCGCTTCCGGGGGTCCGCTTCAGCGCCCTCGTTCCCAATCGCAAAGGCGCCGCCGACGCGCTTTCCTGCGGCATCAGGGAAATCTCCTTCGTCTTTTCCGTAACCAAGGCCCACAACCGGAGCAACGTCAACAAAACCCACGAGGAATCATTGGCAGAGCTTGCCGCGATCATGGAGCTGCTTCCCGTCTACCCGGGGGCCGAGATCACCGCCGATCTGGCCACCTCCTTCGGTTGTCCCTTCGAGTTCAAGGCCCCGCCGGAACGGGTCCTGCATTTTATCGGAAAGGCCCATGATCTGGGTGTCAGGCGGATCACCCTCTGTGATACGGTGGGATATGGAAATCCCCGGCAGGTGGCCGAAATCATCAAGCGTTGCCGGGATTCCTTTCCCGATACGACCTTCCGCTGCCACTTTCACAACACCCGCGGTCTCGGTCTCGCCAATACGCTGGCCGCCATCGAGGCGGGGATACTCTCCTTCGATTCCTCCGTCGGCGGTCTGGGAGGTTGTCCCTTTGCCCCCGGCGCCACGGGGAATGTGGCCACGGAGGATATGGCATTCATGTTGTCCGAAATGGAAATTGAGACGGGGGTGGATCTCCCGAAGCTCCTGGAGACCGTCGGCTTCCTCCAGGAAATTCTTCCCTCTGCCGGATTGGAGAGTGCGCTTTTCAGGGCGGGGCTTCCCGGCGGACGACGCCGTTCATGCCCTTAGCGGGCATTTGTCTCATTATTCCATTGACACTTATGGCCGCCTATTGTATGGTCCCCGAACCCCAAAGCAATGTCTGATCAAACGGCAAAGGAGAAAGAATCATGAATGATTCCATACATAAGTACATGAAGGTCGGGCTGATACACTTTATGGCGTATCCTTCCACGATCAAGGGAGAAGGACCGATTGTGGAAACGGTCCGGAAGATCGTTGTCGATGACTATTTCGATGCCATCGAACTGACCTGGATCAAGGATATTGAGGTCAGGCGACATGTCATCAAGATGCTTGCAACATCCCATATGACCGTGGCATACGGCGGACAGCCGCGGCTGCTGACCACAGGGCTCAACATCAACGATACCGACGAGGCGGGAAGACAAAAGGCGGTTGCCACACTCAAAGAGGGGATAGACGAAGCCTATGAGATGGGCGCCGTCGGCTTTGCCTTCCTCAGCGGGAAATATGAAGAGCATAAAAAGGAAGAGGCGTACCGGGCGCTCGTAAAATCAACCAAAGAACTCTGTGCCTATGCCAAATCAAAGGGCGGCATCAGGATCGTTCACGAGATCTTTGACTATGATATCGACAAGAAGAGCCTTGTGGGGCCGGCCTCTCTTGCCAGAAGATATGCGGAAGATGTAACGGCGGAGTTTGAAAACTTCGGCCTCATGGTGGATCTGAGCCATCTCCCGCTCATTCGGGAAACGGCCGAACAGGCCATTTTACCGGTGAAAGAGTACCTGGTGCATGCCCATCTCGGAAATTGCGTGGTCAAGGATTCCAATCTTCCGGCCTATGGAGACGCCCACCCCCGGTTCGGATTCCCCGGGGGTGAAAATGATGTCGCTGAACTGGTGGAATACCTGAGGGTGCTGAAGAAAATCGGGTTCCTGAACGAAAAAAACCCTCCGATCGTCAGCTTTGAGGTCAAGCCCTTCGGCGATGAGGATTCGGATATTGTGGTGGCAAATGCAAAAAGGACACTGAATCGCGCCTGGGCAATGGTTTAATATTTTGTCTTGACCGGTTCCGGCAACGGCGTGATTTGCACCCCTGCATCCCAAGGCATCCCCCCCTTGAGCTTACGACGGCGTCTTCACGGCAAGAAACTCGCCGTTGCCCAATGGAACGAGGCAGGTCGCAAACTCGGGATCAGCCGTCACCAGTGCGACGAAAGGAGCCATCTGTTCCACGTGAGACGTCGCGTTATCCGCGATCAACAAGCCTCCCGGGCGTAGGACGCGACGCAGGTGAGGCCACCAGACGGTATACTGCGGGCGCTCGGAATCGAGGAAGATCAAGTCATATGCGCTCTGGTCACTTCGCTGCAGGAGGCGACCCGCGTCGTCGTGAACCAGTGTGATGAACGGCGAAAGCCCAGAGCGTGTGAAGTTGGCCGAGGCGAGCCCGATCTTGTATTCAGCGAACTCCACCGTGGTGACTGAGCCGCCGATCCCCCTTGCAGCGTCGGCAAGCCAGAGGGTGGAGTACCCGTTGGACGTGCCGATCTCCAGCACCCGCCGCGCGACAGTAGCGCGTACGAGCACGGCCAAGAATTCGCCGGTGTCGCGGGTGATGTTGAGCATGCGACGAGGGCGCTCGTTCGTCGCGGCATCGTTTGCCTCGCCGAAGCGCTCAAGCTCAGCCTTCAAGGTTTCAAGCGGGTCACCCACGTCTGTCTCCTGATGCCGAACGAAAAATCAGCCGAAGCGCAACGATCGGCTGCATTGATTCTGTTATCAATTTTTGTATTCTATATGTAAGCTTTCAGCAACTTGCGCCAATTTCTTATCAAGTGTCCAGATCGGAACATCCGTTAATACGGCGGATGCCATCAGATGGGCATCCACATAGCCGATACCCTTTCCCATCAAGCGGTTATTCTCAATAAAGGATAATACTTCTTCATGTTCAGCTTCAATACTCATTGGCAGCAGTTGAAGAAAAGAAAGAATGGTGGCTCTGTCTCTAAGATTCCCGCAAGCCAGTTCCCCGACGATGAATGGGTGGCATAATACCCTTCCATCATTGAGCAAGTCTGACAACACCGTATTCCCATCCCTCAGATGCGAAACCCAAACCGATGTGTCCACCAGAACCATGAGTCGTCATGCTCCTTTTCTTCTTGGGATTGCCTGAAGCTGCTTTTGAGTTCCACCCAGCTTTGCAAGCCGCCGTGCGCTTTCTCTGGCAATAAGTGCTTCTAAGCCTAACTTAACGAGTGCAGTTTTTTCTTTAATTCCAGTTATCTTAGTTGCCTGATCGATTAGACTATCTTCAATGTTCAGCGTTGTTCTCATATTTCACCTCATACAATTACGATGCCTTAATATGCATGTAATATGCATATATGTCAAGGTCGTTTTTGATAACGACTATCTCGGGTGTGCCAATATCCTCGTGAAAAACGTTCTGCTTGAAATGGCCTGCTGTGCAGTGTTAAGAAGTTGCCGTGTATGCTTCTTGAGAAAGGGCCATCTGATCGGGAATTCTCCGGACATGAGCCTGAATTTTGGACAACATCGATGATATTCTCCGATACGGGTTTCCAATCAATTGTTTCTCAGCACGAAACCGCCATCCGCATCGGATGCTTTCTGGTCATCTTCGTCGTCATCGCCATCGTGGAATACGTCGTCCCCCGGCGTCCGCTGACCGTGAAAAAATCCTTGCGCTGGTTCGGAAATTTGTCGGTTCATCTGCTGAATGGCGCCATCTCCCGCCTTGCCTTTCCCCTCCTCCCCGTCGGCATGGCCGTCCTTTGGGCACAGAAGGGATGGGGCCTGTTGAACATCGCCCCGCTCCCGGAAGCGGCAGCCATCATCTTAAGCCTGCTGGTGCTCGATTTGGTCATCTATGTCCAGCACCTGCTGTTTCACCGGTTTCATTTTTTCTGGCGGCTCCATCGGATGCACCACACGGATATGGACCTCGATCTCACCTCGGCACTCCGTTTTCACCCGCTGGAAATCACGATCTCCCTGCTGATTAAAATGGCCGTAGTGGCCCTCCTCGGCCCCCCCGCCCTTGCCGTCTTCATCTTTGAGGTCCTGCTCAACGGCATGGCCATGTTCAACCACGGCAACTTCCGAATTCCCGCCCTGCCGGACAGACTTCTCCGGGGAATCGTGGTAACCCCCGACATGCACCTCGTTCACCATTCCATTCTCCGGCAGGAGTCCAACCATAATTTCGGCTTCAACCTCTCCTGGTGGGACCGGCTCTTTGGAACGTACCAGGCGGAGCCGGCGGCGGGTCGCGGGGGGATGATCATCGGTCTCACCGGTTTCCGAGATGTCCGGTACGCCCGATTCTGGAAGATGATCCTGAACCCGCTGGAAGAGGGGTGACGGGCATGGCGCTGAATTCCCCGCCGAAACCGGATCGATGCCTGACGGTCTTTGTCCGCCATCCCGAGCCGGGCAAGGTCAAGACCAGGCTGGCCAGGACGTATGGCGATCCCTTCGCGGCGGAACTTTACGGATATTTCGTGGACGATCTGTTGGAGGCGCTGGAACGGGGATGTTACCGGCTGGAAATCGCCTTCACGCCGGCCGAAAAGGAGTTGGAGATCCGACAACGATTCGGCGGCCGATTCTCTTACACCCCCCAGGAAGGCGAAGGGCTGGGAGAGCGCATGGAAAAGGCCTTCCGCTCCTGTTTTGCGAAGGGATTTGCCACGGCCCTTCTCATCGGGAGCGACTCCCCGGATTTGACCGCGGAGGTCATCGAAGGGGCCTTCCACGCACTGGAAAACGGGCATGATGCCGTTCTCGGACCCGCCTTCGACGGCGGTTACTATCTGATCGGCTTTCGCTCCGCTGCGTTTGATCCCGGGGTTTTCAACGGGATGCCCTGGGGGGAGCACACCGTCTGTGAAAAAACCTTGAACCGTCTCCATGCCCGGGGATATCGGATCAGCCTTGCGCCGGCTTGGCATGATATCGATACGGGAGAGGACCTTGCGGCCCTCCGGGCCAGACACGCAAACAGCCCCTTCAGCCGTTCGCGGACCATGGTTTTTCTTAGGGCGGCGTACAGGCCCTCCCCTTGAGATTGAACAGGAACTTCAGGATACCCTTGGTCTTGTCACCAAAGAGCTTCTCCGAGAAGGGACGGCCGGAGACCCGTTTGGAAATCTCCGACAAGGTCGGGTAAATATGGACGGCGCCGGCCATCGTGGAAAGCTTCACCCCGCCGTTCATCATCACGACCCATTCATGGATCAACTCCCCGGCATGGTGGCCGATGATCTGGCATCCCAGGAATTTTCCCCCGGGACTCAGCAGCAGCTTGATTTTGCCCCCGGTTTCACCTTCGGCCAGGGCTCGGTCGTTCTGGTCGAAGGACTCCTCGATCACCCGGTAATCGACGCCCGCTTTCTTGGCCCGTTTCTCGTTGAGACCGATACTGGCCACCTCCGGGTCCGTATAGGTGCACCAGCCGATCTTGCCGTAGTCAGCCTTCCGGCAGAGATGGAGGACGGCATTCGTCAGCGCGATCCCCGCCTCGTACCCGGCGACATGGGTAAAGGGCAGTTGGCCGTTGACATCGCCGCAGGCATAAATGTGGCGGATATTGGTTCGCATCCGCGGATCGGTCGGCACGCCGCGGGGGGTGAAGGTCACGCCCGCCGCCTCCAGCCCAAGACCGCCGATGTTGGGCCTGCGTCCCGTGGCCACAAACAGGGCATCCGCGTCCAGAAATGCCGCCGGACCGCTTCCGCCGGCCCCGGCAACCGTCAGCCGGATGGCGGCGCCGTTGCGCTCTACCCGGATCGCCTTCGTCCCCGTATGGATCCTGACCCCTTCCGATTCCAGCCGGTTCTTCAGGATGTCGGCCAGATCGGCATCCTCCGGGCCCAGGATCTGATCCATGAACTCCACGATGGTGACCCCGGAGCCGAGACGGCCGAAGGCCTGGGCGATTTCCAGGCCGATGGGCCCTCCCCCCAGCACAATCAGGCGGGGCGGCAGCGTCCTCTGGCTGAAGACCGTTTCGTTGGTCCAGCAGGGAACATCCGATATCCCCTCAACCGGCGGCACTACCGGGCTGGAGCCCGTCGCGATGATCCAGTTTCTGGCGGCGATCCTTTTTCCATCCACCGCCACCGTATGGTCATCCAGGAATTTCGGTTCTCCGAAGCGGATTTCCGCCCCCAAACCGCAAAAGCGCTCCGGTGAATCATGCTGCTGGATCCGGTCGATGACCGCCTTCACCCGGTCCATGACGGCGCCCAGGTCCACGGGGGACAATGGCGCCTCCGGCAGGCCGAAAGCCTTTGCCCGGCCCATCAGGGAGCGCACCTCCGCTGTCCGGATCAGGGTTTTCGAAGGAACACATCCGAAGTGAAGACAATCGCCGCCGAGTTTGGCGGATTTTTCAATCAGGATCGTTCGGGCCCCGAATTGGGCGCCCCCGGCCGCGGCGGTGAGTCCCGCCGCACCTCCGCCGATGATTCCGAGATCATAATCGTAGGTCGGCATGCCCTTTCCCTCCATCAAGAATGACGCCGCCTGAACTCCGGCGGCGATGCTTGTCCGCAACATTCCCCGTACCCAATTGAAGAATATACAGAAACGGCCCGCGTGAGTCAAGGAGAGGGGGGCTTGACGCGGAAGGATGGGGTGCATATCTTGTTGTGGAATGGTTCGAACCCGGTGTGCAGCCGGTCGAACCGGCCGCCGGAATCCGGATGCGAAGCGGGATGTTGAAAAACACCCCGCTTCGCAGGCTGTTCAAAAATGGTCAGATGCAAGGCGCGCAAAAACTTAAAGAGCGAGGCGTATATGGAAATACGTTGAGCGATGAGGTTTACAGCGCAACGCAGCAGATGAGCGTTTTTCAACAGCCTGATAAGGGTGGTTCTTGAAAACAGGAGTCATGCATGAATTACATCAAGATCAGATTTGTGGACAATGCGGAAGGCGTCGAGTCCGAATTCCGCCGGAGCGTGGAAGAGATGCTGCGAGCGGCCCAGCCGCGGTTCACGCTCTCCCGGCAGCGGTGGCGGCCCCAGATCGACATCTACGAAACCCGCGAAGAGATCGTCATCATCGCCGAGATCGCCGGTGTCCCGCGGGAGGAGATTGGTCTGGAGATCGGCCCCCGCTCCGTAAAGATCTCCGGCTCGCGGGAAGGCGGACCGCGGGAGGAGGGCGCCCGCTATCGTCTCGCCGAGATCCCCTGCGGCCGTTTCGCGCGGGACCTCGCACTTCCGGTGCCGATCGATACGGAAACGGTGAGGGCGTTCTGTCGGGACGGCCTCCTGGAGATCCGTCTGTCCAAGCGCCCTCCGGACCGCATTCACAAGATCAACATCCAAGGCAGTTGATTCTGCTTACGATATATTGGAGGTTCCCATGTCAGAGAAACCGTCAGAAATGAAAATTGCAAACATCCCGGAGATCCTTCCGGTGCTGCCGCTGTCGGGCGCCTTTGTCTTTCCGAAGATGCTCTTCCCGCTCGAGGTTTCCGGCGAGGCGGCGATCAGCCTGATCGACGAGGCGATGGCGGGCGACCGCCTGATCGGCCTCGTCATGCTCAAGCAGGCCGGCGACCCGACGGAAGGGCCGCACAAAATGGAGGATTTTTACAGCGTCGGCACGAGCGTCGTCATCCTCCGGATGGCCAAAACCGCCGACAACAAGACCCAGCTCCTTCTCCAGGGGATCGGCCGGTTCCGCATCGCCGAATTGTTGGAGGGGAAGCCCTACATCCGCGCCCGTGTTGAGAATCTGGAGGACCAGGAGGCCAAGGACATCGAGGTCGAGGCGTTGATGGCGAACCTCGTTAGCCTCTTCGAGCGGATCGTGAAGCTCTCGCCGTTCCTCCCCCAGGAGTTCGGGGCCATGGCCAAGACGGTCTCCGAACCCGGCGTCCTGTCCGACATCATCGCCTCCGTGATCAATTCACCGATCGAGGAGAAACAGAAGCTCCTCGAAATCCTGGACGTGAAGGAGCGCCTCCGCGAGGTGACGCGGCTCGTCAACCATCAGGTGGAGATCCTCGAACTGGGCAGCAAGATCCAGACCCAGGTGAAGGACGACATGGACAAGAGCCAGCGGGAGTATTATCTCCGCCAGCAGCTGGGCGCGATCCGCAAGGAGTTGGGCGAGACGGACGACGAGAAGGTCGAGGTCGAGGAGTACCGGACAAAGATCGAAAAGAAGAACCTCCCGGAGGAGGCGAAAAAGGAGGCGGAGCGCGAACTCGCCCGGCTCGCCAAAATGAACCCCTCCTCGGCGGAATACACGGTCGCGGCGACCTACCTCGACTGGATGACCTCGCTGCCCTGGTGCGAGAGCACCGAGGACAACCTCGACATCAAAAAGGCGCGCCGCGTCCTCGACGAGGACCATTACGGCCTGGAGAAGGCCAAAAAAAGAATCATCGAATACCTCGCCGTCCGCAAGCTGAAGCCGGACTCGAAGGGACCGATCCTCTGCCTGTACGGTCCCCCGGGGACGGGCAAGACCTCGCTCGGCCACTCCATCGGCCGCGCGCTGGGAAGAAAATTCATCCGCATCTCGCTCGGCGGCATCCACGATGAGGCGGAGATCCGCGGCCATAGGCGTACCTACATCGGGGCGCTTCCCGGCCGGATCATCCAGGGAATCCGGCGGGCGGAGTCCAACAACCCCGTCTTCATGCTGGACGAAATCGACAAGGTCGGAAGCGATTTCCGCGGCGATCCCTCATCGGCGCTCCTCGAGGTCCTCGACCCGGAGCAGAATTTCTCCTTCGCGGACCACTACCTGGACGTCCCGTTCGACTTGTCGCATGTGATGTTCATCACAACGGCGAACAACCTGGAGACGATCCCGCCGGCGCTCCGTGACCGCCTGGAGGTGATCGAGCTGCCCGGTTATACGATCGACGAAAAGATCCGGATCGCCGAGCGCTACCTGATCCCGCGGCAGACGGAGGCAAACGGCCTGAAAACGGAGCAGATCCGGATCACGAAGAGCACGATTGGCCGGATCATCACCGGCTACACCCGGGAGGCGGGGGTGCGGAACCTCGAACGGGAGCTCGCCTCGATCTGCCGGGGGGTGGCAAGCCGGATCGCGGAAGGCGCGATCGACAAGGCGTCCATCACGGCGCGGGATCTCCACCGGTTCCTCGGCCCCGTCCGGATCACCGGGGAGGCGTCCGCCCGGACCGCGAAACCGGGGGTCGTCATGGGGCTTGCCTGGACGCCGGCCGGCGGGGATGTCCTCTTCATCGAGGCGACCACCATGAAGGGCAAGGGCGGCCTCACCCTGACCGGGCAGCTTGGCGACGTGATGAAGGAGTCGGCCACCGCGGCGCTCAGCTTCATCCGCGCGAATGCCGAGGCGCTGGGGATCGCGAAGGATTTCCTCGAGGGGATGGACATCCACATCCACGTCCCCTCCGGCGCCACGCCGAAAGACGGGCCGTCGGCGGGGGTAACGATGCTGACCGCGCTGACGTCGCTACTGACGAACCGGACGGTCAAAAAGGACCTCGCGATGACGGGCGAGATCACCCTCCGGGGGCTGGTCCTGCCGATCGGCGGGGTCAAGGAGAAGGTCCTCGCCGCCCACCGGGCCGGCGTGAAGACGATCATCCTGCCGAAGTGGAACAAGAAGGACATGGAGGATGTCCCGGCAAAGGTGCGCAAGGAGATCACATTCCACTTCGTGGACGAGATGATGGAGGTGCTCCGGATCGCGCTGGACAAGGCGCCGGAATCGGCGAAATAGCGGGGACGCTCAAGGCCGACATCCCGAGGCAAATCCCCAACCCCAACCGGGCTGGAATTTCTGTGGCCCGGCGGCAGGATCGCCTTGGCCACGCGTCGGCCGCTGCCGCATGGAGTGATTGATCCGGAAAGATCAAACTCCGCAACGGTGCGAAGAAACATCCCGGCGGCGTTTCCTCCGCCCGCCGGTCTGTTCGATGGTCAGGGGTTATCCATACCTGGGGGTATCCGGCCTCCGCGGCCAACTCCGGAGAGGGAGGGTTGATCATCGAAATATCGCTGCCGGTTCTTTATAGGGGGATGTCAGACTGAAACCGAGATTTCGCAAGCCTCCCTTTTTCATTCCGGGTACTGGGAATCGTTGCCGATTCTGCGACAGAGCGAGCCGATGATCCTCTTGGCCAATTCCGGGCTCTCGGCGATGAACTCGAAAAAGAGCTCGTGCTCGATTTTCAGCAACAGGCTGTCCTCCACGGCCGTGACCGAACTGGAACGTTCCCGGGGGTCCAGAACGCAACGGGTCCCGAAGAAACAGCGTTCGGCAAGTTCCCGGATCACTTTTTCCCCCTCGTGGACCCGGACCCGCCCGGAGGCTACGACGTACATGGCAGAACTGTGCTCGCCCTTGGCCGTCACGGTCTGTCCCGCCGGGACATCCATCTCCTCGGCCGCGGTCGCTATTTCGGAGAGCAACTCGCCGGGCAGGCCGGAAAAAAAATCCACTTCGTTCAGGACCAGGGCTTTCTCGATGGTCAGCATGGTTCCTCCTTGTCGGGCGATGGGTGGCCCCACCCGTGATCGCCGCGGGATTGGATTCCGGAGAGCGCCCAAAGGGCGGTTTCGGACAGCAGGGGGGTGCGGTGCCCCCTGAACCCGGATAAAAGCGCCTCATAGGCGGGATCGCCACTTTTACCCATCAGGTAGAGGGCCACGGCCCTCGGCCAGGGGGAGATCCAGACATCCTCCTTGCCGGCAACAGCCTCCAGAACCCGAGTCGACTCCAACTCCAGGCCGGGATGCATCCGGCCCAGCTTCTCCAAACGCTCATTTTGGGGCAGATCTTCAAGCACGGGGAAAATCAGTTCCTTCAACTCCCCGGGCAGAAAAGAATCGAGCATCTCCAGGGCATAGGCATGACGGGCCCTGTCATTGCCGATAATGCCCCTGTGCAGGCCCACCCTGATCTGGGCCGGCCCGAACAATGAGGCCAGCGCCAATATGCGGTCCCGGCAGCGATCACTTTCCTCCTCCAGCGCCTTTCTGAGCAGCCCGGAATCTTGACCCGTTGGCAGGGCCTTGAGACAGTTCAGCAGCCAGGCCGCCAGGGACGACTCCTGCCCCGCCAGGCCGGTCAATAGCTGCTTGTCCTCGGGACTTTCCGGACAATAGCCCAGGTGTTCCAGCCTGTCCAGGATGAGGCTGCGGGCAACCGCATCCGGATGGAAAAGATGATCCAGCAGAAAGGGGACGGCGGACGGTGGGGGCATCAGGGAGACGGCTTTCAGGACGCCCAGCACGACCTCCCGTTTCTGATCACGGCCGGAGACGACCCAGGAGAGTTCCGTCAGGACGGGCGGGCCGAGCGCGGCCACAGTGCGAATCGCCTGGTAGCGGGTATCCGGCCGGCCCAGGAACGGCAAAAGCAGCAGGGTCAATCTGGGATTGCCGAGTTTTTCCGCCGACGTCAAGGCCGCCCGCCGGACCGCGGCAGAGGGGTCCTGGAGCAGGCGCCGCAGGGGGCGGTACATGGATGATATCCCCACCGCTCCCAGGATGCGGGCCGCGGCCTCCCGGTCCCCCGGGTCCGGGGAGTTGAGCATCTCCATGAATCGCTCCCCGGAGGCCATGATTCCTTCAATGCCACAGTGCTTTTGCAGGCCGATGATGGCTGCCCGGACCAGCTCCTTGTCCGGCCGGGACAGAAGATCCACGAGGGTGTCCTCGGCCCCCGCCTCGTCGATGGCGGCATAGGCCAGCACCGCGGCCGTGCGCACCGAGGGATCCATGGCCTCGTCCAGCATGATGGCCCGCACCCGGGGCAGGACCGCGGAGGCCCGGACATGCTCGATCCTGGCCAGGGCCTCCTTGAGCACCTCGGGTGAGGGATGCAAGAGCAATTCCGGAAGGTATTTCGCAAGGTGCTGGGGTGCGTTCCTCTCCATCAGGCTCATGGCGTAGAGGACATCACCCGGACGCCTGCTCTTGAGAAAACCCGGAAGCAGTGGCCGGCCACCCTCATCCCACACCTCTCCTTCCGAAAATCCCAGGCGCCGCTTTTTCAGGGCCTCCATAAGCAGATCCAGGTATCTCACCCGGAGGGAAAAGGTGAACGCCATCTGGACGCCCAGGATGACGATCATGATCAGGGCCACGTTCGCCGCGTCCACATTGAAACAGAGTTTCCCCAGCAGCAACAATCCCCCGCCGATCAGGGCTGCGCCCGGCTCGGCTCGGGTCAGGACCGAAGACTGAAGTGCAAAACGCCTGGCAGGGGGCAGGGGTTGGTACAGGACCTGAAAGGCAGGATCGTGGATGGCGTTGCGCAGGATATAATCGAACATCTTGCAACCGACCGTCATGGCGAACATGGCCAGACCGAACCGCGGGACAAAAGCCACCCCGGAGGACATGGCGACGCAGCCCAGCAGCACCACCCCCGGCAGCAGCAAAAGGGACTTCAGAATCCCGACCTTGTCCAGGACCCGGCCGGTGAAGAAGGTCTGAAAGACCATGTTCACCGCGCTGCCCACGGCAAAAAACACGCCGAGGAAGCTGGCCATGGGATCCATGGCGTCGGTGAAATGATTCTCCACCTGATCGCTGAAGGCCATGTCCATCAGATAGAACACCATGAGGGAAAGACCCCAGATCAGGTGCAGGGAAAGGGCATAGCGGTCCTTGAGCATCTCGGAGAGCTTTGGCGCCGGAGTGTCTTCTGCAGACGCGGATACGGTCCGGGGCGCGGCGCCGCTGAAGGCCCGGGAGATCAGGATGGTGAAAACCACCGAGCCGAAAAGCCCCATGGCCGCGACCAGGATCAGGTTGATCGAGCCGATGGCCGACACCAGGACCGGCGTGATGAAGCCCGCCACGATGTCGGCGGCAAACTCGCCTGCACCGATCAAACCGAAGAGGCGTTTGGCCTGGCGGGTGTCGAAGAGCTGGCCGAACAGACCCCAGATGCTCATGTAGGTCAGGGTGGAATAGGCCACCGCCCACACGGCCAAAAAGGCCGCCGGGCCTTTGGTTTGGCCCAAATAGAGCCACACCCTGGCCCCGAGCAGGGTCAGCAACAGGAAGATCAACGTCCAGACGACCAGTTTCGTGGGAGACACCTTGTGTTGCAGCCATGTGTAAGCGCTGCCGACCAGCAGGACCGCCAGGGCCCCGCCGATATAGGTATAGGCCAGATCCTGGGCGTCAAACACCTTCAGGAAAAGGGAATGGGAGGTGGTGAAGAGATAGACGTTGGAAACGCCGTGGCAAAAGGTCACGGCGAGAGCGAGGAGCGTGATCTTGATCTCGTCGTTCTTGATGTCCAGCAGGGTCTGGACTTTTTTCAGCGAGGCGACGGCGACACCCGGTTGACCATCCATGCAGGAACCTCTTCTTAAAGCGGGTTGGACAAAATGACCGGAAGTGTGATCCTGGTCGGATAATTTCGCCCCCAGTGGATCGTGATGGTCGCCTTGCGCATTTGCGCACTTGTGCTTTCCGGCAAGCCGGTCTGGAGATTGCGGGCATAGGTGGGGAACCAGGAAGCCATGATGCAGACACGCAGGCGATGACCCTTTTTGAATGTGTTTCCGGTGACCATATGGGGGTAATCCAGTCGGACAACCTCACCGGGGGTCAGCAATTTGCGTTCAACCGTCCGGTCGCGGTAGCTGGCGCGCACCACCTCATGCCCGGCGCTCTCGATATTGAACGCGGTGCCGTCGGGGGCGACATCCAGCAGTTTAACATAGAGATCGAAATCGGGGGAGTCGCTCGATGCGTAGATCTCCGCCCTGATGTGTCCCACGGCTGCGAGGTCCGCTTCAAAAGGCTCCGTGTCGAAAGTCAGTACATCGGGTCTGCCGGTAAGACCCTTCAGGTCAAAAGCTCCGAAGTTTGTCCCGAACTCGTCCCGGACGGGGTTTGCCGGGTCGGCCACAAAGGAGATCGAACCTTCCTCATCGGCGGGAGGGGGTCGGATCTTCCCGATTCCGGTTCCGGTCAGCCACTGGGACCCCAGATAGAAGTCCGTCGGGCTTGTATCTCTGAGAGGCCAGGTGTCGGCTTCGATCCACTCGTCTTTACCCATGTTGAAGACGTTGACGGCTTTCCCGGAGGAAAGACCATGGTCGATGCCCCTGACGCGGTAATCCAGCCAGTCGAGAACGACGTTGTGATAATCGATCTTCGCCGTTTCGCCAAACAGCCGGTCTCCCGAACGGGTTGAACCGGTGGCGTCAACACCGTGAATCCACGGGCCTATCATAAGCCTGGTCCGGGGATCATCCTCGCCGACTCGGGATTGCAAAAGTCCGAGATAATTCGTTATTGCGCCTTCAGATCCATAGGGCTCATCATACCAGCCCGACAAATTGAGGACGGCGGCCTTCACCCCGGAGTACTTGTTGTGGAGGTTGCCCCAATCCCACCACGGATCGTAGGGCGGATGTTCGAGCCACTCGTAGTAATAGGGAGAACTGTCCTTGAGATAGGGCATTTCCTGGGAGGGCAGCCAGCCCTGGATCGCGTCGTCGCCTCCCCGCCTGGTCCACTCGGCATTGGCCTCAGCGATCGTTCTTGGGCCGGGCAACCCTTTTTTAACCCGCTGGTCGGGCGATATATATCGGTATGACCAGTTCGCCCAGGCTGTTTCAAATACGCCGCCGAAGTAGATGAACTGATCCAGCGATGAAAAGCACATGGCCGGGACCATGGCCTTCAGGTGAGGGGGATTCTCCACAGCGGCAAGCCACTGTACGGCCCCGGGATAGGAGAGCCCGAAGGTTCCCACCCGGCCGTCGGACCATGGCTGGCGAGCCGCCCACTCGATGGTGTCGAAGCCGTCCTTACCCTCGTTTAGATAAGCGAAAAACTCCCCTTCGGATTCAAAGCGGCCGCGTACGTCCTGAATGACCATTGCATAGCCGCGTTTCACCGCCTCGTTGAACGTCTTTTCGTTGTCCGGATCTCCTTCGCTCTTGCCGTAAGGCGTCCGGAAAATGAGTACCGGATATTTCCCTGTCTCTGCTGGTCGCCGGACATCCGCTCTCAGAACAACGCCGTCACGCATCATCACGGCGATATTTTTCTCCGCGAAGGGCTCGGATCTCAGGTTGCCGAAGCATCCCGCGGCAACAAAACAGACAGCCAGGATGACAATTTTCGCCACCAGGGCGGTTGCACGTTTCCAGGCTTTTGTTGTCATATATTCCCTCAAGCCCACACGGTTCCGACGGATCGTTACGAGCAAGGCAATCAACGCTTTTTTCTTGCCGTCACATGAAGGATACTGCCGTCTTCACCGCCCGGTTCGCTGATTTACGCATGTTGACTTCGATCATGTCCTGATACCGCGTGAGCGGAAACTTGTGGGTTACCATCTCATGGAGGTGCACCCGGCCCGCGGCAGCAAACCGGAGGGCCATTTCGAAGACATGTTCGCGCCGGCCGTCGATGAGATTGACTCCGTGCGCATAGACCCCCTTGATCGTCTGGAGCTTCAGCCACAGCGGCGTCAGATCCAGTTTGACCTCGTCCCCGATGCCCACGACGCTTAAGGTTCCGCCTCCGGCCATGGCCCGCATCGCCGCCCGCAGCGTATCCGTATGTCCGACACAGTCGAAGATCTTCGTAAAGCCGCCCATGAGGATGCTTTTCCCCAGGAGCGGTCTGTAAGATTCGGCGCCGGTGAACTGACGGGCGGCGCCGGGGATGTCGCCGTCGGTTACGACATGGTCGGCGCCGGCCTTGGCCGCCAGCTCCGCATGAAATCGCGAGGGCTCGGCCACGGTGATGGAACAGGGGATATCGAGTGCCCGGATCGACTGAACGATCAGGTTGCCGATGACCCCCCCGCCGATGACGAGCACCCGGTCAGCGGCCACCGGCCGGTTATCGATGACGGCCTGAAGCGTGACACCCAGGGGCTCTGTCATGGATGCTGTTTCAAGAGACATCCCTGCCGGCAGCATGTAGATCTGACTTTTGTGAGCCACGAGATACGGGGCAAACCCGCCGCCCACGTCCTTGCAGATCCCCGTGAACATCCCCGGGGCCAAGCGACCCTTGGCCGTGTTTTCACAACTGCCGGGCCGGCCGGCCCGACAGCTTGGACAGGCCGGATCGATCCCCCGGGCCGTGCACGTAAGTCCGGGCGACATCGTGACACGATCCCCGACCCTGCGATCCGTCACCCCCTTGCCAACCTCGACGATCTCCCCGCACAACTCATGTCCGAGCACACAGGGAAAGGAGGTAAAGGGCGAGGCCGTGGGGGAGTCCTTGAGGAAAATCAGGCTTTGATCGGAACCGCAGAACCCGCACATCAACGTCCGGAGCTTCACCCAGTCGGACCCCGGCAGGACAGGTTCCGGGATATCGACGAATTTGACCGTCGCCAGCGGCCCCTTGTAGAACAGGGAAGGAAACAGCGCGCCCAGGGGTTTGAGAACAAGGAACTTCGCCGCGGATGCGGAAAATTGCAGTGCTTTCATGGACCCTCCCGTACTCACTCCATTTTGAGTGCCTGGTAGAAGATCACCGATGCCGGGCTCATCACGGCCGGATCCGTCATCACATTGACACAGGCCGGCTTTCCGGATTCGATCGCCCGTTTTATCGCGGGGATGATTTCCTCGTCCTTCGTGACGAACTCGCCGTGCCCCCCGAGCCCCTCCACCATTTTGTCGTAACGCCGGAGATCGAGCTCCGTGCAACGGAGCCTGTCCTTGCCGATCGACAGCTCCTGGCCGTGTTTGACCATGCCCCAGGCGCAGTCGTTGTTGATGACACAGACGACCGGGATGTTGTGGCGGAGCATGGTGTCGAACTCCATGGCATTGAACCCGAAGGAGCCGTCGCCGTTGAGCAGGATCACCTTTTTGTCGGGGTGGGCGAGCTTCGCGGCCATGGCAAAGGGAATGCCGGTACCCAGGCACCCGAGCAGGCCCGATGCCGTTCCCACCACACCGGCCCGCAATTTCGACGTGAAATGCACGAGCCCGAAGTAAACCGTATCGCCGCCGTCCGTCACATAGTATGCGTCATCACCCACGACCTTCTGTATCTGGGCGGCCAGGCGAATGGGATGGATGGGATCGGAAGGCGTCTCCCGCGCCAGAAGCTCGGAGCCGATGAACGCGGCCGAAGCCGCGCGCAGCGTTTTAAGCCAGGCGCCGTGATCGTTTTGATTCACAAGCGGAAGGAGCTGGCCGAGCACCGAGTTGGCGTCCCCCACGAGCCCCGCGTCGGCCTCCCGGTTGCGGTCTATTTCATGCGGGTCGATGTCGATTCTCACCACCTTGGCCGAGGGCGGAATGGCGGCCCCGGACTGCAACAGCCAGTTGAGGCGCAGGCCTGCGATCACGATCACGTCGGCCTGCGCCAGCGTCACCATCATCCCGATGTTGCCGACATCCCAGATGGACTGCGGGTGGTTGTCGGGAAGTTCCCCCCGTCCATAATTCATCAGGATGAAGGGGATTCCCGTCTTCTCGACGAACTGTTCCAGTGCGAAGCCGCAGCAACTGAATCCCACGCCGCTTCCCCCGAGGAACAGCGGCTGTTTGGCTCCGTTGATGAGATCCGCCGCCTGCTTTAGATCGGCATCGTCGGGGTGCACCGAGTATTTCCGGGCGGGATGCTTGGGCAGCGGCGCCTCCTCCTCGGGTATGCTGATGTTCAGAATGTCGGGCGGGAGTTCGAGGAAAACCGGCCCCGGCCTGCCCATGGTGGCGTACCTGAACGCCATGGAGAGGTATTCGGGGATGCGCTTCGTCTCGTAGCAGGTGGCGGCCCATTTTGTGATGGGCTTGACCATGTCGATCTGGTTCATCTCCTGGAGGGCGCCCCTGAGGTCCTCCTTCAGGGGGTGCTTCCCGCACAGCACCACCAGCGGGGCATTGTCGAGATAGGCGTTGGCGATGCCGGTGAGCGCGTTGGTGAAGCCGGGGCCGGCGGTTACAAGGCACACGCCCGTCTTCCCTGCGTAGACCGACCACGCGTGGGCCGCCATCGCCGCCACCTGTTCGTGGCGCACGTCGATGGCACGGATCCGGTACTGCGTGAACCCGTCCAGGATCGCCTCGATATGCCCGCCGGAAAGGGCGAACACCGTTTCAATGCCTTCAACCTCCTTCAGATACCGTGCAACGAGATGGCCGCCATTGATCGTCATGCGAGACCTCCTTTGAAAGATTTCATTTTCATGTAATCGTTAAAACAGCCGCGGTTCAGGGAAGATCATCCCATCACCAGCTTCACGCCGTCGGTAAACCACTGCAGATAGGGGGGCATGCCTTCAACGCGCACCTTTCCGTCAGCGGCCGCCTTAAAGGTGTCGGCATCGCCGGTTTTCGATGTCATCACCCGGAAGGCCGTCCCCGCGTCGGCCCAGACGAGTGCGACGTCGGATGGATGATGTGCTCCGCTGAGCGAAGAGAAAGCGCCCTTGTCGAAGATGAAGAGACGCCCTCTTTTTCCGTCTGCCGTTTTGATCAGGACTTTGAGTTGCATGATACCCAGGTGCTTTCTGTAGGCCGTGTTCTTTTTCGCGGCCGCCTTCAGCTTTTGTGCAAGAACGAAAAGAAGCAGTGTCAACTTCATCGCAACCTCCCTCTGCGGTAGTGTGTGCCCGTGAAACCTGTAGCCCCCCGTAACCAGCGCGTTCATAATGCCTCTTGCAGAAGAACAGACGCTAAAAACAGCGAAACCGGTGAAGCGTGTGAGGAGGCGAAGTCCTTCGTCCCCTTTTTTGGGGACTGCGAAAAAGAAATGAGAAGGTATGGGCTGCATATTACGGATTCGCGGCACAATTTTCAACAAATAAAAAGGGGAACTTACCTTTTCCATGGAAAAATGGTATGGAACAAACCATATCGATATCGGGGAGGTGTCCTTTGAAGAAACGCATCGTCATCATCGTCGTGCTGGCGCTTTTCATCGGAACGGGCCTCTTTGTCTACTTTGGCCAACAGAAGGTGCGGAAGGGAGAGCTTTCCTACTCCGGAACCATCGAGGCCACCCAGTCCCACCTTTCGTTCCAGGCGGCCGGCCGCATCCTCAGGGTTCTCGTGCAGGAGGGCCAGACCGTTGCCAGGGATCAGCTCCTCGCCGAGTTGGACCCGGCCGAATTCCGCACCCGTCTCGAGCAGGCGAAGGCCAACCTCGACCGATCCATCAAAGGCAAGGAGCAGGCGGAGACCCTGCTTGCGGTCTATGAAAAGACCCTCCCTGCCGAAGCGGCCCGGGCCGAGGCGGGCGTCCGTGTGCTCGCCTCGCAATTAGACGAATTCCGGGCCGGCACCCGGACGCAGGAGGTCGAACGGGCGAAACAGGCGATGCAGGGCGCCGCCGCCGTGTTGGAGGACGCAAAGAAAAACCTGACCCGCTACGAGAGCCTCTTCCGGAAGGGGACCGTCTCCGAGAAGGAGTGGGATGCCGTCCGTCTCCGGTACGATACGACCCTCCGGGAATACGAGCGGGGCCGGGAGGCCTACGATCTTGCGAAGGAGGGGAGCCGGGCGGAGACCATCCACACCGCCGAGGCAAGGCTGGCCGAAGGGCAGGCCGTTCTGAAACAGGCCCAGAGCAACCTGCTGCGGATCGACGCCGCGCGGAAGGACGTCGAAGCGGCCCGCTCCAACGTCGCCTCGGCCAAGGCAGCCTCCGACCAGGTGTCGATCCAGTTCGATTACGCGCAATTGAAGGCGCCCGGCCCGGGAGTCATCACCAGCCGCAACACGGAGCCGGGCGAGGTGGTCACGCCGGGACGGGAGGTCCTCACCCTCTCCCAGTTGGCCACGGTCGACCTGAAGATCTTCGTGGATGAGACGGAGATTGGCAAGGTGAAGCCGGGCCAGAAAGTGGAGGTCCGCGTGGACACCTTCCCGGACAAATCGTTCGCCGGCACGGTCACCTTCATCTCCCCCGAGGGGGAATTCACCCCCAAGATCATCCAGACGAAGAAGGAGCGGGTGAAGCTGGTCTACCTCGTCAAGATCTCCCTCCCCAACCCCGGTCTGGAACTCAAGTCAGGAATGCCCGCCGATGCCTGGTTACGCTGAGCCGGCCGTTTCCGGCATGCCGGGGGCCGAAGGGGAAAAAGAGCCGTTCGTCCGGATCGAGGGGGTATCCTGCCGCTTCGGCTCGACCGAAGCGGTGCGCGATGTTTCACTCACGGTCGAACGGGGGGCGATCTTCGGCCTCGTCGGCTCCGACGGGGCGGGAAAGTCCACGCTGCTGCGGATGGCGGCGACGATGCTCAAACCCGCCACGGGCCGGATTACCATCGACGGCCTGGACGTCGTCGCCGACCGGGCGGCCGTCAAGGACCGGATCGGCTACATGCCCCAGCGTTTCGGCCTCTACCAGGATCTGACGGTCGAGGAGAACATCGACTTTTTCATGAACATCTTCGGGATCCGCGGCACGGAACGGAAGGCGCGGAAGGCCCTCTACCTCGGCTTCTCCAACCTGCTTCCCTTCACCGACCGGCCGGCGGGAAAGCTCTCCGGCGGGATGAAGCAGAAATTGGGGCTTGCCTGCGTGCTCGTTCATGAGCCGAAACTCCTGATCCTCGACGAACCGACGAACGGCGTGGATCCCGTCTCCCGCCAGGAGTTCTGGGGGATTCTCGGACGGATGCGGGAAAAAGGGATGACCATCCTCGTCTCCACGGCCTATCTCGACGAGGGGGAGCGGTGCGACCGGCTGGGGCTGATGCACCGGGCGGTACTCCTGGCGACGGAAACCCCGGCAGAGATCCGCTCCCGTTTCCCGAACCTGGAGGAGGCGATCATCGAAAGGATCCGGGAGGCGGACGCGGACCTGGCGCAGGACGCCTTCAATATCTGAGGTTCGACCATGATGGATGACCTCGTAAAAAAGTCCCCCAAGCCGTCATACCGGCGAAAGCTTGTATCCATAACATGCTGAAAGTACTGGATTCCGTGTCAAGCACGGAATGACAAAACTATACAAATACGACCACTAGTGTCCGGAATAATCCGTGAATAAGTTCAGTTGGTTAAGATCTTCGCCCGTGTCGCTTGTGTAGTCATAAAATGTAAGTAGCTGAAACATGGATGTTCTTTCAAATAGGGAGACGCTCA
>Ga0247841_10005172_pt1 | contig 21487 bp, 4 predicted proteins | sample LaCruzMarch2015__2_FD_192410 | JGI IMG/M metagenome (GOLD analysis project Ga0247841, IMG submission 192410) | Freshwater microbial communities from meromictic Lake La Cruz, Castile-La Mancha, Spain - LaCruzMarch2015_18m | ecosystem: Environmental > Aquatic > Freshwater > Lake | place: Spain... | reverse complement strand
AACCATTGTAGGCACATCCCCGGTATGCCAGGGACAAAGTGGAGTGGTTTATCAGGTTCCTGTCATCGCAAATGCCACCTCCTATCTCTGGACATTGCCTACAGGCGCAACGATCGTTTCATCTCCGGTGACGAATATCATCACTGTTGATTTTTCAGCAACTGCCTCCGGTGGTAGTATTACTGTTCAGGGATCGAATTCTTGCGGGGTTGGTCTCATCTCTCCCGCGTATGTCCTTTCGATGACAGCGCTCCCTGCCGGAGCCGGAACAATCACAGGCCTTACAACAGTTTGTCAGGGTCAATCCAATGTTATCTACTCCATTACAGCGATTACAGGGGCGACCGGTTACAACTGGACCGTTCCTGCAGGCGCTTCCATCGTGGGAGGTGCTAATACAAACAGAATAACCGTCAACTACGCTGCTACGGCAGTTTCAGGGAATGTTACCGTTGAGGGAACCAATGGATGCGGCGCAGGCGCCACAGCCTCGCTGGCAGTTTCAGTAACCCCCTATCCTTCAGCCGCCGGAGCCATCTCTGGCGATGCCATCGTATGTCCAAATCAGAATAACGTGAGTTATGTTGTACCGGCGATAACCGGCGCGGATAGCTATGTATGGACCGTTCCAACGGGCGCTTCCATTGTGGCCGGGAATGGTACACGAAACATCATGGTCAATTTTTCAGCCAGTGCGGTTTCCGGCTCGGTTACTGTATATGGCCACAACACGTGCGGAGACGGTCAACCCTCTTCCCTATCTGTTACAGTTAACCTGCTGCCATTGCCAGCCGGAACCATCGTTGGCACATCGCCTGTATGTCAGGGACAAAACGGGGTTGTCTTCACGGTGCCTTTAATCACCTATGCCACGTCATATATCTGGACAGTTCCCTTCGGGGCAACCTTTGTTGGAAGTGCCACAGGGAACAGCATCACGGTTAATTTTTCCTCCAGTGCCACCAGTGGGACAATCACCGTACAGGGTTCTAATTCCTGTGGTGAAGGAGCAACATCTTCGTACGCTGTTACGGTAAGCGCCCTTCCCGGACCAGCCGGTACCATTTCCGGTTTAACCACGGTATGTCAGAATCAGACTGGTGTGGTCTATACGATTACTCCCGTTGCAAACGCTACAGGCTACAACTGGACTGTACCTCCTGGCGCAACCATCGTATCAGGAACAACCACCAACACCATTACTGTTGATTATTCGGCCTCGGCTGCCAGCGGGAATGTCACGGTTCAGGGGACCAATTCCTGTGGCGCAGGCAGTATTTCAACACTTGCCGTAACCGTGACCGAGATACCGCCGGCTCCAGGACCCATTGATGGTCCGACCGCAGTCTGCGTGGGAGTGACTCAACAGTTCTATTCGGTAACAGCCATAGCAGGTGTAACTTCATACACCTGGATCGTTCCGACCGGAGCTACCATTACCTCCGGTCAGGGAACACGCAGTATTTATGTGGATTATTCGTTGAGCGCAATCTCCGGTTCAATCACTGTGGATGCAACCAATGGATGCGGAACAGGCCCCACTTCATCTCTTTCAGTAACAGTCAACCAGCTGCCAAATGCTGCCGGGGCCATCGTCGGACCTGCAACAGTGTGCCAGGGACAGAACGGGGCAGTTTATTCCGTTCCGTTTATCACAAACGCCACCTCTTACATATGGACAGTTCCGACCGGAGCTACCATTGTAGGCAGTGCAACCGGCAACAGCATCACGGTTAATTTTGCCGCTACCGCCATCTCCGGTTCAATCACCGTGCAGGGTTCCAATGCCTGTGGTGTGGGAACTGCCTCCTCGTATCCTGTCACAGTAACCAATCTTCCCGGCCCTGCAGGAGTTATCTCAGGCCCGGCTACGGTGTGCCAGGGTCAACTCACGGTAAATTATACCATTGTAGCCATCGCAAATGCAACAGGATATCTCTGGAGTGTGCCTCCCGGCGCTACCATTGTCGGGGGTACAAGTACCGGAACCATCACCATTACTGTCGATTTCTCTGCAACGGCCACTTCCGGTAATGTGACCGTCCAGGGTACCAATTCCTGTGGGAACGGAACCATTGCTTCAAAAGCAGTTACGGTGACCCCACTTCCATCAGCCGCCGGCGCCATCGATGGCCTGGCTACCGTTTGTGAAGGACAACAAGAGGTTATCTATTCTGTGTTGCCCATCGCCAATGCAACAGGGTATGTGTGGAGTGTTCCGACAGGAGCCACCATCATTGGCCCGACCAATACGAATGAAATCACGGTAGATTTTGCACTCGGTGCACCTGGCGGAAGTATTTCGGTTTACGGAACAAATTCCTGCGGAAATGGCGTGGTGTCTGATCCTTTTGTGATCACAGTCAATACCCTTCCCAATGCCGCCGGTGTCATCACAGGAACCACGCCTGTTTGCCAGGGGCAGACCGGCGTAGTATATTCTGTACAGACCATTCCGGGCGCCACGGGTTATACCTGGACGGTACCTCCGGGTGCGTCCATTGCTTCCGGAGCAACGACCACAACGATTCTGGTCAATTATTCTTCCATCGCTGCAACCGGTCTTGTTACAGTGAAAGGAACCAATGGCTGCGGATCGGGTACGTTATCCTCATTTGCCGTTACAGTCAACGCCAGTCCACGTGCAGCATTCACTCATGGCGCGATTACCTGCGTAAATGCAGCCATGACCTTCACCGATGCAAGCGATGTAAATGGAGGAGCCGCCATTACCTCCTGGTCATGGAATTTCGGAGATCCCGGTTCAGGTGCATCCAATATTTCCCTTTTGCAAAACCCGACCCATGCCTTCAGTTCATCCGGTCCGCACACGGTAACTCTGATCGTAACGAATGCCACATCCTGTTCCGATACCATCAGCCATATCGTGGATATTAATCCGCTTCCTGTTGCTGATTTTACCTATACGCCACCCTGTTTTGGCAGCCCTGTCTCCTTTACGGATCAATCGGCAGCCAACGCCCCATCGATGACCTGGGATTGGGATTTTGGAGATGGAACCACCCATTCCACACAACAGAACCCCACACATACCTATGCCGTGTTGGGAACATACAGCGTAATACTTACCGTTACCAACAGCAATGGATGCGTCAATTCCATCACCAAAACTGTCCAGGTTATTCCACCGCCGACTGCAGAATTCATCACCAGTGTTGAGAATTGCGCAGGATCGCCTGTTCAGTTTACCGATCAATCCTCCACCTCCTATGGGTATATATTAACATGGACTTGGGATTTCGGGGATGGCTCTGCTCCGGTTACCATCAATGCTCCAGGCCCGGGCGATGTTCAACATACCTATGCCGCGTCTGGAACCTATAGCGCAACGGTTACCATTGTCACCTCCAACAATTGTAGAGCGAGTACCAGCCATTATGTCGTGGTGACCACAGGTCCTTTGGCAGGTTTTTCATACGGATCCCCAAGGTGTCCTGGTGAAGATGTTCAGTTTACCGATGAGAGTTTGCCCAACGGAGCCGGCCCCATTTCATTGTGGCTATGGAACTTTGGCGATCCGGCATCCGGCACCAACAATACCTCCTCAGGTCAAAATCCGACGCATGCCTTTACCGCCGCAGGCGTTTACACCGTGTCACTGACGATCACGAATGTAAACAACTGTACCAATACCATAAGCCAGTCAGTCACGGTGAACGCGTTGCCCACGGCCAACTTCACAGCCACCACTCCCTGTCTTGGAACAGCGACAACCTTTACCGATACCTCCCTGCCACCGGTTCCGGCTACGATTACCTGGGATTGGGACTTTGGCGACGGTTCGCCCCATTCAACCGTGCAGCATCCAACGCATACCTTCGCTTCAGCAGGTTCTCATTCGGTGATCCTGACCGTAACCAACAGCAATGGATGCGTGAATTCCATCACCAAAACTGTGCAGGTCATCGCGCTGCCTGTTGCCGAATTTACTACCAGTACAGGGAATTGCTCTGGATCAGCCGTGCAGTTTACCGACCAGTCCACATCCAGCCAGGGATATATCGATCAATGGAGCTGGGACTTCGGCGATGGAACCCCTGTCGTGGTTGTTAATTATCCGACCCCGCCCAATGTAACCCATACTTATGCAGCGGCCGGCACTTACAATGCGATCCTGACCGTTCAAACCACCGATGGCTGTTCCAACAACGTGACCCATTCAGTTTCTGTCACATCCGGACCCACCGCAAACTACACCTACTCTTCGGACTTGTGCCTTGGAGTATCTGTTCAGTTTACCGATATCAGCCAGACCAACGGAGGCGGAGCCATCACCACATGGTTATGGAACTTCGGTGATCCGGCATCCGGCACTAATAACACCTCTGCGTTACAACATCCTGCGCACACATTTATTACAGCAGGCTCCCATACCGTACAGTTAACCGTGTCCAACATCAACAACTGTACAAATACCACAAGCCAGTCAGTTATCATTGATGCATTACCCACAGCCGACTTCACCTCTACCACACCTTGTCTTGGAACAGCAACTGTATTCACAGATGCATCATTGCCTCCGGCGCCTGCCACCATCGCAACCTGGGATTGGGATTTTGGAGATGGTTCGCCCCATTCAAATGCTCAGAACCCAACACATACCTTTGCCTCAGCAGGGTCCCATTCCGTGATCCTGACCATCACCAACAGCAACGGTTGTGTGAATTCCATCACCAAAACGGTGCAGGTCATTGCGCTGCCTGTTGCCGAATTTACTGCCAGTACAGGCAACTGCTCAGGATCGCCTGTTCAGTTCACCGATCAGTCCACCTCCAGCCAAGGTTATATCAATCAGTGGAGCTGGGACTTCGGCGACGGAACCCCTGTCGTGGTTGTTAATTATCCGACCCCGCCCAATGTAGCGCATACCTACGCTGCTGCGGGTACTTACAATGCGATCTTAACCGTTCAAACCGCCGATGGATGTTCCAACAGCGTAACCCATTCAGTTTCCGTTACAGCCGGACCTACGGCAAACTACACCTATTCTTCTGACCTGTGTCAGGGAGTATCTGTTCAATTTACCGATATCAGTCAGTCCAACGGAGGCGGAGCCATCACCACCTGGTTATGGAACTTTGACGATCCTGCATCCGGTACCAATAATACTTCAACACTGCAACATCCAATACATATTTTTGCTGCAGCCGGAACCCATTCTGTAACTTTAACGGTGACGAATATCAATAACTGTACTGACACCAAATCAAGCTGGATTACAGTGAATGCTTTACCCACGGCCGACTTCACCGCCACAACACCCTGTCTTGGAACAGCGACTGTTTTCACCGATGCATCCCTGCCACCAACACCTGCTGTAATTGCAACCTGGGATTGGGATTTCGGCGATGGTTCGCCCCATTCAGCCCTGCAGAACCCAACACATACCTTTGCCTCAGCAGGTTCCCATTCTGTAATCCTGACCGTAACCAACAGCAACGGATGCGTAAATTCCATCACCAAAACTGTGCAGGTCATCGCGCTGCCTGTTGCCGAATTTACTACCAGTACAGGGAATTGCTCTGGATCAGCCGTGCAGTTTACCGACCAGTCCACATCCAGCCAGGGATATATCGATCAATGGAGCTGGGACTTTGGCGATGGAACCCCTGTTGTGGTTGTTAATTATCCGACCCCGCCCAATGTTACACATACCTATGTAGCGGGAACCTACAATGCAATCTTAACCGTTCGAACCACCGATGGTTGTTACAACAGCATAACCCATTCCGTTTCCGTCACAGCCGGACCCACCGCAAACTACACCTATTCTTCGGACTTGTGCCTTGGCGTATCTGTTCAGTTTACCGATATCAGCCAGACCAACGGAGGCGGAGCCATCACTACCTGGTTATGGAACTTTGGTGATCCTGCTTCCGGTACAAATAACACCTCCACACTGCAACATCCTGCACACATCTTTGCTTCAGCCGGCGCACATACTGTGCAGTTAACCGTGACAAACATCAACAACTGCACAAATACCACAAGCCAGTCGGTTGTCATTGATGCATTACCCACAGCCGACTTCACCTCTACCACACCTTGTCTTGGAACAGCAACTGTATTTACAGATGCATCATTGCCTCCGGCGCCTGCCACCATCGCAACCTGGGATTGGGATTTCGGAGATGGTTCGCCCCATTCAAATGCTCAGAACCCAACACATACCTTTGCCTCAGCAGGGTCCCATTCCGTGATCCTGACCATAATCAACAGCAACGGATGCGTGAATACCATCACCAAAACGGTGCAGGTCATTGCGCTGCCTGTTGCCGAATTTACTGCCAGTACAGGCAACTGCTCAGGATCGCCTGTTCAGTTCACCGATCAGTCCACCTCCAGCCAAGGTTATATCAATCAGTGGAGCTGGGACTTCGGCGACGGAACCCCTGTCGTGGTTGTTAATTATCCGACCCCGCCCAATGTAACCCATATCTATGCTACTGCGGGTACCTACAATGTGATCCTGACCGTTCAAACCACCGATGGATGTTCCAACAGCGTAACCCATTCAGTTTCCGTTACAGCCGGACCTACGGCAAACTACACCTATTCTTCTGACCTGTGTCAGGGGGTATCTGTTCAGTTTACTGATATCAGTCAGTCCAACGGAGGCGGAGCCATCACCTCCTGGTTATGGAACTTTGACGATCCTGCTTCCGGAACAAATAACACCTCCACACTACAACATCCGGTTCACATTTTTGCTGCTGCCGGTACCCATTCGGTAACTTTAACAGTAACAAATATTAATAACTGTACCGACACCAAATCAAGCTGGATTACAGTGAATGCATTACCTACGGCCGACTTCACCGCCACAACACCCTGTCTTGGCACAGCGACTGTTTTCACCGATGCATCCCTGCCACCAACACCTGCTGTAATTGCAACCTGGGATTGGGATTTCGGAGATGGTTCGCCCCATTCAGCCCTGCAGAACCCAACACATACCTTTGCCTCTGCAGGTTCCCATTCGGTGATCCTGACCGTAACCAACAGCAACGGATGCGTGAATACCATTACCAAAACCGTGCAGGTCATTGCGCTGCCTGTTGCAGCATTTACGACAACTTTGGCAAACTGTGCCGGATCAGCCGTTCAGTTTACTGATCAGTCCACTGCCAGCCAGGGCTATATCACGCAATGGAGTTGGGACTTCGGCGACGGCACTACACCCGTGGTTGTCAACTATCCGACACCTCCCGATGTAACCCATACCTATGCTACTGCGGGAGTCTATCTTGCTACCCTCACTGTTCAAACAACCGACGGTTGCTCAAACAGCGTGACCCATGCAGTTACGGTTACAGCCGGGCCTACAGCCAACTTCGACTTTACCCAAAACACCTGCTTCGGAGCTGTCGTTCAGTTTACCGATATCAGCCAGACAAACGGAGCAGGCGCCATTTCTACATGGCTGTGGAATTTTAACGATCCCACTTCAGGGGCAAATAACACCTCAACGCTAACAAATCCATCCCACATTTTTACTTCAGCAGGAACCTATTCTGTTACGTTGACAATCACCAATATCAACGGATGTACCAATGCGGTAAGCAAATCTGTCAACGTTGTGGCACTCCCCGTGGCCGACTTCACCGCCACCACCCCCTGTTTGGGAACCGCAACCGTATTTTCGGATGCATCATCGGCGCCGGCACCTGCCACCATTGCAACCTGGGATTGGGACTTTGGCGATGGTTCTGCTCATGCCACAATACAAAACCCAACGCATACCTTCACGCAGTCAGGCGCACATTCCGTGATCCTGACCATCACCAACAGCAACGGATGCGTAAATACCATTACCAAAACGGTGCAGGTCATAGCGCTGCCTGTTGCCGCATTTACTACCAATACGGGCAATTGCGCAGGATCAGCAGTTCAGTTTACCGATCAGTCCTCCACAACCCAGGGCTATATCAATCAATGGAGTTGGGACTTCGGCGACGGAAGCGCCCCGGTCGTGATCAGTTATCCTGCATCTCCCAATGTAACCCATACCTATCCTACTGCGGGAGTCTATCTTGCGACGCTGACTGTTCAAACCACCGATGGCTGTTCAAACAGTGTGACCCATTCCGTATCGGTTACGGCAGGCCCGGTAGCCAATTACAGTTTCACACAAAACACCTGCTTCGGGACCGCTGTGCAGTTTACTGACAACAGCCAGACCAACGGGGCAGGCGCCATCTCCTCATGGCTGTGGAATTTTAATGATCCCACCTCAGGAGCAAACAACACCTCAACGCAACCAAATCCATCGCATATTTTTACTGCAGCCGGAACCTATTCAGTCACATTGACGATTACCAATATCAACGGATGTACCAATTCGGTAAGCAAATCTGTCGTCATTGTAGCGCTGCCCGTGGCCAATTTCACCGCCACTGCACCTTGCCTTGGAACGGCGACAACCTTCACCGATACCTCTATCCCCAATGCAACATCCATTGCAACCTGGGATTGGGATTTCGGAGATGGTTCGGTTCATGCAACTACACAAAACCCAACGCATACATTCACCCAGGCTGGCTCATTTTCAGTGATCCTCACCGTGACCAACAGCAACGGGTGCGTGAATGCCATCACCAAAACGGTGCAGGTTATTCCCTCGCCCTCTGCAGCATTTACGACAAGTCCATCAAATTGCGCCGGATCAGCCGTTCAGTTTACTGATCAGTCCACCACAACCCAGGGATATATCAATCAATGGAGTTGGAACTTCGGTGACGGAAGCGCTCCTATTGTTATCCTCTACCCAGCCTCTCCCAATGTAACCCATGCCTACGCTGCATCGGGCGTGTACACCGCCATCCTGACCGTTCAAACCACCGATGGTTGTACCGCAAGTATCAGCCATTATGTGACGGTGACCGCAGGCCCCGTCGCCAACTACACCTTCACCGATAATCCATGCCGCGCAACACCCGTGCAGTTTACCGACGTCAGCCAAACCAACGGCGCAGGTCCGATCACCTCCTGGCTGTGGAATTTTGACGACCCTGCTTCGGGAACCAGCAACACCTCAACGCTCGCCAACCCATCACACAGTTTTGCAACAGCCGGAACCCATTCAGTGACCCTGACTGTGACGAACGTGAGCAACTGCACCAGCACGAAGTCCACATTAATTACTGTGAATTCCCTGCCGGTAGCGAACTTCAACGCCGACGCAGCCTGTCTGGGCCGCATTACCACCTTTACCGATCTGTCGGTGGCCAATGCAGCGGGCATCACGGGTTGGAATTGGGATTTTGGAGATGGCTCCGTTCATTCCACCTTACAAAACCCGACCCATCTTTACAACAATCCGGGAATCTATTATGTTACACTGCTGGTGACCAACTCAAACCAATGTGTTCATGACACAACCATGGCGATTGAAGTGATCCAGGGCCCCGGCGCCGAATTCTCATCCACCGCCCCGAATTGCTTCGGATCACCGGTTTCCTATACCGATATATCTACGACACCCCATGGCCTGATCAACCGCTGGGTGTGGGATTTTGGAGACGGAACGAGTCAGACCATCCTCTACCCTGCCTCCCCCAACGTAACCCATATCTTTGCAGGAAATGCCATGCAGCATACTGTCAGACTCACCGTTACCACCAATGACGGCTGTACATCCTATAAGGAGCATCTGATTGTAAGCACACCAAAACCTGATGCCAACTTCACCTATTCTGCCATGCTGTGTCAGGGGGTGGATATTTCATTCACCGATCTTTCACAAGCCATCGGCGGCTCTGATATCGTAACATGGAATTGGAATTTCGGAGATCCCGGATCGGGCGTGAACAACTTTTCAACCCTCACAAACCCATCCCATCTCTTTACGGCAGCGGGAACCTATTCGGTTACCTTAACCATTACCAACGATGCGAATTGTACCGATACCCTGAGCCAGGCAGTGGCCATTGCCATCGCTCCGGTTGCGAACTTCACAGCCGACACGGCCTGCCTGGGTTCGTACACCTCGTTCACTGACCTTTCAACCCCCAATGCAGCCTCCATATTGAGATGGGAATGGAATTTCGGAGATGGTACACAAACCATCGTCAACTACCCCAACCCACCCTCCATTACACACCTCTACGCAGGATCGGGATCCTACCTGGCGACACTTACCGTACATAACAGCAACGGATGTATCAATGTCTTTTCAAAGACCGTGGTCGTGCTGCCGCAACCTGTGGCCGAATTCACCATCGCCAGCCAGAATTGCGCCAATGCCCCTGTGGTTTTTGCCGATCAGTCCCAGACAAATCATGGTTTTATTGTCAGATGGACCTGGCAGTTCGGAGATGGAAAAGATACCACCATCACCCATCCGTCAAGCAACCTGGTACCCCATACCTATGCAACCGGGGGTGTATACAATGTGACCCTGACTGTGAAAACTTCGGATAGCTGTTCAATTACCAAAAGCCATCCTGTAACGGTTAATTACGCTCCTTTGGCAAGTTTTGGAAATTCAGCCACCCAATGCAAAGGCACACCGGTTCAATTCACCGACATGAGCCAGACCAACGGCGGAGCAACCATTACGCAGTGGCTTTGGGATTTCGGAGATCCAACTTCCGGAATCAGCAACAGCTCCACCCTTCAGGATCCGACGCACCTCTTTGCCACATCCGGCACCCATTCGGTAACCCTGACGGTGACCAACTCGAACAACTGCGCCAGCTCTGTAAGCAAGCAGGTCAATGTGTTCATCGCCCCTGTCGCCTCCTTCTCGAGTACGGTAACCTGCTCGGCATCGCCGGTGATTTTCACAGATAACTCCATCCCCAATGCCTCCAGTATCTATAGCTGGGACTGGAACTTCGGTGACGGAATGCCCCATTCAAACCTGCAAAATCCAACCCACCTCTACCTGAATCCCGGGCAATACAATGTGACGTTGCAGGTGAGAAACTCAAACCAATGCGTGCACGATACCACCATGATCGTTACGGTTTATACCTTGCCACAAGCCGCCTTTGCCACGAATGCACCCCTGTGCACCGGGGCTCCGGTTTACTATACTAACCAGTCGACCACTCCGCATGGCTGGATCGTACGCTGGATCTGGGATTTCGGCGACGGAACCACCCAAACCGTCACCTATCCCAACAGTCCGAATGTTTCCCATATCTTCCAGGGCGCTGCAACCCAGCATACCGTCAGGTTGACCATCGTCAACTCCGACAGTTGCAGTCACTATACGGAACAGATCATCATCAGCGCCGCATCACCGATGGCCAATTTCATCTATCCGGTCACCTTGTGTAATGAGGAAACGGTGAACTTCACCGATATTTCACAACTGGCTGGTGGCGGACCCATCTCATCGTGGAATTGGAATTTCGGCGATCCCACATCGGGAACTTCGAACGTTTCATCCCTGCAAAATCCGATTCACGCCTTTACCGCATCAGGCACCTTTGATGTGCGCCTTATTGTGGTAAACACCGGATCGTGCCGCGATACGATTATCAAAACATTGACAATCAGCAATAAACCACTGGCAGATTTCCGGGCTGATACGACATGCTTTGGCAGCATCACCCACTTCTTCGACCTTTCGGCACCAAGTACCACCATCGTGGCCTGGGATTGGGATTTTGGTGATGGAACCCCCCATTCGCACCTGAAGGATCCACAGCATCTCTATGCAACACCCGGTGTTTTCGTGGCAACCCTCACCGTAACCAATTTAAGCGGATGTACACAAACCGTTCAAAAACAGATACGGGTAAATCAGGCGCCGGTCTCCGCATTTTCCTATGCGAATATCAACTGTGCAAATTCTCCCGTCGATTTCAACGATTTGAGCTACACACTACAGGGGTATATCATTAAATGGACCTGGACTTTCGGGGATGGTACCGATACCACCATCTATTTCCCTGGACCGCAGAATGTTTCTCATATCTATGCAAACGGAGGGAATTACAATGTAAGTCTTACCGTGAAAACCAGCGACAGCTGCAGCAATTCAGTTACACACCAGGTTCCTGTGGGCGCTGCTCCGCTGGCCAACTTCAGTTTTGCGGCCGATCGCTGCCAAACAGCGCCGGTGGCCTTCCAGGATCTTTCACAGCCCAGTGGCGGCGGACAAATAACAAGCTGGCTTTGGGATTTCGGCGATCCGACCTCGGGCGCCGCCAATCAGTCGACCCTGAAAAATCCTTCGCACACCTATCAATCGGGAGGCAGTTACCAGGTTTTACTGCGGGTTGGCAACATCAACAACTGTTTTGATACCATCCTCAAAACGGTGTCGATAAACAACAAGCCCAATGCCCATTATGCGGCCGATACGGTTTGCCTGGGCGACAGCACCCATTTTACCGATCTGTCGATACCCAACTCCGGCACCATCACGGCCCGTTTGTGGGATTTTGGCGATGGAACCACCTCCACCTTACAGAATCCAAAACATCTGTACAGCGCGGCAGGGATCTATACCGTGAGCCTTACCATCTTCAACTCCCTGAACTGTCAGGATGATACGATAGGCCAGGTACTCGTAAAACAAGGACCATCCGCCCTGTTCACCCAAACCGGATCGTGTATGATGTCGACCACGCAGTTTACCGATCAGTCCACAACGCCAACGGGATTTATCAACGCATGGTTGTGGGATTTCGGCGACGGCACCACCTCCACCCTGCAGAACCCGACGCATGTGTATGCCACCGGTGGTTCTTACCAGGTAACCTTAACGGTAACAAACTCCCAGGGTTGTTCTTCACACATCACGATGCCTGTTCCGATCCTGATGCGGCCGGTGGCAAGTTTCGCCGCCTACAGCGCCTATTGTCCGGCAGGGCATGTGTCATTTTCCGACCACTCCACCACCACCGGCGCTCCGATTGTGGGATGGTACTGGCTGTTTGAGCCCGGATTCTATTCCACTGCGCCCAATCCGACCTATACCTTCAATGTGACCAACACAACCTATCCGGTCACCCTCATCGTTACAGATGCCAATGGCTGCAGCGACACCCTGGTCCAGGATGTATTTGTTCTTCCGGGATTCCTGTTCAACATAACGGCAACGACGGTTTGCATCGGCAACACCACCCAATTTTCGGCAGTCAATCTTGCACCGAATGACACTCTGCACGATTTACGGTGGGATTTCGGAGAGCCGGCAAGCGGACCCAATAACTTCTCTACCCTCTACGCTCCTTCTCATACCTACCTGAACCCCGGAACCTACACCGCCAAACTGCGGGCCTACAATTCAAACAACTGCGTCGACAGCGTGTACAAACAGGTGGTGGTTAATCCGCTGCCCATTCCTGCCTTTACCTACGGCATCATCCCCTATTGCGACAGCATCGTAACCTTCACGCACCAGTCCAGTGGAAACGGAGCGGCCATTGATTCACTCAGGTGGATCTTTGGCGATGGGGATATCGTCATCAAACGGCCACCGATTTCCGACACCGTCGTACATAAATTCCACGGCTTCGGAATATTCGATGTCAGCCTTACAGTATACAATGCCAATGGTTGCCAGAGTGAGATCACAAAAAAGGTCACGGTGGCCTGCATTGCTGCACATTTCTATGAAAAGAACGTGCTCAACTGCAGCAACCTGCCCATCACCCTGGTCGACACCTCCGGCCCGCGCAACCTGATTAAACGCTGGTACTGGGATTTCGGCGATGGCTCCGACACAACCTATACCGTTTACACCACCGATAACCTGAAACACCAGTATCCGCTCCCGGGCGACTATACGGTAACGCTGGCGGTGTCATCCTCCTCAGGAGCGACCACCCTCTCCGATACCTTGCGGCGGACGATCAATGTAAAGATCGGCCCCACTGCAAATTATAGCATCAGCGCGGTTTGTTCGGGCGATACCACCCGTTTTATCAACCTGTCCGACAGCAACGGGGCCACGATCATCTCCAATTACTGGAAATTCGGAGATCCTGTTTCGGCGCCGAAAGATACAAGTACGGCACTCAATACAAAGCACCTCTATCCAACATCCGGCTATTTCCATTCGATGCTGGTAGTGGGGAACAGAATAGGTTGCTACGATACCCTGAAAAAGGATGTGCGCGTCTATCTGCCGCCCGATGCCAACTTTACCAGTACCCTTGCCTGTACGAGAGACTACACCTATTTCTCCGATCAAACAATTCCGGGCGACACCACTACCTACAAATGGCTCTGGCGGTTTGGAGACCCAAGCAACCCTACCGATTCTTCAACAAAGCAGGAACCCGCCTACATTTACAATAGCACTGGCTCCTATGTGGTATATTTTAAAGTTGAAGATAAATTCGGATGCTGGGATACGGTAACCCACCCTGTCAAGGTACTTGCCTCCCCGTTAAGCAGCTTCTCCATTGTGGAAAATGTGGATGGTGTGACCGGAAAGGTAAGAATGCAGAATGGATCGCTTGATGCAACCTCCTACATCTGGAATTTCGGAAATGGCGTGACTTCCACCGATAAAAACCCCATTGTGATCTATAAAGACGACGGAAGTTATCTCATCGAACTCGTGTGTGAGAACCAGAACTTATGTACCGATACCACCTTTCTGACGTATGAATTCATGTTCCATAACCTCTATGTTCCGAACCTCTTCTCTCCAACCAGCATGATCCTGGATGTGCGGTACTTCAAACCCGTTGGGATGAACCTGAGCCAGTACCATGTAACGGTATACGATCTGGCAGGGCACCTGTTATGGGAATCGAATAAACTCGATGCCCAGGGAAGCCCGGTTGAAGGATGGGATGGCACGGTGAATGGCAATCTCATGCAGCAGGACACCTATATATGGAAAATCTCTGCCGTATTTAAGGATGGCAAGGTTTGGGAGGGAACCGATATGGGCAAAGGCTCGACCGGAACCATGGGAACAGTAACTCTGGTACGTTAACTGTAAAAAGGAAGACTATGAAAAACATATTTAAACATTCGATCATCCTGGCGCTGATGATCCTTGGCCTGCAGATGCGGACCTTTGCCCAGGATCCCCTTTTTACACAATACTTCAGCGTTCCGTTGTACTACAACCCCGCCTTTACCGGGATTGGCACAGGACTTCGGGCGCGGTTCAACTTCCGTGACCAATGGCCCAATTTACCGGTTGACTACCGGGCCTATTATTTTTCTGCAGATATTGGCGACCGGAATCTTCCCGGGGCTGGCGGCATCGGACTCATGATAAACTCCGATAACGAAGGGGTTGGTTTCATCAGCAACCTCGAAGCTGCTTTATCTGTGGGGGTAAGAATACCCATTACCTCCCTCATCGTTGCGCAGATCGGGATCAAGGCCAGTATCAGACAGAAGACCATCAACTGGGATGAGTTTGTTGTGACAGATCAGCTGGATCCAAAGTACGGACTAATCTATGTTTCGGGTTTTACGAGGCCCGATGCCAACAAGCGTACCTTTCCTGATTTTGCCGTGGGCGGGCTGGTTCAGTTTTCATCCTCTTCCGGAAACATCAATGGAACGGCCGGGTTTGCGGCGGATCATCTGTTTCAGCCCGATGAGTCATTTCTCACTACCTCCTCCGCTCCGCTGCCCAGGAAATGGGTGGGTCATGCCGAGCTGGTCATTACCGCTGCGGGAACCGGATCAACCAGCTTGTACTCCCGGGGGGTAGATGAAGCCCTGAAGATCAACCCGGGGATCATCTTCATTAACCAAAACAAGTTAAGCAACATCCAGGCAGGACTCAACCTGATCAAGTACAACATTTATCTCGGTGCATGGTATAAGGGAACCTTTGGCGGACCAACATCCAACTCCGTGGCCCTGCTGGCAGGTTACCGGTATATGTTTGCTGAAGATATGAGCATTAAATTCATGTACAGCTACGACCTTCCGATGTCAGGCGCTATGCTGGGGACCGGCGGCGCCCATGAGATAAGTCTGGTATTGGAATTCAGCAAAATCACCATCTTTGGCGGCGGAAGAGGCGGCTATTCATCCCCGGGGAGGTCGCGCGGGGGCTATGAGCCGCTCGATTGTCCGGTGTTCTATTAAGACGTGACAGGGTGACAGGGTAATGGAGTGAAAGGTCGAATGCGTTACGGATGTTATTATTTGGAAAGGAATTCGGTGATGTTTCGGTTTAAAGCTGCTTCGTCGGTTTCACCGTACAAGTCGGTAAAGTAGGTGTGCAGATATTTTTTCATGTCGGTGACCGATATCGATTCTTTCTTTGCATACTGCTGAACCAGGGAAAATTCTTTCGCTATTTTTTCTTTGGAATGGAAGGTAAGATTGACCCTGGTAATCAAAACCGCTTTCTTTGTCGATCGCTCGTATTGATAAACATAGACATTCTTTATCCCGTCTCTGTTTACACTATCGGTCGGGTTCCCGATAAGTTTACTTTTTTGGATGAGGAGCTTTTGCTTATCAAAGGCCACTTTTTTCGAATATTGTTTGCCGTCCGTTTTATAGTAAAAAACAATGAATTTATTGTTGTTTAAGGGGTATATTTCACGATTCAGCTTCAATTGCAACGTATCACCGATGATGGCAAAACTTCCCTCTCCAAAGTATTGTTTCAAATCGCCAATTTCAGGCTCAATTAATTTAAAACCGCGGGACTGAGATGGTCCGTTGTTCTTTTGAACAGTGTCACCTGCCGGGGTAATGTAATATATCTGACCCTGAGAGGCCAATTGACCGCAAAACAAAATTAAAAGCAACCATGTTTTCATGCCATTTCAATCATTTGTGGTAAATTAAAAACTCGCCTCCTTCATTGCCCTTGATAGAGAAATTACGGCCACTGGGGGTCTGATAAATTTGGGTATTGTTTTTAACGTTGAATTTCACGAAAGAGATCAACTCTGAAACAGGCAAATATTCCCGCGTATTTAAGGTCAAACATTGAATCAGGGCGGTTGCAAAGGGGCTGTTTCTTCCACTTCCATCCGAAACGGTCTCCATCCCCCCCGATGAGAGTCCCCAACGCGATCGCTTTTTGTCATTGTTTGGCTCAAACTCAAATTTGTTGGTCGACCCGAAAATAGATCCTGAATAACACGCATCGGCTATTAAAAAAGTATGTCGTGAATCAATCGATGCAATATATTTTATGATGGTCGTGTTTGGAATGTAATCCGTTACCTCCCCCTTCCGCGCATTGACCGGGATCCACGAACCTTCGTCCATCTCAACATCGTAAAAACCGTGTCCGGCATAATAGATCACAAGGTTGTCATCAGGACCAATCTCCTTTTTAATTTTTATCAATTCATTTCTGATATTCTCATGCTTTGCGTCGCGGTCGTATAATTCATAAACCAAATCGTTATCAAACCGGTATTTGGAGATAAAGGTATTTTTAACATCATGGGCATCTTTTACAGCATTTTTAAGTGTATCCCACTGCTCGTAGTTATCAATTCCGATGATCATCAGGATATTCCTGCTGATGGGTTCAGGGCTGAAATCGACCAGATCTTCCGTTTCCGAAACATCCGACAATTCGTCGCCGGCATTGCCCAACAACAACGGGAACTCAACAAGATCAGCATTGTATCCATTTGGTTCCTTCACAAACAGGCGGAGTTTGTTCGCCGCATTTTCCACCTTTCGTATGCCAAGCGTGTTTACATTGTTGGTTGAATAGGTAACCGGAATGGAGAAAGAGGAATCTTTCCCGGCCGGAATGGCCCCAATCTTCCATTTTGATTCATAAAATAAATCGGGGATAACCACCGGCTGCATTACAATAATTTCCAAATCTCTGGCTTCCATCTGCCCGATATTCTCAACCTTAAACCGAATAAAGCCGGTACTCCCCTTTTTCAGGGAGGGATTGCCATTGTAATCAAAAAACAGATCGTTGATAACCAGTTGCGGATGAAATGTATTCTCGCTGACAGGAGGGAGATCAGGAGCAATTTGTATCTGATTACCGGCAGAATCGATTCTGGTTTGATCTTCCCCTAAGGTGACATTTTGGGTTTCAGCAATATTGATTTTAAGGTTTTCAAGCAAAACATTGATCGTATTTAAACATTCATACGCCTCCAATTCATCCGGATTTAATACGATCGCCTTCTCAAAAAAGGGCTTCGCCTCTTCAAAATAGGTTCGGGTGTTCCGTTCAAATTCCTGCCCCTGTAAAATGTATTGATCTACCGTCATATCACTCAGCGCCGCATTGTATTGTAACCCGGTATTCAAATAAAATACCCCGAGATTGTAGAGCGCATTGAGGTACCTTGGATTAATTTCCAGCGCTTTCCGGCAAAGTGCAATGGCCCGTTCCGTCTCCCCCCGGTTAAAATATACCAGGGCCAGATTGTAATAGGTATTTGGATCCCCGGGATTGATTTCAATCAATGCGCGATATTTATTCTCCGCCATCACCGTATCGTGCATCATCAGGTATAAATTGGCCTCCTGCTCCTTGTAATAGATGCTGTCGGGCAAATTGGTTTGTGCCTGCATGAGGATATTCATCGCCTCCGGATAGTTTTTATCCTTTTCAACACGGATGTAGTGAAGCAATCGATAGCCCTTGGAGGATGCAGGGAAAAGGGTTAAATAGTCCTGCAGTTTTGCTTTTGCAGTGATCAGATCATTTTTCTTGTAATAGACCCTGATCTCCTCAAATAAAATGGGTTGATTGTAGGGATATTTTTCCTTTGCTTCGGCAACATAATTCAATGCTTTCTGATCATCGCCTTCAAATTCACGCGCCGTGGCGATTAATATTTCGTACACCTTTGGCTCACTGTATTCCAGAAATTTCAGATTATCTGATATGGTGTACACATCCTTGGCACGTTGCGTTTTGTAGGCGCAATCGAGCATGTAAACAAAGGCCGTTGTATCGGTCGGAATTAACTGCGATGCCTGATAAAACAGATCGTACGACTGCCTGAAATTACCCATCGCATATTTTTCTTTGCCCTGATTGATGAAGGTGAGCCATTCGCTTTGCAAATCCTGGCCAAACCCTCCAATCTGAACACAAAAAAGAAACACATATGCGATGAGTAATCTTTTCATACTGAAGATGTTCTAATTAAATTATTCCCGCTTCAATAAATTTGAATAATAACATTCACCCTTTGCATTGATTAACGAATAATATAAATTTCCGACCTGGTTCAACTTAAGATTTTGGACACCCTGATTTTCACCTTTCAGACCAATCAGATTGATGCATTCACTGCTGATTTTTAACGCTTTTATTGCATAAAAAGAGGCGTTGCCTGCATAGTTCTGCATTTTTACAATTTCACCATTGTCATTGAAACGAATGCATAGGGTGTTCATGCCCAATCTGGTTTTGCCGTTGCTTTTAAATAGTTCACCCTGTGCGTTGATATATTCCGCATAATTGCAGAAGAGCAGATAGTTTCGGTCCATTTTGATCATCTCAACAAAATTGCCATCGAATTTCAAATCTTGTCTCCAAAGCTGCGTTGCACGGGCATCGATGCAATATACACCGGCCCTCAAAATATCGGGGACCAATGGATCGAATTTTTTCCCTTTAAAAGTAAGAAACAGTTTTTCATTGATTTCATCATAATACAGTGACCTTGGAACCAAATCAGATTCGAGTTTAACATTGAGCAATTCGTCACTTTTCGAATTTAACCGAACCAGTGTATTGATCATTTTCCCTCCCTCCACACTTGAATTGATCATGGCGAAACAACCATTTTCCGTTATAAAAACCAGCAATCCTGCATGATCGAAATTACCGGTCGTATCTACGGAAATACTGTAGGTTCTTAACCAGTCAATCTTTTCACTTTTGGTTGTTTTGGCAATAAACGCGCGACAAGCGCCTTGATCCTTCGTTTTAAAATATCCCGTCAGATAAAAATTCCCTGCATTGTCCATCTTTACATCTGTGGTGATGTATTGTCTGGGCGGCGTCGCGGCAAAATCGACGGGGTTGACAGAAAACGATATCGGGGATCCATTGTAAAGCAAAGATTTAAGTTTGTTCAAGGCATTGCAATCATCGATCATAAATTTTTTGTAATGCGCAAAACAATGGTCGAGCTGGGTCGAATTTTCCTTATTGTCCTTTTCGATCTGGAGTTTAAAAAATTCAGGCGAGGTATATTTTCCGAAAAACAAATCACGGTATTTTTGAACGTTTTCAGGAGTGATGCACTTATTAATGCTGCCATTTAAACTGTCTGTCCTGATCTTGTCTTCCAAAATTTCATGATAATATTTCGCTCGTTTCAGGAGGGGTACCTGATGAAGGGTATCGGCAATATTGTTGATGAGATAATGCGTTTTTGCAAGAAATTCTATTTTCTTCTGTTTGTAGGCAAAAATCACAGGAATGATCGACTTGTGATCGAACTTTCCTATCTTGAATACGAGATCTTTTGGGTACCTGTAGTATTGCAATGAATCGTGAAACTCTTTGGTCAGACTCAGATAATCGATGGATTGATTTAAGCTGTTATCCGTGATAATAATTCTTTCACGAATATCCTTCACATCGGCATTGAGTACCTTAAACAAATCCTGAACCCATGCACCATAATCCCACAAGAGAATGCTGTCCTTCAGAAAATTGGTTGTTGTCAAGCCATCGAGGCGGTATGTAACGATCGTTTTGAGCGTAATCTGCTGCTTATACGACTGAATGGGAAAAGCGGTGATGGATGTTTTATATTTTTGGAAGTAAAAGAGGGTAGAATCGAAGTAGCCATTCAGCTCTTTTGCAGTTTTGGTAAGACCCGAGTCGGCAAGAAGATAAATATCTTTGATCTTATTGTATTTGCGGTTTATATCCATGAACGACTTAATGGATTTATTATAAAAATCAACGCTCGTATTGAAATACCTGTTTATGAGAAGCACATTTTGCTCCAACACGCTGAGTTTACCAAGCCTGTCGTCCATATCAGCCTGTACGTCGCTCAGCTCAACCTCCTCTGTGGCAGCCCGTTTCGGAATACCGGCATAGTATTGATCGTGTTTGCTAACCTCTTTTTCGTCGATGAATGGTTTGGCAATTCCATAATAGACCCGGGCATTGTAGATAAAATATTTAACATCCTGGATATCCGTTAACGGATCCGTTTGTTCGGCCCATTTTTGCATAATTTTTCCAAGCTGATAATAGACATTCGCACTTTTCGGATCCTGCCTTTGGTATTCTGATAACAGTTGGAATGCATCCATATCATTCAGGGAAGGCAACAGGGGAAAAACCTCCTTTTTATAATTGAGCTTTTGCGCAGGTAAATCACCGAAACCAACAATCAGAATCAATATAACCAGAAGAATTTGTTTAATCATGGTTTGGTAATTTTCACAAGATACATACAGATCCTAATTATTTTTGGGCATTGTTAATTTAGTATAGTTTTATTATCTTTGTGCAGTTATAAACCAATAATGATATTAAGATGGACAACTGCCCGAAGTGTAAAAGCAAGAATTTCCGTAAGGATGGTATAGTAAAATCAAG
>Ga0247841_10005165_pt1 | contig 21505 bp, 17 predicted proteins | sample LaCruzMarch2015__2_FD_192410 | JGI IMG/M metagenome (GOLD analysis project Ga0247841, IMG submission 192410) | Freshwater microbial communities from meromictic Lake La Cruz, Castile-La Mancha, Spain - LaCruzMarch2015_18m | ecosystem: Environmental > Aquatic > Freshwater > Lake | place: Spain... | reverse complement strand
AGAATTATTCACAAACCGGTAGCTCTGGCTTGGCGCCAGCGCGCGAGCGCGGCCCTTCGGGCTCGCGCTGCCGCTACCTTGCCTCCGACATTTGTGAATAATTCTCATGACTTTGGAAACCTACAAGCCTTGCCTATTGACATATTGCGTTGTCGAAGTGAAGTCGTGCGATGTCGAAGCCATGGCATTTGACATTCTGGAAGCACCAACGGCCGGCGCGATGCGGAAGCCGGCCTTTGATTCGGGAACGTTATTCCGGATTGGAGCGGATTGTGAGCTTTCGATCAGTTGCGATCATCAAACATCCGGTCCAAGAGGCGATATCTTCGCTCTCGAACAAGCCCGGTCCTCCAGTGCCGTCAACCCGGGACTCTACATCCGCACCAAAAGAATGCCGAAGTGGGTGCCGGGAGAAAACCTCCGGACATCGGAGAAATCGAGGTCTTGCGTTACCAATAACCGGCCTTCGCGCTGGGCTGCCTGCCAGACGGTGTCGTCATCTCTGCCACAGAGACCTTCATCCCGCACCGTAACGGTTTCATGCCCAAGAGAGCGAAGCCGGGCAGCCAATGTCACCGGAATGTTCTCGTCCAGCTTGATTGTCATGCCAGCACGGGCAGCCTGGGCAGGGGGATGTCCTCTTTCCGCCGAAACTGCGGCGAAGGCGATCACCGCCCGCACCGCGTCAAGGGATACCGATGGCAACACCGGCGAGGAAATTGAACAGGTTCCACCCATGAGCATGACAGAAATCCTTGAAGAACTGCCCCGGCTTCGACGCGTCGAGCGTGAAAGGGTATGGCGGCGTTTGGAGGAGATTGAGTTGGAGACCGTTGAGGAACCCCCTGAAATGCTCGACGCCATTGACGCCGGACGACGCTCCATCTGCAAGGGGAAATCTGCCACCATCGAGCAATCCCGCAACCTCATCGCGCACTGGGCTACAAAGGCATCCGCTTTTTCAAATCCGAGATTTGGAATCCGCCGTCCCTGCCAAGAACGATCAGGAAGTCGTGGAACGCCTTCAGCGTGCTCCGGTGCCCGACGCTGACAAACGAGATGCCCGTCGCCAGCAGGTTCCGGTAAAGCCGTTGCTCGTTCCGTTCGTCCAGCGCGCTGGTTGCCTCGTCGAGGAAGGCGATTTGTGGTTTGTTCAGGAAGATCCGGGCAAAGGAAATGCGCTGCTGTTCGCCGAGTGAAAGAATATTCGTCCAATCCTCGCTCCGCCCGAGATCGCCCTCCACGCGGTCCAGCACCTCGGTGAGATTCACTTTGTGCAGTGCCTCGATGATCAGCCGGTCGTCAGCTCCATCCTGGCTCTTGGGATAGACGAGTTGCTCGCGCATGGTGCCCTGCACCAGGTAGGGGCGCTGCGGAAGAAAGATCAAACGGTTGACATTCGGACGCTCGATGGTCCCGTTTCCGCTTTGCCAGAGTCCGGCAATCGTCCGCAGCAGCGAGCTCTTGCCGACCCCGCTTTCCCCCATGATCAAAACGCTTTGGCCGGGCGCGAGCGTGAAGTTCAGCCCCCGCGTGAGGATTTTTTTCCGGTCGGGCGTTTGAATGGTCAGGTCGTTCAGGCGGAGCCCCCCCGCATTTTCGTTCACCTCGATCTCCTGCTCCCGTTCGGCCCGGAAATCCTCGATGTCGTAGTCATCCAGTTCATCCCACAAATCGCCGAGGCGGTTGATCGCCGCCGCAAAGGTGCTCAATCCCTCGAACTGCGCCACGATGATGCTGAGCGCCATCAGCACCTGGGCAAAGGCCCCCTCGGCCTGCGTCACGACTCCGTATCCGATCCCGCCCTGCATGAACATCGGTCCGAGGATCAGGATCGGCACGATCAACGCGAGGTAGTTGTAGCTGTTCGTAAAGAAGCCGAGCGTCCGGTTCCAGCCGATGATCCGGAGGGTGTTGCTCACCACCTTGCCGAACCGGGCCATGAGATCGCCCTGTTCGCGCTTTTCCCCGCGGAAAAAAGCGATGCTTTCGGCATTGTCCCGCACCCGGACCAGCGCATAGCGGAAGTCGGCCTCTTTCTGATACTGCTGAAAATGCATGCCGACAAGCCGTTTGCCGATGAGGATCGAAAGGAAGGTCCCCGCGCCCGCGTAGATCAACAGCACGACCGGGAGTTTCCAGGAAATGGTGAACAGCACCCCCGTGAAGGCGCACAAAGTCACCCCGGAGTTGATCAACGTGAGCAGATACCCGAGCACGCCGGTGGTAAACGAACGGACATCCTCCGAGATACGCTGGTCGGGGTTGTCCACGCGCTCCGAATTCCGCAGCCGGTAATAGGCGCGGTTGAAAAAGAACCGTCTGACCAGGATATTGGTCAGCCAGAGCCGCCACAGGAGCGCAAGCCGCTCGGCGCAATAGCGATAAAAGACCCCGACGGGAATGGCGATCACGAAGGTTCCAAGATAAATGAGCAGGTTCCGGTAAAACCCGGCAGTATCCCGCTCGGTGAGCGAGTTGATGAAATTCCTTCCGGCGTAGCTCACCAGCACCTGCACCAGGCCGATCGCCGCGCTGAGGACGAGCAGGAGCACGACGAACACCCGTGTCTCGTTGTGGGTCCCATAAATGAAGAACGCCTTCGCAAGCTGTGCGAACCGCCTCAGAATCACGAGGCGGTGGATCCGGTCATCGGCGGATGGTTCAGTCACATCGAATTCCTTCCAGTGAGTTGGCTTGCCGTATTATCCACAGAATTGGCGAACAGGCCAGCCCCCCGGCGGCAAAGCGGAAGCGTCCGTCTTGAGGGAGAAGATCTGCGGCGTCTGGCCATGGAGGGATTTTACGGGTCGCGAGATATCCGGCAAACTTGTTTTCACCCGAACAACCCGGGATCGTTGCCGTGTCCCCGGCGTTCCACGGGAAGAGCATCAAAAATCGTTCGGCATTGAGGGGCAGCCCAAGGGGAACGGGGCGTCCCGCCCGTTTGGAGACGGCCTGACGAACAGGCCTTGCGCCATCCACGGGCGGAACGCCCATTCCCCCCCTGCCTCCGCGTAACCCGGCGGGAATTTCCCAATATTTACTGCCCCTTTGCGGGCATCCTCCTGCTGAAATGGCCCGGCTTACTCGGACTTGAGCGAAGCCATATCGATCGAGAAGCGATACTTCACATCGGAGCGGACCATCCGCTCGTAGGCTTCATTGATCTTTTGGATCGGAATGATCTCCACGTCGGCTGTGATGTTGTGCGCGCCGCAGAAGTCGAGCATTTCCTGGGTTTCGGGGATGCCGCCGATCAGCGATCCGGAAAGACTGCGGCGTCCCATGATGAGGGCGAAGGCCGCGACGGGCAGCGGTTTCTCGGGCGCGCCGACCAGGGTGATGTTGCCGTCGCGCGTGAGCAGGTTGATATAGACATTGATGTCGTGTTCGGCGGCAACGCAGTCGAGGATGAAGTCGAAGCTGCCCGCGTGCTTCTTCATCTCGCCGGCATTGCGCGAGACGACGACCTCGTCCGCTCCGAGTCGGATCGCATCCTCTTTTTTGTTCGGCGAGGTGGTGAAGACGACGGTGTGGGCGCCGAACGCGCGGGCAAATTTCACCCCCATGTGTCCAAGTCCGCCCAGACCGACCACGCCAACCTTTTTGCCCTTCGTGACACCCCAGTGGCGCATGGGCGAGTAGGTCGTGATGCCGGCGCAGAGCAACGGCGCGGCCGCGGCGAGGGTGAGGCTGGCCGGGATGCGCAGCACGAAGTCTTCGTCCACGACGACGCTGTCGGAATAGCCGCCATAGGTGACCGCAGCCGTCTGGTGTCGGTCAGCAGAGCCGTAGGTGAGCACCTGGTTGGGGCAGAATTGCTGAAGGCCGGCCCGGCAATTGGGGCAGGTGTGATCGGAGTCAACGAGACAGCCGACGCCCACAAGGTCACCCGTTTTGAACTTGCTGACAGCCGAACCCACTTGAGTGACCCGGCCGACGATCTCGTGGCCCGGCACACAGGGATAGACCGTGGGCATCACGTCGTGCCACTCGTCACGCGCGCAGTGAAGGTCGGAGTGGCAGATCCCGCAAAAGAGGATTTCGATCTGAACATCGCGCTCGGTCGGCTCGCGGCGCGGGATCGTGGTGGAGGCCAGCGGCGCGGTCGCACTGGCGGCGGAGTAGGCTTTCGTTTTATACATAAGTGGAACCAACTTCCAACTCGATACCGGCACCGTATGACTCAAGTTTTCCGTATGCAATCCTGATTATGCGGCCGCGGCTGCGTGGGTGTGATTATCCCGGATCCAGCGATTCCTCACACGTAGACAGCACACGGAGAAAAACCGTTTTCGGGATTATAAGTGTGGGCGGTTGAAAAGTCCCCGCCATTCAGGTTGGCCCCGGCCTCCTCCGCCAAATCATGGGCGCACGCAGGGCAACGCCTGGACTGGACATTTTTTCCGCTTCCCGGTAACATTTCACCATGGAAACGGTGAACGTGGATGGACTTGTCGGGCAAACGCCCGCGACATCTGAAAGGCCATTTCCTGTCAGCCCGGCCATCGGGAAATGAGAAGCCAAGCGACCCTCATGTGAAGGCGGGGAGATCATCACCGCCTGAAAACCACCACCACTTGAAGCCATGACTCCCATTCCCGACAATATCCACGGTGCCATCCTTATCAGCATCATCGATTTCGTTCTGAGCTTCGTGATCATATCGGGCATTGGAGTTGTCCTCGCTATTCTTCCGGTGGTGAACCGGTACTGGACGATCGATGACAAGGATCTGAAAGGCGGGCATTGAGAACGCGCGAAGGGAAACGCCCGGGCATTCCTGCAGGGATTGGAAAATGGTAGATCAACTGCTTTCGCTGTTTGACTCGCTCCTGAAGCAAACCGGGCTCGCCCACCTTTATTGGGGAAATTTCGTGATGCTCGCCGTGGGGGGCATCATGATTTATCTGGCCGTGATGAAAAAATGCGAGCCCTTCCTGCTCATCGGGATCGGGTTTGCCTGCATCGTGGTGAACATCCCGGGCTCCGACCTCGCGCTCCCGGGCGGGCTTTTTGATTATGCCTACAAAGGCGTTTCGCTGCTGATCGTTCCGCCTCTGATTTTTCTCGGGGTGGGAGCCATCACCGACTTCGGGCCGATGATCGCCAATCCCAAGCTCGTCCTGCTGGGCGCGGGCGCCCATTTGGGAATCTTTGTCGCCCTCATCCTGGCCAAGCTGATCGGCTTCAGCCTTTCGGAGGCGGGCGCCATCGGAATCATCGGCGGAGCGGACGGGCCGATGGCGATTTTCGTCACCATGAAGCTCGCTCCCCATCTGCTTTCCCCCATCTCCGTCGCCGCGTATTCTTACATGGCGCTGATGCCGATCATCCAGCCGCCCATCATGCGCCTGCTGACCACCAAGGCCGAGCGGAACATCCAGATGGCTCAATTGCGCAAGGTCAGCCGCCTGGAAAAAATCATCTTCCCCGTGCTCATCGCGGTCATCGTCAACCTGTTCTTTCCGCCCGTGGCACCCCTGGTGACGATGCTGATGCTCGGCAATCTGTTCCGGGAAGTCCTCATCGTCGGACGCCTCGCGGAAACCGCAGGGGGCACTCTGCTCAACGTTGTCACGATCGTGTTGACCGTGGCGATCGGCTCCACCATGAGTGCGAAGACCTTCCTCACGATGCAGACAGTGGAAATCGTCGGCTTGGGTCTCATCGCCTTCGTTTTTGGAACCGCCTCCGGAGTCGTCACGGCAAAGATCATGAATCTTTTCCTGAAGACCAAGATCAACCCTCTCATCGGTTCCGCCGGCATCGCATCCGTGCCGATCGCCGCGCGCGTCTCGCACATCGTTGCGAACAAGGAGAATCCCAAGCTGTTTCTCATTTATCACGCCATGGGCCCGAACCTGGCCGGTGTCTTTGGAACGGCGATTTCCGGCGGCATCCTGCTCGCGCTTCTGGGCGTGAAATGACTTTCCTGCAATGATCAAATCCAAAACTATGAGACAACCACCTCCCCCCGATGATACTTGTGCCCGCGTCATGGCGACGGATTATCCCGTACTCACGGCCGGAATGACCCTCGCCGAATGCCTGCAGGCCCTGGTGCAAAACCAAGTGCTGGCCATGCCGGTCGTTGATGACAATGGCCGATACCTCGGACAGTTCCGAAAAAACCTGCTGATCGCGGCGATCCTCCCCCAGGTCGCGGTGCATGATCCGCGCTTCGACCGGATCGCGAAAATGATCGATGGCGGAATGCTGTCGGAAACCATGGAGGACGTGCGCGAGCGCTTCTCCGTCATTGCCGACAAGCCGGTGCGACGTTATCTGGACACCGACACTCCCGTGTTGCGACCGGACCAACCGCTGGTCACCGCCATGTTCTACCTTTTCCACGGCAGGAATTTTCTCCCCGTCGTGGAGCCCGCCAGCGGTCTTCTTGTCGGCGTCATCTCGGCCTGGGACATTCTGGACAGCATCATCAGGAAGGACTGAGAGATTTTTGGCGGGTTTCCTGTTGGCCATGGTTCGGGGTGAAAATCCGGCATGACCGGCATGAAAAAAACCGTGAGGAAACGCTGCTGAAAACGGCTCTTTGCTGGGAAACTGCTTTTGAGGTTTGATTTCGCCATGCTTTTCCAGGCCCGCCTCCCCTCTTCATGCCCGGCGACAGCGGCATCCGGGTTGGGTGTTTGTTGTCGGAAGCATGGCACCCGCTTGACGGCATCCTTCACCGGCCACGGCGCGCCATATCCGGCGGTCTTCCCCGCTTCCAGGACGATATCCGCGAACAATAGATGCCTTCTCAGACGCCAGCTTTTTGTGCGAGCAGCCCGTTCACTTTCTCCATGACGGCGAAGGCGTCGGCGACGTAGAGGACATCGGCCTTGCCGCGGGCCCAGCCACAATTGGGATCCAGGCTGATGGCGCGGCGTTCGCCGATGAACCTCCATCCCACGGTATGGGGCTCTTCGCCGTGACAGCAGGTCGCGAGTCCCTTGGGATGGCGCGGCGTGGAACCGGTCTGACCGACTTGGTTCATGTGGGTGAGAAAAGGCAGGATCGCCTGCCCGTCGCCATGCAAATCGACAAGCGACTTCGTGCTGCCGAGCGATGCGCGGGAGAGGCGCAGGAAGTCGAGAATCCGCGTTTCCGCCTCCGTTATCTTCACCTGGCCATCCGGCTGCTTCTTGGTCCAGCCCGCGCCGGTCACGAAAAGCAATTCCGCATCCGGCCGGATCGTCTGTTGATCGGCCTCCGGAGATTCGATTCCGGAGACCTTCGAGCGAACGCCCGACAGAATGCAGGGAACCGCTTCCACCGCCGCAGTGCCGGGCGCCCCCTGCCAGGCCGGAGCGATCCCGCTCTCGACGGCAAGCAGCCAAGGCCGCTGGGCCCGGCTCAGAATGCCTTCCATCCGCTGGCGGTAATACCACCGCGCAATGGCCGGCGTTCCCTCGGAAACGGAAAGCCCGGTGACATGGCTGTCCGCACGGCCGCCAAGACGGTGGGCGACCCCGGCCAAAATCCGGTTCCAGCGCGAGCCGGCGGGTCCCATGACGATCGTCGCACCGGCAGCCCGGCAAAGCGCGGCCGCCGCCGCCGAATCCGTCGCATACAGCGGGTGCGCGAACTCTTCACCGGTCACAACAAAGATTTTTTCGGCACCGCAGGAAGCAATGCCATTCGCCGCCGTCTTGGGATCCGCGCCCCACAAACCAATGGAAAAAGAGGTTCCCAGCGAGTTGGCCAACTGCTTGGCCGTGGCAAGCGCCTCGAGCGCATTTATTAAAAGCGGCAATCCCGCTTCGGTCGGAGAAAGAAAAAGTATGGTTTCCATGACAATTATTTGTTGGCGATCCACTCCACAATTTCGGCGGCAATCTGATCCGGCGTCAGATCTTTGACGATCTTCGTATCGCGGGCCTGCTTCGGCAATGAGACCGACAGGAACTTCACTCCCTCCGCGCCGACCTTTGTGGGCTTCGCCTTCTGAAGGGCCGGCATGATCGTACGCATGTTGGCCATTCCAACCTGAGGATTGTTCCGGGGCTCGGGAAGATCTCCGGTCGCCCAGCCGAGCACGACCGGAGGAGCCTCGCAGATCGAGACCTGATGCCGGCCACCCTCGATCCGCTCGAGAATTCTGAGCGAGCCGTCCACTCCGATTCCGACCCCGTCAACCCCTTGGAACTGGTCGGTGATGCCAAGCAGTTCGCCGACAATCTGCATCGTTGCCCCGGCCCCGCGCGAAGCCGACTCCCATCCGCCGAAGACAAGCAATCGCGTGCGGTCGATGCCCGGGATCGCTTGGATGGCCTCCGCAATCGCCCCGGCGGTTTCGGTGGCATCGGTGAATCCGCTGGCAGAACCATCAAGCGCGATCAACTCGAACGGTGCCTTCTGGGCCAGCGTCATCATCACCTGCTGAAGTTTGGCCTTGGGGCCAAGCGCAACGAGCCAAACTTTGCTGCCGGGGTTGTGCGAAGCCAGATGGGCCGCCTCATACAGCGCGTGTCCCGCCCAGGGATCAAGCCAGGCAGGAAGCATCATTTCATTCTTCAAGGCCGGACCGGTGGGACCGGACACCGGCTCCAAGGTCTGGAGGGGGTCGGGAACAACGCTCCCGCAAACGACGATTTGATAGTCAGGCATAAGTTGGATTTATTAGTTCTCCGCCGAGTGCAGTCCCCCCGCACCCGCATGAAATTCGATAAGGCTTTTCTTGGGGTCTTGGGGATTGGACTTGGCGCAATTCCAAAGACAGGCACCGCAATAAACGCACTTTTCGCGATCAAATGCCGGCCGCCCGTTCTCGCCGGGAAAGATCGCCTGCCCCGAGCACATCTCGATGCAGATTTTGCTTCCGCACGATTCGCATTCGCGCGGATAAAGAAACTCGACGTGATCCGCGTATCCAGGGGGCGCATGAACTTTTCCACCGATGAGCAGGGCATCCTGATGGGAGACCAGAAGTTCGCCATCGAGGGGAATGGCCGGCCAGCCCGCACGCTCCATCAGGGCAGCGTGGACGGAGATCCCCTTGGCCTCGGATTCCTTGCGGATGGCTTGAATTTCTTCCGGCGCGATCCGTCCACGATAATAGTCCTCCAGGCTTGGCACGCGCTGGTGGGGAGGCATGGGTTTTCCGGGCATGCCGACGACTCCCTTGGTCAGCCCGGCGACCATCATGCCGGCCAGCCCGGGAATGATGCCGCGCTGGAACCCGTCGCGGGCGTGTTCGGCGATGCGGCCTTCCTTGTCCACCCAGCTCTCACGGCGGCGGCGGACGTAGGCGGACTCAAGATTTTCCTCAGTGAACGGCTTCTTTTGTTTAAGAAGATCGAGGACTCCCTCGGCGAGAAGCACTCCCGTTGTCCATGCCTCATCGACTCCGGAATTTGTGAGGACATTTGTGCTGCCGCTGCCCTCGCCGATTCGGGCATAGCCCTTGCCGACAAGACGCGGCTCGCCCCGGCGTCCCGATTCCTGAAGGGACTTGGCTCCCCAGGAGCGAAGGCGTCCGCCTTTGACATGACGCCAGATCGCGGGATGGAGCATCCAATGCTGGAGATACCGGTATGCGGTCCGCGCGGGATTGTCGAACCAAGAGGGAACGAAGATCCCCATCGAGGCCACACGGTTCGGGTGGACATAGAAAAAACCGAAGATCTCGGGCTCCGGGTAGCCAAGCGTATGAATGACCGTGCCGGGCTCGAGCTCACAAGTCTCCGGCAGATCGACGACAAATTTCATGCCGAGCGCCCAATCGTGGGTCTGGTGGCCGTCGGGAACTCCGAACTCCTTGTCAAGCTGCCGCCCAATCGGACCAACCGGGCCGTCGGCCACCACGGTCAATGCCGAGCGCACCTCCATGCCGGGCAGGAATCCATCGGAAGGCTTTCCCTCTTTGGCGACGCCCTGGTCAACGAGCCGGATGCCGGCCACTCCTCCGTCTTCGACAACGATTTCTTCCACCGGGCTTCCGGGCCAGATCTGCGCGACACCCATGACCTGCTGGCCGACCCATTGGTTGAATTGCCCGATCGAGAGGACAAGCCCGTCGTGCTTCTCCAGGAAATCCGGCGTCCACGGAAGTTCCATCGCGTCGTCCTCGACGCGCAGGATCCCGCCCAAGGCCCGGATCGCAACATCGGCGAGCCGCATCAGGGCCGGTCGGCGGCTCGCACCCACGGGATCCAGCAGATAGAGAAATTTTTCGCTCGCGACCGGTGCCGCCATCGGGATTTGCGCCGGATCGAGATCCGGAAAACTTTCCCGGAGCCCGCGGGCGCGCGTCACCACGCCGGAGACCCCGAAGCCGAGGTCGCTTGCGCGTTCGTAGCAGAGGACTTGAAGCGGCAGGCCGGGCACCGACGGGCTCTCGATCGCCGTCGATCCATCCGGATTGAGAATCGCACGGGAGAGGGTTGTCAAAAACCCTCCCGATGCCGGACCGAAGCCGACGCAGACGATATCGGCATCCATGCGGGGACGTTCCATGTCGGAGTTTTCCACGCTTGTCACTGCGGGTAGTCGAGCGCCTCCGGGATCATGACCTGTGACAGGGCGGTGGCCGCACGGTCTTTCGCAAGACGTGATCCCGTGAGACAGGTGCTCAGCTTGCCGCTCAAGCGCAGGAACGGCTGCAACGCCGCCACCTCCGGACACGGTCCGGCCTTGAGGGGATGCTTCTGCGAGTCTTCGTGGAAGGACCCGGCAGTCCGCGCACCGCTTGCAATGCCGGGAATGGTTCCCTCCAGCTCGTCCAGTTCGGAGGCCCCATAGCACGCCGCACATGCCTCTTCGGTCCACTCGGGATGGTGGTTGTAACCAAAAACAAGGTCGGTGCAGATCCGGGAAATCTCACCCGCCGCGCGCGCGGCCTGCACATGGCAGAGAGAAGTGAGAAACGACAAAACTCCTGGGAGTTCCTCGGCAACCGATGGGTGGGCCTGCGCGGACGTCTCAAGGGCCGTCACGTCGAGGATCTGCTGCCGCGAGGCAAGCAGCCAGCAGAGCGCGTCGGCCAGCGGGAAGGTGACCCCCTGCCGGTTGCTCTGGTAAAGCTTCTGGCCGTTCGCATCGGTGGCGTTCTGCAAATAGCGCAACGTCCAAATCCAGAGCTGCATGGCGGAGGCAAGCAGGCACGCCCCGGTTTCCGGACGCCCGGAGGCGTCCTTCCGCAGGTCTTTGATCCAATTTTCGAACTGGGCCAGGAAAACGACGTTTGTCATCGTGAGCGACATCTGTCGGCGCTGGACCGCCTCGGGCCCCTCATACGTCGCCTCGAGCTGGGCATCCATCCACTTGTGGCCGAGGAACCCGGGGCAGTCCTCGGTGACTCCATAGCCACCCATCAGGCTCACCGCCTCGCGCATCATGTTGGCACCATGGCCGGTATTCCAGAGCTTGCAGGCGGGGCAGAAGACGTTCGCCTGGGCGTCCAGGAGAGCAAACTGAACCAGTTGATCGTCGCGGAGCGCGGCCAGACGGGCGGCGTCCGGAGAAGCCTCGCGGGAAAGTCCGAGATACTCGACCGCCTCGTCTCCCAGCTTCGCAATCGCCTTGAAGGCCGCGCGGCCGGTGAGGTTCCGCTCCGCAAATACGCGGTCCTTTTCCTTTTCCAGCGGATCGAGCGTGTCGAACATCCTCGCGGCCTCGAAGCCGAGAGCGGCGCTGGCCTCGCCGGTCGCCCAGACGTCAACCAACCGGTGGAGGACATCCTGCTTGGTCTGCAGGCCGAGGTCGTAACGCGGCGAACCGGGCTGGCCGGCTTCGCCTCCGCGAAACCTCGAGCGTTGATACCGGATGATTGGCTCGACGGCGGAAAGCAGCTTGGCCGAAGTCATCAGCCCGACCGTGACCCGCGTGCGGCGGAAGACGGCCTCGATCACCTCGCCGTGGCTGGAGTTCGGAATGATCACCCCGTCCTTGACCGTGTATCCGCCCACGATCCGGCTTGCCGGAATTTGAAGGCTGAACACCGGATCACGCGTCGAAGAAAGCTGGTGGACGAGCTTGCGGGTCGGGATTCCCCGGTCCCAGATCCCCTGGTCTCCCTTCTCCAAAATCACGAGGCAGCTCCCCTTGATCCGCGGATCAGCGGAGTCCACGGCGGCGGTGACGACATTCGCGAATCCCATGTTGGTGATGAACCGTCCGCGCTTGTCCACATGCAGGACCGGCTCTTCCCCGTCCTCCCACGACACGATGCGCACCTTGCCGCCAAGCAGCCCGGTCTCCACACCCACAAAAGGAATCGGCTCGGTGAGCGCAAACGCGGCGCGGATCGGCGCCCGCCCCTCCGCTGGGGCCGCAAGCGCCATATAGTGGTCGCGCTGCTCGGGGGTCCCCCGCTCATGAATCGGGGCCAACCCCAGATTGCCGGCGAGGCTGAATGTCGCCGCCCCCGCATCCACCCACGAAAGCTCGAATGCCACCAGCGCCATCGCCAGATTCTTCGGCCCCTCAACGAACCCGCCGTATTCCGGCTCCAGAAAAACCGAGCTGATCCCCGAACCGTCGAACACATCGAGAAGGGAATTTTTTTCGTCCGTCCATTCGTGGCTGTTGCGCGCGCCGTTGGCCACAAGCCGGGCCACCGGCCCGCGGGCCACCGCCCGCGCGGACTGCACAAGCATGGAAAGGTCGTAACGATCCGCAAAACGCCAAAGGATCGCGCGAAGCTCGTCAGATGGCAGGGTTTTTAGGGTGGGCAATGTTTGTTCCATGAAAATTCCAGATGAGTTCCGCCATCGGGCCGCACGACGGGAATCAAGAGGCATCTTGACTCCACTCATGTTGCCAAACGGAAGCGGACAGGCGAACCGGCATTGCTATAAATCGTGTGCCGGAAAGTGTCAAGAGGACAGGAAATGCAAACCTCACGCGCGTCCCTGTGCGCGGGCGGCAACGGACTGCGCCCGGGCGGCGGCTTCGCGCAGCCTGTCTTTCTTGCTCTTCCGCCTGCCCTTGATGCCGCCCCCCGCGGACGGCGGAGGCATTTCGACCGGCTCGAAGCCAGCGATCTGCTCGCGCGGCAGGCACAGCCGGTAACGCTTCTCGATGAGCCGGAAATGGGCGTGCGTGTCGGCGCTGATGAAATTGACCGCAAGCCCGCTCTCCCCTGCCCGTGCGGTCCGTCCGATGCGGTGCGTATAATCGCCGGTCGATCGCGGGAGGTCGAAATTCACGACGACGGGCAGTTGCGAGATGTCGAGACCCCGGGCGGCGACATCGGTGGCGAGCAAAACCCTCACCTTTGAGTCCTTGAAGTCGGCGAGCGCCTTTGTGCGCGCCCCCTGGCTCAAATCGCCGTGAATTGCCGTGGCGGCGATGCCGGACTTGCGAAGCTTCTCCGCAACATGCTCCGTCGCATATTTGGTGGAGACAAACACAAGAACCCGCGCCCAATTGTTTTCCTGAATCAAGCGCCTCAACAACTGCGTCTTCCGGGGCTTGTCCACCTCGATCGCCCGCTGAACAATGGCGGGCTTCGTGGCGGTTCCGGATGGCACATCGATCCGGATCGGGTCGCGCAAAAGATTTTCCGCCAGAGCCAGCACGACCGGGGGAAAAGTGGCGGAGAAAAGCAGGCTCTGGCGGCGCGCCGGCAACAGGTCAATGATCCGCGCCAGCTCGTCGCTGAAGCCAAGGTCGAGCAGGCGGTCCGCTTCATCCAGCACCAGCACGGAGACCCGGGAAAGCGAAACCGCGTTGTGAGCGATCAGGTCCAGGAGGCGTCCGGGCGTGGCCACCAGGACATCCGCCCCGCCGCCGAGCGCCATCATCTGCGGGTTGATCGAGACGCCGCCATAGACGACGAGCGTCTTGAGTGGCTCCGGCAGGAACCTCCCGAGGCCGCGAACCGCTTCGCCGATCTGTGCCGCCAGCTCGCGCGTCGGCACCAGGATGAGGCACCGAACCAAGCGGCCTCGTGCCCGGCGCGTGGCGGAAAGAATTTCCAGAACCGGCAGCACAAAGGCCGCGGTCTTGCCGGAGCCGGTCTGCGCGGAAGCCAGCACGTCGCCGCCGCGCAAAACCGCCGGAATCGCCAAAGCCTGAACCGGCGTCGGAACGGAAAATTTTTGTCCGGCAACCGCGCGCAGCAGCGGCTCCGACAGGCCCGAAGACGAGAATGTCATGAACGGAAATTTTCCCTTGCCCCGGCCAGGCGGGCCACGTCTCAGAGTTGCTCCGGCGCGTTGAGCAATTCGGCCACGCGTTTGAGAAGGCGGCCGGCGGCACCGCCGTCGAGCACCCGGTGATCAAAGCTCAGCGTGAACTGGGCTTCGACGACGGGGACGAAGTCTTCGATGGCCGGGTTCCAGAATGGCACCGTCTGGCCGACCCCCATTCCGATGAGGAGCGTTTGCTCGGGCAGGGGGATCGGGGTGGCAATCGTGAGCCCAAACGTGCCGTAGTTGGTGACCGTGGCAATCGATCCGCCGATGTCTCCCGGCGGGAGCCTGCGCTGGCGGGCGAGCTCGACCAGGCGGTTGTAGCGGGGCACCAGATCATCAAGCCGGTATTGGTCGGCATTGCGGATCACGGGCACCATCACCCCATCCTCGGCCTCGACGGCAAAAGCAATATCCACCGAGGGCGGGTGGACGATGCGTTCGCCGATCAGGCGTCCGGCGGTCGCGCTGTTCTCGCCGAGCGCAATCGCGAGAGCGCGAAGGGTATAAAGCGCCGGTCCGGGCTTGGCGGGGTGCTTTTTCCGGTGGGCAAGAAGGTTGTCGAGCTGGATCGGGCGGACAACTGTGGCGAGCGGACGGGACCAACTGCGGGTCATCGCGTCGGCAACCGCCTTTCTCATGGGCGATGCCGGAGTCGTCTTGTTGCGCTCGATTCCGGCCATGAACCGCTCGAGGTCTTCGATCGTGACGCGTCCTCCGGCTCCACTGGCGGGAATTCCCGACAGGTCGGCGGCACGCAGCCCGAGCTCGGCCATGCGGGCCTTCATCCGGGGAGAAAGGTAACTGGCACCGCCGGCATGCGCGGGGACAGGCAGGCCGCCTTTAATGGTGGGCTCGACCGCCGCGGGAGCCGCCGGTTTTTCAACGCGCTTCTTCTCCTGTCGTCCGGCTTTCGGCGGCTCATCTTCTTCAAGGCCGAGTCGCCTGGCGTCCTCCGCGCTGACTTCGATCGAGCCGAGAACCGCGCCGACGGGATAGCTGGTCCCGGCTTCCGCGAGAATCTGTCCGAGAGTTCCCGAACAGGGCGCGGTCACTCCCATCACCGCCTTGTTCGTCTCGACTTCGATGATGTCGCTGTCGGCCTGCACGGAATCTCCTTCCTGAAACAGGACGCGGACAATGGTGGCCTCGGCGATGGACTCGCCGAGCTGTGGCATGAGGATGGGAACGAGGGCCATGGGTAGTTAGATGTTTAGCAGCCGTCTGGCGGCTTCGGCAATCGCGTTGGCAGTCGGACGATGGACCGACCAGAGATCCGGATGGTAGGGCACGGGAGTGTCCTTGGCATTGATGCGCATCGGCGCGACGTCGAGAAGTCCGAACCCCTCGCCGGTCACGCGGGAGATCACCTCGGCAGCCACCCCGCCCCACGGCCATTCCTCGCTCACGCAGAGGAGCCTGCCCGTTCGGGCCACGGAAGCCAGGATGGTATCCGTATCCAGAGGCTTGACCGTGCGAAGGTCCACGATTTCGACCTCGTAGCCGTCCTCCGCAAGCTCCAGCGCGGCGGCGAGCGATTCGTGGAGCATCGCCCCGTGGGTGACGATCGTGGCATCGCGTCCGGCTCTCGCCAGACGGGCCTTGCCCACCGGCAGGACGGACTCGGGAATCCCTTCCGCCTTCAGGTGGTAATACAAAAACTTGTGCTCGCAGAAGATGACCGGATCATCGAGGGCGACGGCTTCGAGCAGCATGCCGTAGGCGTCTTCGACGGTTGCGGGCGTCATGACGACAAGTCCCGGATAGTGCGCGTAGAGCGCTTCCATGCTCTGGCTGTGAAACGGCCCGCCTCCCGAGGTGCCGCCGGAGGGCAGGCGGACGACAATCGGACAAGGGACCCCGGTCCGATAGTAAAGCGTGGCCGCATGGTTCACAATCTGGTTGAACCCGCATGTGGAAAAGTCGGCGAACTGCATCTCGACAATCGGCCGCATCCCCTCGATCGCCGCGCCGACAGCCATGCCGATGATCGCATCCTCGCTCAGCGGCGCATCGAAGACCCGTCCGGGAAATTCTTTGGCAAGGTTTTTGGTGGCCTTGAACGCCCCGCCGAAATTTCCGACATCCTGGCCATAGAGGAAGACACGGGGATCGTCGGCGAGGGCTTTTTCCTGTGCCAGTCGGATGGCTTCCAAATACGTGATCATACTCCGGCGTAGTGTTCGGCGAAATCGGGATTCGAGAAGGCGGCCCAGTCGTCTTCCTCGGGGTTCGGTCCTGGCTCGCGGCGGACCTTGTCCACCGTCGTGTTCACTTCCTCCTCGGCCTGCTGGCGCCACTTTGCACACTCGGCTGCGGACGCCCACTTTTCGGCAATGATCCGCTCCTCCGCGAGAAGCACGCAATCGCGTCCGAGGGGCGAAGCCTTCAATGCGGGATCCACATAGCTCCCGTCATCGTGCTCGCCATGCCCGACAAGACGGAGCAGGTTGCCGACGACAAGCTGGGGGCCCCCACCCTTGCGCGCCGCCCGAACGGCTTTGCGCAGCGTCACGAGGCATTGTTCAAGATCCGTCCCGTCCACTGTGTGGCCGGTCACGCCGTAGCCGACCGCCTTGTCCAGGAGGTCGGCGCAGGCGAACTGCCGGGAGTTCGGCGTCGAGTAGGCGTATTGGTTGTTCGCGACAACGAGTATGAGGGGAAGTTTCTCCACAGCCGCCGCGTTGAGTCCCTCGTGAAACGCCCCGGTCGATGTGCCGCCGTCGCCAATGCAGGTCGCCCCGACGGTCCCGCTTTCGCCCCGCATCCGGCGGGCCATCAGCGCCCCGGATACCGCGGGGATCATCGCGCCGAGGTGGCTGATCATGGCGTAGTAGCCCTCGCGCGGGCGACCGCGATGGATGTTGCCGTCGCGGCCGCGCATCGGTCCGAGTTGGGAGCCGAGATACGTGCGGAGCGTGTCGAGCACGGTGTCACCAAATGCCATCCGACCGGCCTGATCGCGGATCAACGGCGCGTAGATGTCGCCCTTGCGCAGGGGAATCCCCACCGAGACGCTCAGCGCCTCCTGCCCGCGCCCCAAAAAAACCCCGCCCTTGATCGCCCCCGCGCGATACAGGCTCGCCAGCTTCTCCTCCAGCACGCGCGCCAGCAACATCAGGCGATAGGCCTTGATGAAATCGGAATTGGTGACTGGCGCATTTTGCGTCGGCATTAGAAAAAGTAATACATACCGGGCCCGGAGCCTGCAACACATTCGTTGCCGAATGGACCGGGGCGACACGACGGGACGCACCGGGGTCGCGGGACGACCGCTGTCGCGCTCAAGAGTCCGGTGTTCGTGGAGAGAGAGCGTGAGCTCCTTTGCTTGTTCGGCCATTTCCTCCTCCGCACATTCGGCTGGAAAATGGCGGGAAATTTCGTCAGAATGCGGCCCATGCCTCCTGCAACATCAGACTTTGAAAAGCTCGGCGCGTTTTATCTCGGGAGGCCGGCGGACGGATCTTCCGGGGAACCGCTTCTCTACGACTCGCGCGACCTTGTCACCCACGCCGTCTGCGTGGGAATGACCGGCAGCGGAAAGACCGGATTGTGCCTGGCCCTCCTTGAGGAAGCCGCGATGGATGGCGTGCCGGCGATCATCATCGATCCGAAGGGCGACCTCGGAAACCTGCTGCTCACGTTCCCGGATCTTCAGCCGCAGGATTTCCGGCCGTGGATTGTGGAAGATGATGCAGCCCGCACGGGCGTCACGCCGGAGGAATGGGCCGCGCAGCAGGCCAGGGTTTGGACCGACGGACTGGCCGCGTGGGGGCAGGACGGCGCAAGGATCCGGGCGATGAAAGAGAAAGCCGACTTCGCGATCTATACGCCGGGAAGCACGGCCGGCCTGCCGGTGAATCTGGTGGATGCCTTTCACGCACCGGTTGACCAGCCGGATGCCGAGGCCCTGGCCGAGCGCGTGCAGACGGCTGTCGCCGGGTTGCTGGGGTTGCTCGGAATCAATGCGGATCCCGCCAAAAGCCGGGAGGGAGCGTTTCTTGGCGCCATCTTCACCCACGAATGGAAGGCGGGCCATGATCTTGATCTCGGCACGCTCATCACGAAAATCCAGCAGCCGCCTTTCGAAAAAATCGGCGTCCTGGACATCGAATCGTTTTATTCCGCCAAGGATCGGTTTGCGATGGTGCTCGCCTTGAACACGCTTCTCGCCTCGCCGGGGTTCGCCGCATGGAACACGGGCGAGCAATTGGACATCGCAAAATTCCTGCGCACGGAAGACGGCCGTCCACGCCATGCGATTTTCTCGATCGCGCACCTCGATGATGCCCAGCGGATGTTCTTTGTCTCGCTGCTGCTCAACGAGGTCGTCGCGTGGATGCGACGGCAGAGCGGGACGACCAGCCTGCGGGCGATTGTCTATATGGACGAGATTTTCGGATTCCTGCCGCCGGTCGCGACCCCTCCGTCCAAGCTCCCGATGCTGACGCTCCTCAAGCAGGCGCGCGCATTCGGAGTCGGTGTCGTGCTGGCCACGCAGAACCCGGTCGACTTGGACTACAAGGCGCTCGCGAATACCGGCACCTGGTTCATCGGCCGCCTGCAAACCGAGCGCGACAAGGCCCGCGTGATCGAGGGGCTGCTGGGAAGTTCCTCGAAACTTTCCAAGCCCGATCTCGAGAAGCTGCTCGCGGGCCTGGGCAGCCGGAAATTTCTTCTGAACAACGTGCATGAGGATGCCCCGGTCGTTTTCGAATCCCGCTGGGTGATGAGCTATCTCCGCGGGCCGCTCACCCGTAACCAAATCAAAACCCTCATGGCCGGGAGACAGGCCGCTCCGGTCGCAGCTCCAGCCGCCGCTCTGCCCGCAGGCGGATCCCTCCCCGCCCTCCCGCCGGGAATCAAACAGTTTTTCCTGCCTTCCGACGGCACGCTTCGCCCGAGGCTGGTGGGCGCGGCGAAAGTCCGCTTTTCCGATTTGAAATCGGGCGTCGAGGAGTCGCGCAACATCGTTCTCGCCGCGGAGTTTCCCGCCGGTTTGGGCGAGGTGAAATGGTCGGAGGCGGAGCCCTTGGATGCCGATCCGGGAGATTTCGCCACGGCACCTCCCGCCGGCGCGGCCTTTGCGGAGCTCCCCGCCGCCGCCCCGGTTGCGAAAAGTTTTTCCGGATGGGAGAAAGAGTTCACGCGCTGGGTGGCGGACCATCAAAGGTGCGAGGTCCTGAAGTGCCCGTCGCTTTCGCTCAATTCCATGCCCGGCGAGTCGCGGGCGGACTTCGCGGCCCGCGCTTCCCTGGCCCAGAGGGAATTCCGGGATGAAAAGGTTTCGGATTTGAGAAAAAAATTCGCGCCGAAGCTCGCCGCGATCGATGCGCGGATCGCCCGCGCGGAAGTCGCCGTGCAAAAACAAAAGGACCAGGCGCGGAGCGCCAACTTGCAGACAGCGATTTCCGTCGGCTCGACCATCCTCGGGGCCTTTCTCGGACGCAAGGCGCTCAGCGCCTCGACGATCAACCGGGCGGGATCAGCCGCCCGCGGAGCCAGCCGGTCCATGCGGGAAAGCGCGGATGTCGCCTCCGCGCAGGAGTCCGTCGAAGGCCTTCAAGCCGAGCGCGCGCGCCTCGAGGAGGACTTCGCCGCCGAGTCCGCCGCCCTGGCCGCCTCGCTCCAGGATCCGGCAATGAAATCCGTCGCCCTCAAACCCTCGCGCGGCGGCATCACCGTGCAGCTTTTTGGCCTCGGCTGGGTCTGAATCCGATCGTCCAAGATCACCGGCTCCGGACCGCTGGCGCGGCAGATGCATGCGAGGAACGAGCCTTAGCATCTGGCGTGACGGCGGGCAGGTGTTCGGTGGATCACCTTAGCCTATATTCTCTTCGCTCCATATGTCGGAAGCCGAGCGTGATGTCGAATGACCAAAACCCGGATGGTATCCCCCTGGACACGAAAAAGAAAATTGAATGGAAAACGCTTCAGATTCACTCTTCTGAAATTGCCCCTTCTGATATTGTATTTTTCTGGGTCACTGGACGCATCCTGAACAAAAAGGCGGAATTCCGCGTAAAAGTCGTTGGCAAGGTGAATGCCGGCAACCCGCTCGTAGTAATCCATGATTGCATCAACCTCCGAGAAGACCTTCGGATGGAAGACAACCCGCAGACTCATCTGCGTTGGGCGATCAGGCGGTCAAACTGCTCAAGATTGATTCCATTGCTGGGATCTGCGTCCAGTTCTGAGTCCCGATGCTCCGCTTCTGCAACTCCATCATCTGAATCGGCAAACAGCGGTGGCAGGGTGTCGAGGATGCGTGAAGCGAGTGTAGCCCGCTGCTGTTCAGGCAGTTCGAAAGCAAGACTTTCAACTTCTGTCAACGTCATCATGGCTGAAATGTAGGAGAGGCAGCACAGTCGCGCAATATTTTTTTGCCCAACGTCCCTCGTCAGGTATCGCTGGCTGGCGCGGCGGGTGGATCGCACACATCGGGAGCGAAGGCACTTGGCCTGCTCTTCTGCCAGCAGGCCCTGTGCCTGAGCGGTGGAATGTCGGATCGGCGTTCATCGAAACTCCAGACGGGCCAGCGATTAACTGGACGAGCTTGTTGGGCCATTTTTTTAATAGAATGAAAACGTAGAAGGCATCAGGGAGTAGAAGGCCCGATATATCTTATTGATCCGTCTTTACCTTGAGAGAGAAATACCATTGCAGCCTCAACGTCTGCATCACTGAGTCCATCAACCTTAAATGGCCCCATATCCTTGACCATAAAACCCTTTCTAACCTGATTAATAGCATCTCTAACACTCTTCCATGATTCTGAAGGATACCCGGCTGCCATAGCTGCATATAAAATTGATGAAATTCTCATTGCATTCCTATGTGCTTTGCTCGAATTCGCAGACCCTTCAATACTGCGCATTAGCCCATTAAGTCTTTCTATCGCAATCGAAACGCTTGGACTACTATTAAATCTTTGGGCATACTGCAATGCTGCTTGATAGTTTGTAAGGAAGGCGCGGACAAAAACTTCTTTATTTATGTCTGATTGATTCTCCCTCGACACGGTCTCACGCCAAGATTTCTCCAGTGAATTCAGCGCCGCTGTCATACTTGCGGAATCGCTCGCCTTCTCGAGGCTAATTGCAATCTGTTGCTGTCGTTCCATACTTCGCGCAAATGCTTGGTCTGAAGTCTCAGCAAAAAGATTAAATGCGATCCCTGCAATAAGAAGAGTGTAGAGGCATGTTTTTGTGTTCATAGTTTGATGGTCGGATTGGGGTGGACCCCGTTTTCGAACCAGCAGGAGCTTAAATTAAGCTATGGAATGCGGGTGTGATTTGGACTCTACGTGTTGGTTGTGGAGGTATCAACCTCCGATTGGAAAGGATCTCCGATTTTTT
>Ga0247841_10005162_pt1 | contig 21516 bp, 15 predicted proteins | sample LaCruzMarch2015__2_FD_192410 | JGI IMG/M metagenome (GOLD analysis project Ga0247841, IMG submission 192410) | Freshwater microbial communities from meromictic Lake La Cruz, Castile-La Mancha, Spain - LaCruzMarch2015_18m | ecosystem: Environmental > Aquatic > Freshwater > Lake | place: Spain... | reverse complement strand
TTCTACAATTATTTTAAATTTAAAGTCGCCTTCGGGTTTAAAATCCCGCTTATTAATAGTAATACAGGCATCGTACCTGCATTTGTCACTTTCAGTGATATCCGGATTATCGTGGCCGATTCCAATAAATTCCATCCGCCAGGAGAAAAGCCTGTTTTTTTTCATAAAGTCAAAAAGCCTGCTCCATGTTACATCAGTCTGCTCACCACTATAATCTCCAACAGAACTGAGAAAAACAACGTTTCTGGCTTTTACATTTTTAATCTTAGGTTTCACTGTAAATGTTGTCATATCTTGTGTATAATTGATAATTTCTTCCGGATTTGATTCCACTTCATTGGTACGGAATTCCATTGGTGTAACCAGGTATCTTTTCTTAAATGCTTTGTTAAATGAAGTCTGCGAGTCGTAACCTACCTTAAAGGCAATTTCATTCATCGGTTCTGAAGAATAACGGATAAGTTTTGCAGCTGTATCAAGCCTGGTTTTAACTATATATGCACCGACAGGTTCGTTAAGATAGGCGCTGATTATGCGGTGGAAATGAAAAGGGGAAAAGTTGGATATTGATGCTAATTGTTCAATATCGAGCTTTTCATTAAGATTATTATTTATGAAAGCAACAACCCTGTTGACCCTTGTCTGATAATCCTGCCATGTTTCTTCACGATGCATAATCGATAAATATTACTCTGCAAAAATAACCGGCATTCTCATTGACAATTTATCCAATCTTGCTATTTTAATTTTATTGTTTAAAGTTTAAGGTTCAAGTTCTATTTGCCACAGTTGCCAGGTTACAGGATGTTAAAAATTCAGGCTATATAAGGTCTTCTCACTATTCACTATCAGAAAATATCCCCGGTGCTGATTATTGTAGTCTCATTAATAAATATCTTTTTTGAGAACAGGAATTTACCAATCTTAAGCTGTCCCATAAATCTTACCGGGATTTCTCTTTTTGCCATCATTCTTATAATTGAACCTGTTTCTTTCAATATTCCTGATACCGGTACTTCAAGAGGTATTGTATAAACCTGTAATGAGTTTGCAGGTATTGAAATCATTGATTTATGACTGACCTTTCCTATTTCCTTTTCACCTATAAAAATGTTTATATCAGCATTTTTCAGCCAGAAGCCGAAATTGTTTGGATTTTTCAGATTTAAACCGGCATTTAAAAACAATGTATTGCCGGTGAATTTATTGACCCTGACTTTGTCAATGCCATAAAATTCAACGGGTTTAATGACAAAACATGAGGAGAAGCAGAAAAGTATAAACAGAACAGAACTTGTAAGTAAGTATTTTCGGTAATCCATATTATTAAATGGTTTAGCAATATTAAACCTATTGTTTTTTTCAAAAGAAAAGCCATCATTCCTCCTCATTCAAAGAAAAGCCCATTTTCAGCAGGTTTTCAGGCTTAAGGATATTCTTTAATCTTTCATTATCTATAATTTGCAACTTAGTATTTGCTTCGAACACTGAAGTCTTTGAATTTTTCATTTCTTTGGCCAATACACCTGCCTGGTTGTAACCAATATAGGGGCTGAGGGCAGTTGTTACTGATGGGTTATTGTAAAGGTTATCAGAAGCCGACTTATGATGTATTACTAATCCGGTGAACATATTATCAAGTAAAGTTTTATCACAGGAGATAAGCAGTTTTACACTTTCGAGCAATGCATTTCCTATTACGGGAAGATATGCATTAAGATCGAGGCAGCCTGAAGCGCACATTGCTGTAATGAGTATATCGTTACTGTAGACTTTATGTGCGGCACTTATTACGAATTCAGGTATGACAGGATTTATTTTACCGGGCATGATTGAACTGCCTACCTGCCTTTGTGGTATTTCAACTTCCCTGTTCCTTACCAGGTCTGATGACAAAAGGCGGATATCTGAAACTATCTTCTCAAGATTCACTGCATGTGCTTTCAGAATGGCATGTACCTCGGTAATAGGATCAAGGTTATTTGTGGCATCAGGCATGTTCTCACTTCTTGTGACAGGTAGTCTGGTGAGCTGTTGAAGCTGTTTTACGGCCTCCATAATAAAATAACGTGGCACTGCTATGCCTGTACCAATTGCACTACCACCAATATTCACAACCCTGATGCGTTCAAAACATTTTGATACCCTCCACCAGTCACGTGATAATGCTTCATTGAATGTACTGAACAATATTCCATAGGACGACGGAACAGCTTCCTGCATCTGAGTATATCCAATACGAAGATGATTGCGGTGCTTCTTTTCTAATTGCTCAGTTGTTAACCTAAGTTTGTTGATTTGTTCTTCAAGCTGCATTAATAATTTAAGTACGGCAACTCTAAGTGCAGTAGGGATAACATCATTGGTGGACTGAAAGATATTTGCATGTTCAACCGGATCGACAATGGAATAGTCACCTGCCGGCCGGCCAAGTTTTATTAATGAAGAATTAGCAATAATCTCATTCACGTTCATATTAATACTTGTGCCTGCTCCACCCTGGATGGCAGGAATGATAAAATTGCTGAAATATTCTCCTGCACTTACTTCTTCAGCACTTTTTATCATTGCATTTATGATATCGTCAGAAAAGAATTTAACCGGCAATTGTTTATCCGGAAATTTTTTCAAGGCCGATGCTTTAAATTTATTATATGTAAGATAGCATGCAAGCTTTGTAATACCAATCGCTTTGTACCACTCATAGTGAAATGGTGTATTATCGGGAAAGTTCTCACGTGCTCTTACAGAATGAATGCCATATAGAGCGGTGTCGTCAATTTCCTTTTCCCCGATAAAATCTCGTTCAGTTCGCATATTCAGGATTAGGTTTACGTGTTTCGGAAATACTTATTCATACCTCAATGCATTTATCGGGTCGAGTCTTGAAGCCTTTAATGCGGGCAGGTACCCTGACGAAACACTTACTACGAAACACAGCAAAACACCTATACTTATCCATAACCAGGGAATAATAAAAGAACTGCCAATAGCTGAAGAGACGACGTTACCGATTAGTATCCCCAAAATAATCCCTAACAGGCCACCTAATTGACCAATAAGTATTGCTTCGAGCAGAAATTGTTGTTTAATCAGCCGTGACTTAGCACCTATTGCTTTTCTTGTTCCGATCTCACGGGTGCGTTCAGCAACCGAAACCAGCATGATGTTCATAAGTCCGATCGCTGCGCCGAATAATGTTATAGCGCCAATAATTGTTGCTGCAATTGTCACATATTTAATGTTTTCGATAAGCATATTTGCCAGGCTGTCGCTTTTAACTACATTAAAATCACTCTCGTCGGTGGTTGCCAGATTGCGTACGACCCTGAAAATTCCCTCGGCTTCACTGATCGCAATATCAAGCAGTTTGCTGTCAAATGGCATTACATTTATGGTAAAGTTCATATTTGGCCTTGAATAATACTGCCTTACATTTGTGACCGGAAGAAAACAGATTTTATCACTATTCATTCCGAATGTGCTTCCCTTTTCTTTTAAAACTCCGATTACCATGTATTTGCCACTCCCGATACTGATTATTTTATCCAAAGGGTCAACATTATTTTTAAACAGGTTTTTTGCCAGTTCACTTCCAATTATCGCTACATTACGGTTCATTTCAATATCCTGTACTGAAAAATTTCTTCCGCTGCTTATTTCATATCCTGATGTGGCAATATAGTTCTCATCGGTACCCATTAATGCAACATTTGGATTAGTTTTCTCCGATTCATATTTAACGGTTGCAAGCCAGGTAGCCCAGGTCGAAACTGAAACCAATGCAGGAAAAACAAAATCCTTTTTAAACCTCTCGGCCTGATAATAAGAAATGTACGAGTAATTTTTTGTCCTGTGATGTTCATCCCCTATTTCAACATGCATTCCCCTGCTTTCAATAGAAAAAGTATTTGCTCCCATATTGGCAAAATTACTACTGATAGAATTTTTTATTGAATCAATGGCTGTAAGAATTCCCACAAGAGCAGTAATGCCAACGGCTATAATAAGGATGGTGAGGATAGTACGCAGTAAATTAGAACGTATAGACCTGAATGCTATCTTCAAATTTTCTATTAGTAGTTGAAAGTGTCTCATAGAATTATTTACTTGATTTTGTTAATATTATTGTTCAAACCCAGGGATGTTTAAGGACATTTTGTTACCATAGTTTATTCACCTGCAATATAATTGCACCTGTTTTGTAAGATTCATACAAAAATGACTTTTCATTGATAGCATAAAATTTCCCGTATTGCAAAAATACATGATAAAATCAGTTCAATAATTGAAAATGTCAAACTTTTATTCAAACATTCTTATGTTTTTGTTGTTAAGATGAATATTATTCATATATTTAGTGTTTAAGTTTATATCATTAGGATACATATAAGTTGTAAAAACTGAATTTTGGATGATTGAATGAATTGCCAGATGGATTTTATAATACTTTTTTCATATGACATTTGATTTTGAAATGATAAGGGAACTATACTCCCGCATCCCCGCGAGTATTGAAGAGGCAAGGAAAATAACAGGAGTCCCCCTGACTTTAACTGAAAAGATATTGTACTCTCACTTATGGGATATCAAACCTGTTCAACCTTTTAAGCGTGGAATATCTTATGTTGATTTCAGTCCCGACAGGATAGCAATGCAGGATGCAACGGCTCAAATGGCATTGTTGCAGTTTATGCAGGCAGGTAAGAATAAAGTGGCAGTTCCTTCGACCGTTCATTGCGACCATCTTATTCAGGCCAGGAAAGGTGCAGGGGAAGATATTAAAACTGCAGGAGTTACCAATAAAGAAGTCTATGATTTTCTTGCCGCTGTATCCAACAAATATGGCATTGGTTTCTGGAAACCCGGTGCAGGAATTATTCACCAGGTAATACTCGAAAATTATGCTTTTCCAGGAGGAATGATGATCGGCACTGATTCGCATACACCAAATAGCGGCGGATCAGGTATGATTGCCATTGGTGTTGGTGGTGCCGATGCAGTGGATGTGATGACGGGAATGCCCTGGGAACTTAAATTTCCAAAACTGATAGGTGTGAAGCTTACCGGAAGAATGAACGGATGGACTTCAGCAAAAGATGTTATTCTGAAAGTTGCCGGGATACTCACTGTAAATGGTGGAACAGGTTCCATAGTTGAATATTTTGGGGAAGGGGCAAGAAGTATATCTTGTACAGGCAAAGGTACAATCTGTAATATGGGAGCAGAAATCGGCGCAACCTGTTCACTTTTCGGGTTCGACAGAAAAATGGAAGAATACCTGAAAGCGACCGGAAGGGCTGATGTGGCGGCCGAGGCTCTTAAAATTGCACAACATCTTACTGGTGATGAAGAAGTATACACGAACCCTGAAAAGTATTTCGATAAAGTAATTGAGATCAACCTGTCTGAACTTGAACCACATGTGAACGGTCCATTCACACCTGATCTGGCATGGCCACTGTCATCATTTGCCAGGGCAGTTAAGGAGCATGATTATCCCGTTAAACTTGAAGTAGGACTTATAGGGTCATGCACCAATTCATCTTACGAGGATATTTCCCGCGCTGCTTCACTGGCAAAGCAAGCTGCAGAAAAGAACCTGAAAGTAAAATCAGGATTTATTATTACCCCCGGATCAGAGCAGGTAAAATATACTGTTGAGCGTGACGGTTTACTTGAACTACTGGAAAATATCGGGGGTGTGGTAATGGCAAATGCCTGCGGACCTTGTATCGGCCAATGGGCAAGACATGATATCGAAGGAAATCCGAAAAATTCTATCATTACTTCATTTAACCGCAATTTTGCAAAACGTAATGACGGAAATCCAAACACTAATGCGTTCGTTGCATCACCTGAAATAGTAACTGCATTATCCATCGCGGGTGACCTTTCATTTAATCCACTTACAGATTTCCTCATCAATGAAAACGGCGAGAAAGTCAGACTTGATGAACCCCGGGGCTTTGAGCTGCCTCCAACGGGTTTTGATGTAAAGGACAATGGTTTTGTTCCTCCGGCTGAAGATGGAAGAAGTGTTACTGTCTCTGTTGATGAAAAGTCTGACAGGCTGCAATTACTTAAGCCTTTTGAGCCATGGAACGGAAAAGATCTCACCGGCCTGAAACTTCTTATTAAAACAAAGGGTAAATGTACAACTGATCATATTTCTATGGCAGGATCATGGCTTAAATACAGGGGGCATCTCGATAATATTTCCAATAACCTGCTTGTTGGAGCTGTTAATTGTTTCAATAACAAAACCAATTTAGTGAAAAACCAATTAACCGGCAAATATGATGGTGTTCCTGCAACGGCACGTTATTACAAATCTGCTGGTACAAGTTCAATTATTATAGGTGATGAAAATTATGGAGAAGGATCATCAAGAGAGCATGCGGCAATGGAACCCCGCTATCTCGGGGTGAAGGCCGTTATTGTACGTTCTTTTGCGCGTATTCACGAAACAAACCTGAAAAAGCAAGGTATTCTTGCTCTTACATTTACTGAAAAAACAGACTATGATAAAATACTCGAGGATGACACTATTGATATAACGGGATTAAATGATTTCAGCACCGGCAGGCCATTTACGATCGTACTTCATCATGCCGGTGGAACTTCGGAGGATATTTCAGCCAATCATACATATAATGATAACCAGTTTGAGTGGTTCATAGCCGGTTCAGCACTTAACCTGATAAAAATTAAAAGCACATCATCTGTTTAAATATCAGGCAAAAGGAATAGAAAAATAAAACTCCGAGCCTTTTCCGGCTTTACTTTTAACCCAGATTTTCACATCATGATCAAAATTGCCCTGTAGCAAAAAAGAGTTCCATGAACAACAAAGACCGTTATGTTAAAATTTGCTGTTGATGTAACCGAAGTGGTTTTATTTTTATATAAGCTTATTGCTGTTATAAAGGCAACAGAAGATGATTAATATTAATGTCCGAATGTCACCCCATTTTGCAACATAGTATTTGTAATCATTATAACGGCATTAATTATCAGTAGTTATCATATTCAAATTCAAGGCATTTATGTTCATCGGACAATTTAAAAAATATCAAAAATCATTTTAGTAACACGATCTTTGCTGTTGTAATACTATTGCCTGCAATCAATCTGCATGAATATATTCCCGGCAGATAGCTGAACCCGTCAAATGTCTGAGTGTATATCCCGCTTTTTATTGATCCTTCGTACAAAGAACATACTAATTTTCCATAAAGGTCAAATATCTGCAACTGCATGTACCCGGGTTCATTTAAACAATATCTGACTTCGACCAGCCTTTTTGATGGGTTTGGACAGCAGGATAAAATAGCCGCACTGCCTGTGGTTAATTCTTCCATTCCGGTGGCATGGTCTGTAAACGAAAGGCCATCTACCCACATTTCAAAACCATAGTCCCATACATCAGCATTGAATTCCACATAGCTGACAGATGAGAGGTCGGGATTTTCCGAAGAAGTACGTACCCAATCACTATTACCGGCAAGTGGTATCTCAAATTTTATCCATTGATCAATACATTCATTCATTACGCACGGGATATAATTACCAGTAGCGTAACAATCGTTGGTATAATCATAGTAACCGCTACCATTGCAGTTACTTGTCCCGAGGCGGAAAAAATTATCCTGGAAACCCCATTGATTATCAGGATTGTCGATTACTGCCTTGCACCATACAATCAGTGTGTCGGTTTCACCAAGCAGCCACTGTGGGATAATATTATCAGGAGGAGTGTAATGTATGGTAACATTGTACCCGCTTTCTGAAATTATGTGAACAGACTGATCACCGGTTACTTTTTCATTTTCATCCCAGGTAACAGTAGTGGGCTGGTGTCCCTCTACAAACAGGAAATGATCCCAGACTGCGGGCATTTCATTCAGGTCGTCAGGGGCCTGATACTGATAGATAAATGTATCAGGAATAAAGGTACAAGGATACCAGTTTACTGGTCCCGATGTGGCAGTATCGTCATGGTCGAATATCTTACAGGAAACATAAGCACTGTCTCCGGGAAATGTATTATTTGCTGCACCGATCGGATCATAGGACTCATTCTTGATAAAAAATCCGCTGCCCGACACGAACTGATTGAAGGTAATACTGTCGTAATCACAATTACCGGTCAGGTATACAGATAAAAGGTTATTTTCAAAAAGGTTATTATTTAATGACATACGTTCAGTAGAATGGTTATAGACAGCGATCTTATTATCTGTAAACGAATTATTACTGATGATATAATCATGCGAACTGAAACCTGTGTAACCTGAAGCAGGTGACCCTTCCCAAAGTTTTACTGCATTACTGTTTCCGGTAAAATTGTTATTGGTTATTGAGTTATTAAAGCCCCGGTCGATGGCAATCCCACCTCCAAAATCGTCGGCATAACCCGAATTATAAGATACTTCGTTACTGTCGATAACCGAATCGAAGCTATAGCCAAGCCAGAATCCAAACCAACTGTAGTTCGCAATGTTATGTTTATAAATGTTTCCTTGGGCAAACGTAGCCTCAAAAGCATTATGAGGCGAAAAGGAGCAATCATTCCAGGCAAAATAATTGTTGTTTGGGATTTCATCCCATCCGTATTGTCCGAGAAATACACCATCACCCGAGTAAGTAAAGTCATTATATTCAACATTATTTTCATTACTTATTATCATCAGAATTGCCGCTGCGTCACTCGGATCAGTTAATGGACGGTTAATGTGGGCAGAAACATTATGATGAATATTACAACTGTCACTCCGGAACATCCTGATACCATACGAAGTATTCCATGAAAACAGGTTGTTGTATATAATGATATGCCTGCAATGGTATAAGGCAACACCATCGTTCTGAAGATTCATTGTATCATTGTAAATCCTGGCACTGTCGCAGTCAGCCATGTATACACCTCCCCCTAACGAACCTGTTGAGTCAGCCCACACATCAATGAACCCGACTGAATCAACCTTATTGGAATAAAAATTACAGTCATTTATTATTATGTTTTGTGAACCGGTGGCTTTTACACAGTAATAGAAATTTGTTCCTGAATCAAAATTTTTTATGATGATGTTTTTCGAGTTGAAAATTTTTATCAGAAAACCTGTAAATCCATTACCCGAAACATTGACACTATCGCCATCAATAACCACATTTTCCTGGTTTATGATTCTTATAATCCCTTCATTTCCTCCATCGTTAACTGAATAATTTCCTCCCAGGATCTTGATATCGGAATTTGATCCTATTTCCATATCATCAGTAAGTGGGAGATATGTTTGTGAAAATGCCTGCAGGCTAAAAACCAATAATAATAACAGGTAAAATCCTTTCATTTCATAAAATTTTAATTGACCAATTTTAAAAATATCTTATGTAAATTTAAGATTTATTTATTGAGCCCACTCCGAAAAGTGTAAAATTTTGGAGTAAAGTCCGATAATAAAAAGATAATCAATTACACTGACTTCAAGGTTAGGACAAGATATATCGATGAAATATAGGGCTTTAGCCAAATCTTTTTATAAATAAATCCTTTTGGAAGAGAACTCTTTACCAGATGTACCAAAAAAAAGCTCTGGTAAAATAGTCAACAATTTTTCCTGTTACAACCTGCTTTTCCCCCTTGAATAAAGTATACGAAGCTTTATTTTGTCAGCTCATGAAAGACTTCTTCCAGGGTTTTTTCCTGTTTCTGCATAGAAAGAACAGTAAGATTATTTTTTACCGCAAAATGAAAAAGATCAGTTCTGGGATCATATTCTGCTTCACATTGAATTAACCAGTTGTTGGCGCTCAGTTTTTTAACCTTGACAATACCTTTTATCCTGCTTATTTCTTCAGCATTGGCAATGTCATTGAACTCAACAATCACAGTAATGAATTTTCCGGCAGCTTGTGTACGAATATTTAATGAAGATTCATCGGCGACAATCCTTCCGTTGTTTATAATAATTACCCTGTCGCAGATAGCATCAACCTCCTGCATGATATGAGTAGACAACATGACTGTTTTATGTTTGCCCAGGTCGGAGATTAAACCACGGATTTCAATTATCTGGTTAGGATCTAAACCAGATGTTGGTTCGTCAAGTATCAGCACATCGGGATTATGAATAAGAGCCTGAGCCAGGCCAATACGTTGACGGTATCCCTTTGAAAGTTGCCCGATCTTTTTGTTTTGTTCGATACTGAGTCCTGTTTTTTCAATAACCTCTTCAATACGTTTATTTTGATCATGCCCAATTTTATAAATCCCACAAACGAATTTCAGGTATTCCCTAACGTACATTTCATGGTACAGCGGATTGTTTTCAGGCAGGTAACCTATCATCTTCCTCGTTTCCAGCGGGTGATCAGAAATATCAAGACCATTAACAAGTACTTCCCCGGAGGCAGGTGGAATAAAACCGGTGATTATCTTCATCATTGTCGACTTACCGGCTCCGTTAGGGCCAATAATTCCGACTATCGAACCTGTGGAAATCTCAAATGAAACGTCATCCAGCGCTTTCTGTATTCCATAAATCTTTGTTACATTTTTAACAACAATTGACATATGCGGTTGTATTCTTGTTTTTATTATAAGTGAGTTTTTCAGGCACCTAATTGCTGCTTAATTATTTTTGCAATATATTTTCCAATTATATCAAACTCCAGATTAACAACAGTGCCTGGTTTTATCTGGTTGAAATTGGTGACTTCATAAGTGAATGGAATGATTGCCACCTGGAAAGACCTGTCTTTCGAATTAACCACTGTCAGGCTTACCCCGTTTACTGAAACCGATCCTTTCTCAACTGTAATATTACCCATAACCGGATCGTACTCAAAGGTAAAGTACCAGCTTCCCTGTGCTTCTTTTACTTCTGTACATGCAGCGGTTTGGTCGACATGCCCCTGTACAATATGACCGTCGAGCCTGCCATCAGATTTCATGCTGCGTTCAAGATTAACACGGTCGCCAGGTTTTAACAGGCCGAGATTCGACTTGATAAGTGTTTCTTTAATGGCTGTTACTGTGTAATTATTATCTGTCTTTTTCACAACAGTCAGACACACGCCATTATGTGAAACACTCTGGTCAATTTTTAATTCGTTTACAAACGAACATTCCATGGTAATATGCAGGTTCTCCTGGTCTTTTTCTATTGCCGTTACCAATGCTGCTTCTTCTACAATTCCTGAAAACATGATTAATATTTTATTATCCGAATGTTAGGTTATTTAGTTAATTAAGGGATTGAATTGATTGATTAATAATTGATTTACAGTCATTTTATTTAATTTGAAAAACAGATAATGAACTTTTAATACCCAAAATATTTTCCATTTTACTAACGATAAACATTTAAACCTTAATAACTTAATAACTTTACAAACTATATAAACTATATAAACTGATTAAACCGCAAAATTATCAAAAAACTGATTGTAAAGTCAAATGTTGAATTGCCTGCCGGATTGCCATATATGAAAAATACTAAATTTGCAGGCAAAGGATAAGATGAGGAGGGAAAAAACATCACCCGGGCACATGGCATGGACACGGTTCCGTACCAATACTGCAGCCGTTACAGGGTTGATGTTTATAATACTAACAATCCTTATTTCGGTTTTTTGTTATATTTTATCACCGGATTCAACTCCGGATTCAAATGATCAGCATCTTGAGCTGGCTGCAAGGAAGCCCGGTTTTAAAGTTAATATGCTTCATGTGGTGAAAAACGGAGTTATTCGATATGAGAGTTTTTTTCACAGAATATTCCTGGGTAGTGAAAGTCCATTTGAAAACATACCTTTTCTTGACTACCATTTCGAAGGAGACAAAATTATCCTGAGGGAATATTCTGATCCCGGCGATCCGGGTAAGTTTTACAAAGAGATAAACCTGGCTGATGTGGTTTATCCTCTGGCTGTAAATAAACCTGTTGTCACTAAAAATGACAGTATTACCTTTTTTCTGGCTGATGGCACCACAAAATCAAATGATATAGCATCACTTCAGAGAATAATTACTGATGACCATATCGAAATGAAAAGGTTTATACTTGGCACCGACTGTCTTGGAAGAGACCTGCTGAGCCGTATATTAACCGGAACAAGGGTGTCGCTTTCTGTCGGGTTCATTTCAGTATTTATTTCTCTTGTCATAGGATTGACTTTGGGTGCTGCAGCAGGATATTATCGCGGCTGGACAGACAACCTTATACAATGGATAATCAATGTTGTCTGGTCGATTCCGACATTATTGCTTGTAATTGCAATTACAATGGCCATAGGACGCGGATTCTGGCAGGTTTTCATTGCTGTAGGCCTTTCAATGTGGGTAGAAGTTGCCCGGATAGTAAGGGGACAGGTACTTAGCCTTCGTGAAAAAGAATTTATTGAAGCAGCACGTGCCCTGGGTTTCAGGAATTCAAGAATCCTTCTGAAACATATAATACCAAATGTGATGGACCAGGTTGTGGTAATTGCTGCCGCTAATTTTGCCTCAGCCATACTGATGGAAGCCGGTCTGAGTTTCCTCGGAATAGGTGTTCAGCCACCAACTCCTTCATGGGGAAGCATGATTAAAGACCATTACGGCTATATAATTGTTGATAAAGCCTACCTGGCAATAATTCCGGGCATGGCAATCATGCTTCTTGTTCTGGCTTTTACCATGGTGGGCAATGGCCTGAGAGATGCCCTTGATGTTAAAGGAAATACCAATAGTTAATATGCTGCATTACCCCTGCCTGTTGTCCTGCTATTTCTTCGCCTGGAAATTATATGTTACCCCGATTGTAAGAAACGAAAGGTTAAAATATCCAAGTTCGGCAAATGCGGCAAAATCTGTGTAAAAATAATACCTTCCTCCAATTTGAGGTGCAAGGTAAATGTGAACTTCATCGTTAAGTTTATTTATCTCATCCAGTGATACTTTTGGATCATGTGGATCAAGATCATAATTGGAATGATAATGTTCATAAACGATTCCGCCTTTTAAGGAAATATACAGGTCATATTTATTCTTATCCAGGACAATATCAAGTTCATCATTCAGAAACTTTGTGCAGTGAAGTGTACAGGAAACTCCTAATGGAACGAATGTGTACTCCTTAAATGCTTTGACATTTGTTACCGTACTTGAAATAATATCATATCTTTTTTTATTGAACCCGGCAAATATCCCCCAGGTTATCTGCTGGTTCAGCATTCCAAGATCAGGATTATCATTTGTGCCTCTTTCAAGCTGAAAAACAAAAGGTGGGAGGTAGTGAAACCTAAGCCCGTTATCATCCCATTTATGATCATATTTGTAATAATATCCAAATGAAAGACCACCATTTAGCATCCTTAACTTTTTGGTATACTGGGAAAATGCTGTTGATGTAACAAACATTAATATAGTTAACAAAATAACGGATTTACTGATAAAGATTTTCATAATTATCACAATATTGAAATTGAAGCAAAATTACAAAAACGGGTGATTCGTGCAAATAATTGTTTAATTGTGTCCTGGCCGTAATAAGCATAAGCATTGCCGGATGGTGAATCCCATGCTTTCTCAAAAATGTCAGAAAATAAATCTCAGTTCGTCAACGCTGAATGCTTAAAGCTTTGAGTTATCTTAAAACGGATATACTATTTTTTAAAATTTTCAGTTTGATATCTTTGCATTAAAATTACTGAATTGATAAAGAAATCGCTGCATAGCGCCCTTCTGATATTTATCATAAGTTTTATTACCGGTTGCTCGGCCGACAAGAACACGTTTGTGAGCCGCAAATACCATGATATAACGGCACATTATAATGTGTACTTCAATGCAAATGAAAGCTTTAAAACAGGAGTTAAAAAAGTTAACACCCAGCACACGGATAATTACACCAGGGTACTAACACCGTTCACCTATTGTGACGATAAGATTGCAAAAATGGTATCTCCTGACATGGATAAAACAATAAAAAAATGTTCCAAGCTTATAAAAATTCACTCCATTACTGCAAAACCCAAGCGAAAAAAAGGCAGGATGTCAAAATCGGAACGTGAATTTTATAATAAAAGCGAGTATAACCGTTGGGTCGATGATTCATATCTGCTCATGGGAAAGGCCCAGTTTTACAAACACGATTACCTTTCTTCTATAACAACCTTTGAATATCTGATAAAAGAATACAATAACGAACCAATAAAATACGACGGTTATCTTTGGCTGGCACGAACATACAATGAACAGAAAAAATTCGGTGATTCCCGCACATTTCTTGACAGGGTTGAAAACGATAAGAATTTCTCCAAAAAGAAAAGAGGAGAATTTGAAATCATTTTTGCAGACCACTTTCTTAAGCAAAGCAATTTTGATGAAGCAATCCCGCATTTGATAAATGCAATAAAGTACGGTAAAAAGAAAGCTGACAGGTTACGTTATAAATTCGTACTGGCACAGGTTTATCAGTTAAAAGGCGATAATTCAAAAGCGACTGACTTATATACTGAAATCATCAAAAAAAATCCGTACTATGAAATGACCTTTAACGCAAAGATCAACCGTGCTTCGACATTCAACACCAACGATGACAGTGGAAAGGAGATCAAGAAAGAACTTACCAAAATGCTTAAAGATGATAAAAACCTCGATTATCAGGATCAGATTTATTATGCACTAGGTAATATCGCTATGAAAGAGAACCAGGAAGAAAGGGCTTTAGAGCATTACAAAATGTCTTCAAAAACAAATGTCTCAAATACTTATCAGAAATCGCGCACTTACCTTGCCATTGCTGATATTTTTTACGACCGCCGCAATTATAAAAAGGCTCAGGCATATTACGACAGTACAATAACATTCCTCGAGAATGACTATCCGGGCTATGAACAATTAAGCGAAAAATCAAAAAGCCTTACAAACCTTGTGGATAACCTCAACACCATTGAAAATGAAGACAGCCTGCAGAAAGTAGCAAAAATGACTGCCGATGCCCGGAATAAGCTGATCGACAAACTTATTGAAAAAGTAAAAGAAGAAGAAAAGAATGCAAAGGAATCTGAACGCCAGGCTATGATGAATTCTCAAAAATTCAAGCAAAACCAAAGGGAAGGCCGTCTTAATTCCATGACTTCAGGAAAATGGTATTTTTATAATCCTACTGCTATGAGTTTCGGCCAGTCGGAATATCTTAAGGTTTGGGGTAAAAGGAGGCTTGAAGATAACTGGAGAAGGAAAAACAAAAATGTTGTCGCACCAGAAGAAATTACAGAAAAGTCGGAAGAAGAAAATGATTCGGTTATCGAACTGAAGAAAAAACAAAACGATAATAAAAACCGTGAATATTACATGGTAAACCTGCCACTTAATGATTCTCTTGTTAATTTATCAACTCAACGTATTATTAATGCTTATTACAACGCAGGAGAAATCTACAAGAACGAGATTGATGATTACAATATGTCTGCCAAGACATTTAAGGATATGAATGAAAGGTTCCCCGATCACAAATTCATGCTTTATTCATATTATAACCTTTACGACCTTGGTAAGATTACCGAGAAACAGGAAATGGCAAATTATTACAAGGAATTGATTATAACCAAATATCCCGGCAGCAAATTTGCAAGGATGTTCACAAATCCTGATTACCTGAAAGAGTTTGAGGCAGAACAACAACAGGCAACGGTATTGTATTCCGAGACTTATGGTTACTATATCAAACGTAATTACCCAACTGTAATTAACAAATGCACTGAAGCAGAAACCAGGTTTAAAGAATCAGAATTAATGCCCAAATTCAGCTATATGAAAGCTCTTGCTCTTGGCGAGTCCGGGAAACAAACAGATATGGTTAAACTGCTAATGGACATTGTTAAAAGTTATCCCAAAAGTGAAGTAAAACAGCCTGCCAGCGATATTCTGGCAAAAATCAATAAGGATAACAAAAAACCATTGACAGACAATATTGTAAACATTTCGCAAGATGCTGATTCCGTGCGAATTGAAGAACAGATTTATAAGTATGAAGAAAAAATAGCATATATTTATGTCGTTGTTCTTAAATCAAAAGGTCTTGATGCTAACCGGCTTAAGTACAATTTATCAAATTTCAATATCGACAACTACCCGACCAGCGACTTTGCCATTACCTCAGTGCTTTTAAATAACGACAAACAGATGATAATTGTAAAAAGCATAGATTCAAAAAAACAAGCCCTGAATTATTATAATAATATTTTAAACTCCAAAGAAGAAATTTATAAAGATTATCCTGAATACCAGCATTTTTTAATTTCTTCTACAAATTATCCTGTTTTCTATAAAGACCAGGATGTTGAAAAATACCTGAAGTACTTCGATAAATACATTATGAACGTAAAATAATCAGGGACTAAATAATAGACCTGCCTGTCAACTGAGTAACTGCTTTTAATTTCCTGTACGGATAATATTGTACAATAAAATAATGAAGAAAAGTTCCCTGAGGCTTCAGCGGATTATACCAAAGTGAAAATGCAGGTAATCTGTAAAACAGAAACATTTTCTGCTTTGTTTAATGCCTTTGTTACTTGAACATATTCCTATGAGTCTTTGCCGATATTGGACGATTGTGAAAGTCAAAACGGTTTTACAGAATGGGACATATTTTCCGTAAGGACGATTTGTACAGGACACAACACATTAAATATAAAACATTTAAAAATTAAAATCGACATAAATCCCGGATAGAAACTTAATATTAATTATTTGCTTATTTTTACCTTTAAAATAACATGAACGTTTTTAAGATTATTAGGCGGGATGGAAAACGAAGAATATTTTATATTGTTATACGTGAAACCAAAATATATTAAACATAATTCTTAGGTTTATTTATTATCAGGATAGTATAAAGTGATTGCAAAAAATTTGATATCCTATTCAATTCCCATGTTGAGGACATCCGACAGCGGGTCCCTTGCTTTGAACATGATGGAAACTTACCGTGTGTCGCATATTCCTATTGTTAATAATAACGAATTTCTCGGTTTGATAAGCGACAGTGATATTTACGATCTTCAGATGCCTGACGAACCAATCGGAAATCATAATTTATCTTTGTTCAAGCCTTATGTAATGTTTAACCAGCATATCTATGAAGTGATCGAATTGGTTTCACGCCTTAAGCTGACAGTTGTTCCGGTACTCAACGAAAAAAAAGAGTACCTTGGAGTTATTACCCAGACCGATCTTCTTCACCAGGTGGCTAACCTTATGGCAATGAGTAATAAAGGCGGAATTATTGTGCTTGAACTTAACCTCAACGATTACTCTCTCAGTGAAATATCAAGGATAGTTGAAAGCAACGATACAAAAATTCTAAGCCTGTACATTAAAACTTCAGATGTTTCAACCAGGATTGAACTTACAATTAAGACAAACCGGATCGACTTATCTCCTGTTATCCAGTCTTTTGAGAGGTACAATTACGTGATTAAAACATCATTCCTTCATAAAAGTGAAATAACAGACATGTATCTTGACAGGTTGGAGGAATTTATACGTTACCTGGAAGTTTGAGAAATATTTTTCTGATGATTGATTTCAACAATACCGAAATTGCTTTTAAAAGTAAAACCGAAAACGACTTGCGCAGATCACATTTCCTTTTCAGCACAATTTCAAGGAAATGGCTGGTAAAAGCCGGAAAGGTATTTGTACACCTGCCTCTCAAAATCCATTAAATAATAAAAATAAAATTATGATCATTGATACAAAAAAAAGTGTTATAAAAGTGAAATTCAGGTTCATGCTCTTTGGAATACTAAGCCTTGTATTTGTCGGCATCCTGATTTTCACAAGTTACATTAAAGGCGCACCGCTTATTGTTTCTTTAATCGTTGCTATCATACTGACCTATGCTTATATATTTATCAAAGATTTTAACTACATTTATTTCAATGATGAAGGAACAAAATACATTCTCCGATACTTTACTTTTATTCCTACAATACTCAGCCAGAAATCTATTGAAATACCCAAATCTGCTCTCGTAAAGTATTCAGTTGAAAAAACCATGTTGGGATTACGTGAAGTACTGATCCTTTTTGAGCATACAAAACGGGGTGTGGCAAAGTATCCTGAAGTAAGTATTACCCTGTTATCGAAGGAGCAGAAGGAGCAATTACTGAAAGCCCTTCTACTACCTTGAATTATTTAATTTAATTATCCCGGCTGCGTAATATATGAATAATTTTCTGAGAGCTATTGCAGAAAAACTATATCACTCCGGGAGCGAAAAGCTTGGTGAATATTGCCTGGTGTTTCCAAACAGGCGTGCCGGAATGTTCTTTAATAAGCACCTCGCTGAAATTGCCGACAAACCGATCTGGTCACCGGTAATCTACACCATAAGCGATCTTATGAGAAAGATTTCAGGTATTGATCCTGCCGATGAAATGAGTCTGGTTTTTAATTTGTACAATGACTATATCAGGATAAAAAAGTCGGATGAAAGTTTCGACAGTTTCTATTATTGGGGAGAAGTGCTGCTTGAAGATTTTGATGACATTGATAAGAACCTGGTCAATGCTTCCGGTCTTTTTCAGAATCTTGCAGAAATTAAGGAAATTGAAAATCAGTTTGACTACCTTACAGAAGAACAGATTAATGCAATCCGCAGTTTCTGGCAAAGCTTTAATCCCGGTAAGTACTCTGAACATCAGAAGGAATTTATTTCGACCTGGCCGGTTTTAATTCAAATATATAATGAGTTCAGGGCAGGACTTTTAGCCAGAAATACTGGATATGAGGGAATGCTATACAGGAAGGTGGCCGAAATGCTTGAAACGACTTCTTTTAATCCGGATTTCGAAAAATTTATTTTTATCGGATTTAATGCCCTTACCCGTGCTGAGGAAAAGCTGTTCGATTTTCTGAAGGATGCAAAACTGGCAGAATTTTACTGGGACTATGATGCATATTATACTGCAGATGACATTCATGAAGCAGGGTTCTATTTACGTAAATACCTGAAACGTTACCCCCCGGAAAAACTTGATTGCTCATTTTCAGAACTTACAGGACCAGATAAAAAAATTGAAATTATTTCTACTCCTTCCAATTTATCACAGGCAAAAATTGTTTTTAGCCTGCTGAAAAGCCTGGACAGCAGCAAAACAAATAATCCTGAACATTCTGCAATCGTGCTTCCTGACGAAAACCTGCTGATGCCGGTATTGTATTCAATCCCCGCTGAAATTACCGATATTAACATCACTATGGGTTATCCGCTGAAATTCTCTGCTGCATATAGCCTTACAATAATCCTGGCCGAACTCCAGAAAACTGCAAAACAGGATAATAATGGCAAATACATTTTCTATTACCGTGATGTCCTTTCGGTTTTAAATCATCCTTTTTTAATAGCATATGACCCGGAGACTGTTAAAAATATTGCTGCCGACATTATCAGGAAGAATAAAATTTATGTACCCGAAGAAGATTTTTCACATAACAACTTGTTATCGAAGATATTCATTAAGCAGAACGATTTTAATTTATTCTCCGAATATCTGCTGAACCTTTTATATTTCTTTTATAATGAGATTGGAAAAACAAATCAGGAAAGCAATAGTCTGATAATACAGGAATTTATTTATCATATCTATCTTGCGGTTAAAAGGCTTCAGTCGCTGTTCCTTGAGTGGGATACAAATCCGGGATTTGAAACAGGGCTAAGGCTGCTCAGCAAAGTACTTTTTACTCTCAGTATCCCTTTTAGCGGTGAACCTCTGGCAGGATTGCAGGTCATGGGCTTACTCGAAACCCGCACACTCGACTTTGAGAATGTTATACTTCTTTCGATGAACGAAGGTGTATTTCCTTCTACCAGGCAACAAACTTCCTTTATCCCGTTTAACCTTCGTAAAGGTTTTGGCCTGACAACTAATGAACATCGTGATTCAATGTCGGCATATTATTTTTACCGTCTGATACAAAGAGCAAAAAATGTGTACCTTGTTTTTAATGACCGGTCAGATGGATTAAAAACAGGTGAGATGAGCCGCTACATTTATCAGTTGAAGTATGAACATGCGTTTAAAGTCATTGAGAAAAGCCTGGATTTCAGCATTAACTTATCACCGGTTAACGAAATTCTTATAACCAAAACAGATGAAATAAAGGCCAGGCTTGAAAAATTTACCGGAAACACAGATAAAATCCGCTATTTATCGTCAAGTGCTATTAATACCTGGATCGATTGCAGCCTGAAGTTCTATTTTCAATTTATTGCTGAAATCCCCGAGCCTGAAGAAATAATGGAAGATATTGATCCCATGGTTTTCGGGAATATTCTTCACCGTACATTAAACAGTATTTACGGGTTGATTCCTGGTAAAAAAATCACCTCAGGATTGCTTGAAAGGCTTCTGAATAATGAAGGATATATTGAAGACCGTCTGCTTGATGCCTTTAACACTGAATATTTTGCTAATCCGGTTGTTTCAAAGGATTTTCTTGCAGGAAGAAATATTCTGATATTTGAAGTACTGAAGAAGTATCTTGTCAAGATTGTGGAAACGGATAAATCACTTGCTCCGTTTGAAATTGCTGAGCTGGAACAAAAATCAGTTATCCGGTTCCCTTTAGAACAGAATGGAATAATTAAACTCATCAGCATAGGAGGCCGGATTGACAGGATGGACAAGAATGATGACACCATCAGGATAATTGATTATAAAACCGGAAGTGCAAGTAACAGGTTCCCTGATGTTGCATCATTATTTAACCCTGATATTGCCGACAGGAATAAAGCAGCACTGCAGGCATTGCTTTATTCCCTGATCATTTGCAGGAAAACCGGGCCTCATATTCCGGTTGTCCCCGGACTTTATATCTTAAATGATTTATACAAACCCGGTTTTGATTACCGGCTTGAATATAAGGCTGATGGAAAGCATTATGAAACACTAGCAGATTACCATTCAGTTGAGAATGAATTTGAAAAACATCTGCAGAAAATTCTGAGCGATATTTTCAGTATGGAAATTCCTTTCAGACAAACAACAAATTCTGATAATTGCATCTATTGTACTTTCAGGGCTATCTGCGGAAGATAACATAAGAACAAATTACATCCCGGTATTTATTCCCTGGTCTACTTACTGAATGTTAATTTCTTAAAGCAACTTGTCATTATCCGCGTTAGAATAATATCCGGTATCTTCAGGAAGGTGTTTACCCTGTGCAGCTCTGACTGCCAGTTCATCGCAACGTTCATTTTCCGGGTGGCCTGCATGTCCTTTCAGCCATATTAATCTGACTTTATGTTTACGATATACAGACAGAAATCTCTTCCACAAGTCAGGATTTTTTTTCTTTTTAAAACTTTTCTTTTCCCATCCAAATACCCAGCCCTTCTCAACGGCCTTTACAACATATTCTGAGTCGGAATAAACAGAGGCTTCCATGTTTTCAAATTTTAGTTGTTCTAGTCCGGCGATTACTGCAAGCAGTTCCATACGGTTATTAGT
>Ga0247841_10005160_pt1 | contig 21533 bp, 18 predicted proteins | sample LaCruzMarch2015__2_FD_192410 | JGI IMG/M metagenome (GOLD analysis project Ga0247841, IMG submission 192410) | Freshwater microbial communities from meromictic Lake La Cruz, Castile-La Mancha, Spain - LaCruzMarch2015_18m | ecosystem: Environmental > Aquatic > Freshwater > Lake | place: Spain... | reverse complement strand
TATCTTTATTTATTTTAAGAATAAATATAAAAAAAAATGAATTAAAAATATTGTTATATAATAGTATAACAATATAATGTTTAATAATAAAAATATTTTCAATGAATACTTAATTAACCATACGATAAAAAAAGATGATCAAAAAAGTTTAACAATTACAAATACAAGAATAGGTGATAAAATAAAAGGATGTGATAAACCTAAAATATTTGGTGGTTCTTATCACATACCTGATGATGAATATGATAATTTTTTGAATTTGTATTATCAATGTATAATTAAAAAAAATATAGACGAATATTTAACTGAAAAACAAATAATATATAATGAAAAATTGGATATTAAAGGTAATGATAAAGAAATAGTTAATGGTCCAATTTTGATTGATTTAGATTTTAGATATGATATAAATACAACTGAAAAACAATATACAAAAGGACATATTTTTGATATTGTCTGTTTATATTTAGAAGAGTTGCGTAATTTTGTAATTTTTGACGAAAACACGAGTTTTTCAATATATATTATGGAAAAACCAAATGTAAACATCTTAGATGATGTTGTAAAAGATGGTATACATATTATTATTGGATTACAAATGAATCATGTTCTTCAAGAATTACTAAGAAAAAATATTCTTACAAAAATAGGTGATGAGATTGATAACATTCCTTTATGTAATGATTGGGAAAATATAATTGATATTGGAATAACAAAAGGTCAGGTTAATTGGCAGTTATATGGTTCAAAAAAACCTGATAATGAAAAATATTCACTAACTATGTATTATGATATTACTTATGATATGAGTGATAGTATGTTTATGATAGAAGAAAAAAAACCGTGTGATTTTGATTTTGAAAATAATTTAATGAAATTATCAGTAAGAAATAGAAATAATCCAAAACTTCCTTTAAATCTTCAAGTTGAAGAAGAATTTAATAAATATAAAAATACAAATGAAAAAAAGAAAAGTAATGGAAATAAAAATAAAAAAATAAAATTAATTTTAAATGTAAATAATGAAAATGATGATGAATTAAAAATTTTAGAAAATGATAATGAAATAAAATTAGAAGATATTAATAATTTTGAAAAATTAAAAAAAGCAGTAGACCTTACTTTTAGTAACTTATTGTTTAATGAATATTATTTAAAAGAAATACATGAATATACACAAATATTACCTGATAAATATTATAAACCAGGTTCTCATGTTTTAAATAGACAAGTTGCGTTTGCTTTAAAAAATACGGATGATAGATTATTTTTATCTTGGGTTATGTTAAGAAGTAAAGCAGAGGATTTTGATTATAGTGAGATTCCTAATCTTTATAGAGATTGGAATACACATTTTAATAAAAAAAATTGTGAAAATAAATTAACAAAAAAATCTATTATATATTGGGCTAAAACTGATGCTTTTGAAGATTTTGAACGTGTTAAAAAAGAAACAGTTGATTACTATATTGAAGTTACAATAAATACACCAACTGATTTTGACTTTGCTACTGTTTTATATCAAATGAATAAAGATAAATATGTATGTTCTAGCATTGTTAATTCTTTATGGTATGTTTTTAAAAACCATAAATGGGAAATTGATAAAGGAAATACATTGCGTTTATCAATATCACAACAAATGTATGCTTTATATAATAATAAAATTAATGATTGTGTCCAACAAAGGGCAAATTGTGATGATGAAGTTCAAGTAGAACTATTAAAAAAAAGATATATTCGTCTTATTGAAATATCAAGTAAATTAAAAAAAACATCTGATAAAAATAATATTATTCGTGAAGCAACAGAATTATTTTATGATGGATTATTTTTAAAAAAATTAGATGCTAATGAAAACTTATTATGTTTTAATAATGGTGTTATTGATTTTAGTACAAAAACATTTAGAAATGGAGAACCAAGTGATTATATTTCAATGTCAACTAATGTAGATTATATATCTGATTATAATACTAGTTTTTATCAAGATATATCAAATGATATTCATAATTTTATGAAACAACTATTTCCCATTCCAAGTTTAAATGAATATATGTGGGAACATTTAGCTTCTTGTTTAGTTGGTTCTAATTTAAATCAAACTTTTAATATTTATAAAGGTGTTGGTTCTAATGGAAAATCTATGCTTACTGATTTAATGACACAAACTTTGGGGGAATATAAAGGATTAGTTCCTTTAACTTTAATTACAGAAAAAAGAGGTTCTATTGGTGGAACATCTTCTGAAATTATGCAATTAAAAGGCGTAAGATATGCTGTTATGCAAGAACCTTCAAAAGATATGAAAATAAATGAAGGTGTCATGAAAGAAATTACAAGTGGTGATCCTTTACAAGGAAGATCTTTGTATCACGAAAGTGAAGTATTTAATCCTCAATTTACTCTTGCTGTATGTACAAATGTTGATTTTACAATTTTAAGTAATGATGATGGAACTTGGAGAAGAATTAGAAGAGTTCCATTTTTATCAAAGTTTGTAGATAATATTGACGATTATGATTTAAACGAGGAAGATAATAAATATATTTTTCCAAGAGATAGAGGTCTTAAAGAAAAATTTCCTAAATGGAAAAATATATTTGCAAGTCTTTTAGTTAATAAAGCATTTGAAACAAATGGTATTGTTAATGATTGTGATATTGTTTTAGAAGAATCCAAAAATTATAGAAAATGTCAAGATCATATTACTGCATTTATTGAACAAAATATTATCGTTACTAAAATTAAAGATGATGTTATAAAAATAAGAGAGTTAACACAACAAGTTAAAGTATGGTATGATGAAATTGGTGAATCATCATATCCTAAATCAAAAGAAATTGTTGAAGTTATGAATCGTAAAATTGGAAAAAATAAAAATAATACTTGGTCTGGTTGTTTAATAAATTATAAAAAAAGTAATAATGAAGATAGTGACAACTTAAGTGAATATTTAAAAGAATTAACTAACATAAAAACATCATCATTATATTAAGTTTTCAATAAGATTTCAATAAGCTTCAATAAGCTATAAAGTATTATTATATATAACATTTCTTGATTTGGTTAATGGTATATTTGTAATATCAGTATTTGGTGTATATTTAATTAAAATATCTTTACAATAAAAATATAAAAATAAAAATAACTTTACGAAAGAATAAATAAGAATAGGATAAATCAAAACTAAAATAACTAATAAAATTATAGTTTTTAAAGAATATTTTTTAAATCCATAAACAAATATTAAAAAAATATAAATACAACTAAAAAAATAATAAAAGATAAAGTAATAATTATATTTTTTTAATATTTTTTCATATTCATTTGATTGATAATATGATTTTCTAAAATTAGTAAATACATTACTTTTATATATGTTATATTTATTTTTAATAAACTTATTATCTTTTATATATTCATTATATAAATCATAAGTATTTTCTCCATTTTCATTTATTAATTGTATTTCATCTAACAAGTTTTGGTTATTTGTTTCATAATCATTCATTCTATTTTTATATTTGTTAATTAATTTATCCGCTTCATCAGATAATTTATTATCAATATATTCATTATATTCATTTTCACCATTTACAAATACATAGTAATTTTTTTCTGTGTCTAAAATTTGTTTTTTACCATTTTCGTAATTCAATTTTGCTTGTTCATATTGATTTTTTAAATCAGTTGCTTTTCTTTCATTTTGACATTCTGTATTACATAATAAACTATCTGTTGATTTTTCAATTAATGAATTAATTTGTGCTATACTATTATTTAAACTTTCATTATCAACATTCATTTATATAATTAAAGAAAACATAAATATTTTTTTTAATTATATTCATATATTTTTATTTATGTTATTGTTATAACATTTGGACCTGTTTAAGTTGTTGTTGGAGTTGGTGTTGTTGACAAAACACAGTTACTAGTTGCATTTAAACCTAACGATTGTAAATTAAAAGGTGATGTTGAACTTGGTTGAACCGAATAAGAACTATTCGATTGTTGCATAGGAACACAAAGATTTAAACTATCATCAAACATTTCTACATCACTACAACATAAAGCACCAACACATAAGTTGCTTTTTGAAGAAGTGTCTGTTGATGCGTTTGTATTTGTTGAAGAACCGGGAGTAAAAGAAGGGTTAAAACTCCACTGATATTCATCAAAGTTCATATTATCTCTTAATGAAATATCAGCGACTTTTCTTATAACTATAATAAATCCTATTATTAAAATAATTATTACTAATAAATTATATATATTTTCAGGAATAATATTTTTATTAGAAAGAATAGATAATATTAAAATTGGAACACAAATATATAAAATATATTTCATAACACTTGAATAAGCATCATATTGTTTTCCATAATAGGTGTTTATTTCTATTAGACGTCTATTATTTATATTTTTATTCATTATTTTATTTAATCTTGTTTTTAAAGAGTTTAATTGTTCATTTGCTATATTTAAAGCCATTATCTGATTATTTAATACTGAGTTTGAAGAAGTTACATTTGATTGATAAAACGAATATGATGAAGTAAGGGTATTAAATAAGTTTATTCTCATAGTTGAAACCTCATTTATTTTATTAATTATATTTTCTTGTTCTTCTTGAGTCAACATATTATTATTTAAATTATTTTCTAAAGTATTATATAAATCGGTTTCAATTTGTTGTAAATTTTGAATATTTGCGATTGTCTGTTCTTCACTGTCACTTAATGAAGACATATCTAATGATACATTATTTAAACTCATAATATATAAATATTTAGATATTTATTATTCACTATTTAATTTTATTCATAGTTATTATTACTATAATTATTGCTAAAATACTAATACCTATATAACTATAGTTTGATTGTAAAACTCTTATATCTGTATCTGATAACATACTATTTGTTGTATTTGAGTTTTTAAACATTTTTGTTTTTGTTTTTATTTCTTTGATTTGTTCTACATTTTTTGTAAAATCATCAATTGATGTTTTTAAACTATTATTTATTGAAACATTTTGACTTTCTAAATATTTTATTTTATTTGATAGTTGTGTTGCTAAAAGATACAATTGAACTTCCATATCATTTAATTGATTTTGTTGTTCTTGACTTATTAAACTATTGCTTATATTTGTATTTGTAGTATAACTCATTTCTATACCACTATTGTCATATTTGTTCCATTTATCTGTATCTATATCTACATAATCCGTTAAGTTAAATGGAGGTAATTTTATATTTCTAACATAAACAACCGAAGTTTCATTTGTTGAAGTACTTATATTTGATGTTGGGACATTATATTTAATCCAGCAGTTACCACTATCATATACATATCCAGCACATGATGATGAACTATTACAAGTATTTTCACAAAGTTCATTTGTAGAACCAGTTGTCATTTCACTATCAAACCCAACACTATTTTTACCATAATATGGAGTATATGTATTTAAATATTGTTTTTGAACTGTAGGTTTTCTTACATATAATGTTTTATTTGGATCTACTTGTCTTAAACCATTTGGAAAAGCATCATTATTTTTTAAATAACAGGTATTATTATTATCTAATACAAAAGCATTGCAGTCTATGTTAGAGTTACATTTTTCTTTACAATCTGTAAAAGAACTTGAAGTATAGTTCGCTATATCATAAGGGCTACTGTCATATTGATCATATTTTAAATAGTGATTACTTTTTGTAACCATAGTTGTTGGATATTCATTTAATTTTGAATTATTATCAATATAACCTATTTTATTTAATAAATCAGGTTGTGAAACACTTGACATTTGATAAACAGCATTTGACCATGAACCTCCTGTTGTTTTTCCATCAGAAGAAGAAATGGAACAATTATTTGTTACTTTTGTAGTTATTATCAAATTTAAAAATCCATTAGAATTCATCATTAAACACATAGAACCATCATTAGATCCTATCCATTCACCAGGCATTAATCCATATCCTGATGTAATATAATTTAATCCTGTTTTTCCTTTTGATGCTACATAAGTTGGATTTGGAACTTTAGTTGAACTATTAGCTCCATAAGAATAAATAATCACCGAAAAATTATTTGGATCATTTCCAGCATATATTGATAAACTACCATTATCTCGTAAAATAAGAAATGAGTTACAAGAAGGTGTAAATTTAGTACAATCTAAAACAACCATTTTTCTATCGGTACCACCAGTTTTTCCATACATAGTTGGAATTTGAACTAAATTTTGACCACATTTATAATTTAAATCAAAATTTTTCCAACATCCTGGAGCTGGATCTTGATAAACACCTGAATTATCTACACCTATTTGATATGTATATTTTCTTGTGTCATTTCCAATGGCACTTGTTATTATTGGTCCTACATTATTATATACAACATTAGGATAACTGGGAGGAGTATAAATGTGTGTTGATGGAGAACCCTTTACGGAACAGTTTAATCCATAAGTGGCATTCACATTTGATATATTACCTCCATTTAAACATGTTGAAAGATATTTTTGATTCATACTAACTCCATATTTTGAAGTTGATAATGAACCCGTTAAAACATTATTTCCTTGATCGTAAAAATAAATATCACCATTTTTTTGTAATAAAAAATAACTATTAGCAACTTGATCACTTGAAGAAATACTCCATACAGTTGATGTTGTATAAATTAGATTCAATCCGTATTGTGTTGTTTGTTGTAAATTATTACTCGTAAAACACTGAGAAAGTCCTGTTGTTGGATTAACATATTGTAATCCAAATATTTGTGCTCCTATATCCATCGCTCTTGTTTTACAACTTTGGTAATTATATGTTTGACTTCCATCATCTTGTAATGTCATTGCTCTTGATGGTGTATCATTATAACAACCTAAATATTTATCAGGTATATTTGTATTTTTTGTTACTAAAACATTAATACCTTCATTTCCTATACTTTGATTTCCCCCTATTTTCATAGGTGTTCCTACTATTAAAGGTGGTGTCGTGTTTATTGTTTGTCCTGTTGTTAAGTTAGGAAATGGTGTAGATATTAAAACTACTGTTCCGGGAACAGTTTGTATACCATCTACATATTTTTTAAAAACATTACTATTTGTTACATAACCTAAAACATTATTGCTAAATTTCACATTTTTATTTTTATATGGATTATTTGTATTATATAATTCTATATTTGTTTCCATACTTTGTTGGGTTGATTGTTTTAAAGTTTGATACTTTGATAATAGAGAATTAAATTGATTTTCTAATATGTCTAAATCATTTACATCAGTTGTACTTGTTGTATTTGAAGTATTTGAAGTATTTAAAGTATTTGAAGTATTTGTTGTGTTTAATATATTTGGTATACTCGTATCAAATCCTTCTTTTAACAACATAAATGAATTATTAATTTTTTTTTTATTATTTTTAAAATTTTTTTCTTGTTTCATTATAGTTGATGACTTATTATTTATTCTATTCATTTATATAAATAAACACTAAAATTAATTTATTTATATATTATTATTATTCTTTTTATTCTTTTTTATTCTTTTTATTCTTTTTTATTCTTTTTTATTTTTTATAAATATACTTAGTAATACAATTATTAATATTATAGCAATAATAAATAAAATATTAAAAAATATTTTATTTTTATTATAGACTAAACTTGTATTTGTATAATCTCTTTTATAACTAAATTGTTGATCTAATAAACTATTTATTTTATTATTTTCTGCTTGTAATTGAGATATAATAACATTCATTTTTTCTTGTTCTGTTCCAATATTATTTCTTAAAGAGTCATCATTTATACTACTCAATAAAAACATTTTTTGTTGTTGAAGTTTTAAAATTAGATTGTTTAACATTTTCATATTATTTACTTGACTTATTGTTAGAGAAACAATTGCATTTGTGTTATTATTTGGTGTTAATTGACTTTCACCACTTCTTGCCCAACAATATTTTTTTGTTTTATCGTATGTAGCACCTGTACAAGAAGCATTATTATTACACATATTCAAACATTCAGCACTACTATTCACATATCCTGATTGAATACTGGTTGAACCCCAAAAATCCATATTTGGAACAGTTATTAAAGTATTATTTGTTGACGAAGAAATTGTTTGTAAATAATTATTGATTGCTTGTTTATATTTACAAAGATTTATATTTATTTGTTTATCTATTGTTTGAATTTGTAACAATTTAGTATCTATTAATGATGATGATGTATTATTATAGTTCATTATATAATTAAATTATATTAATTTTTTTATCATTAATTATATTTTTTTTAAATAAATCAATTTTTTTATTCATACTTTCTTTTGTTTTTATTTTTATATACTCTTTTATTTCATAATTTATTTTTAAACTTTTATTATTGTTCAAAAATAATATTGATAACATTTTTATATATATGTACATTAAAAAAAATATATTATTGTTTTACGATTATGAAAATAATTTATATTGTAAATATACAACTATTAAAAAACCTATTAATAATTCTGTATAAATAACATATCCACTTTTATATATATCTTTCGAATCATTTATTGATTCTTTTGATTTTTGAAATTCATTTTTTATTTTATCTAATTTATTTTTATTCATCGTATATACATTTTTTTCTTTTTGTAACTTCGTATTTATCTCATTAAAATTATTTATTTCTTTAACTATATCATTTTTTATATCATATTCAATCATTTCCATTTCATTTATTTTTTGTTTTATAAAAAAATTAAGTGATTCATAATTATTTTTATATGTTTCGTCTATACTATCAATATTTCTATAATATAATATATAATATTGTTTAAAAATATTCAATGATGTTAAAAATGTTTCATTTATACTATTTATTTTTTCTTCATAATAAGTTATAATATTATCAATACTGTTACTATTTATATTATCACTAAAGTCCATATATAATATAAACAATTATATATTTTCACAAATTCTATAGTATAAATTTACAATTGTTGTTTTTGAATCTCTTTTAATTTCACATATATCATTTGGTCTTAAACCTACTGCTAATGATACTGGGTCAAATCTTGATATTTTTGGAAACTGATTATTATTTGTAATATTATATCGTAATTTTATTTCTTCAATTTCTTGATTATTTAATAAACGATGTTGAGGTACTAATGAATGTTCTAAAATATTAAATTGTAACCTTGTTAAATTTTGTATTATTACAAATATATTATATTTATCATACATATATTTTAACATATTTGTTATAGATTCATTTACTTCTTCTTTTACAATAATATATAATGTATCATGACTATGTAATATTTCTTCTAAATTGAATATTTTATCGACTAATTTTTGGATATCATTTTTTGATATTGCTTTTTTTAAATTATATTTAATATATACTTTTTCTTTTATATTTTTATCAATATTTATTTCATTTTTTTCAAAAATCATATCTAATTGATCACTTACATACATTGAGTTTATTTCATTTATTGAATAAATATTATACTCATTTGTATTGTATCCTTGATAATCAAGTTGTTTTATTAAATTTTTTCTTGAATTATAAATATTTGATATTAACTTACTTGAATTGTTTAATGACATTTTATATATTATTTATTATTATATCATTATATTATTTTCATTTTTTTTTATTATTATTATTATTTATATTTTAATTATTTTTTTTATTTCATTTTCTTTTTCTATTTCTTTTTCTTTTTCAATATCTGTTAATATTGTTTTTTTTTCTTCATCATCTTTTTTTAATAAATCACTTATTAATATTTTTTCTCTTTCTGATAATTTATCATATTTACTTTTTATTTCTTTGTTTTTCTTATTTAATATATTTTCACTAATATCATTTTCTTGTTCTTCTTCTTCTTCTTCTTCTTCATTTTTTAAATCTTTATTTGTATTATTTTTATTTAAATCTATATACGGTTCTAATTGCGAAACAGGTGCATATTGTAGAGAAACAGGTGCATACTGTAGAGAAACAGGTGCATAAGGTGGTAAAACGGGAGCATAAGGTGGTGAAACAGGTGCATAAAGTGGCGAAACAGGTGCATAAGGTGGTGAAACGGGAGCATAAGGTGGCGAAACAGGAGAATATGCTGGTGAAACATCAGGATAAGGTGGCGAAACATCAGGATAAGGTAGTAATTCAGTTGCGAAAGAAGTTTTTCTATCATTAAATACTTTAATATTGTTATTATCCCAATTAATTTCCATATCATCAATATATTTATTTTCTAACGAATCATCTTCTTTATTATAATCAATATTAATTTCTGGTAAAATATCTATTTCTTTATTAGGTTTATTTATATTTGTTTGTTTTGTTGACAAATTATTTTTTCTTAGTTTATCTAACATATTTTTTTTATATAAAGGTACTATTTCATCAATACTTTTATCATTATGTAAAAGTTTATTTATATTATCTGAATAATTCATAGATAATAAGTTATCAATATTTGCATCTGTAATAATACGCATTTGAATATTTAAAACTTGTAGTTCTTGAATAAGTAACTTTAAACTGTATGGTATTCTAACAATACTAAAAGATCTACCAAATCTTGATATAGAATTAACGCATTCAGTATTATTAACTCCTTTTGAAAATTGAATAGGACCATCAATAAAAGGAGATAAAAATAAGTTTAATGTTTCATTGTAAATTGCAATACTACCTGTTTTATTACAAACAGCCATATAATACTCATCACCTCGTTTTAAAAATGATTCGTTTAAAAAATAACTCATTCCATGTGCTATTATACCATCTCTTTCCATTTCTCCAATACGCAATCCTCCATCATTTGCTCTTCCGTGAACACTTTGTCTTGTTAATAAAGTTTTAGGACCTTTTGCTCTATAATTTATTTTATCTTTTACCATGTGTTTGAGACGCATATAATAAGTTGGTCCGATAAAAATATCACTTTCTAATTGTTCACCTGTCATTCCATCATATAATAGTTGATTACCTGAAGAATGAAATCCTACTTCATTTAACATTTCACCATATGTTTTCATATTTGGTCCATTATAACTAAAAGCAGTACAATCTCCAAAAGAACCATACATAGTACATACTTTTCCAAATAAACATTCTATTAATTGACCTATTGTCATTCTACTAGGTAATGCGTGAGGATTTATAATTAAATCAGGTCTAACACCATCACTTGTATAAGGCATATTTTCTTCAGGAATAATTAATCCAATTGTACCTTTTTGACCTATTCTACTTCCCATTTTATCACCTATTGCTGGTATTCTTTGTTCAGCTACTCTTATTTTTGCAATTCTAAATCCTTCTTCTCCTTCTGTAACAAAAGATTTGTCAATAACACCAAGTTGTCCTTTTTTTGGAAATGTCGAATCGTCAGAAAATGTATCATTACTATATGAACTTGAAACTAATTTTCCAATCAAAACTGTTTTATCATCAACAGGTGTATTTTCTTTAATTAATCCATATTCATCTAAGAAAGAATAATCATATCCTTTTTTAATATTTTTAACATTTTTACTCATAACATCTGAAAAAAAAGAATTAACATTTTCTCCAGAAACTTTTGAACTTTCTTCATAAGATTGATAAGTTGTATAATATGTTGTTCTAAATAATCCTCTATCTACTGAACCTTTATTTATTAATATTGCGTCTTCGACATTATATCCTGTATAAGACATAATCGCAACAATTGTATTTACACCATAAGGTGTTTCTTCATTGTTAAAATATTTTAAATATCTTGATTTAATTATAGGTATTTCTCCATAGTTTAAAATAACTCCCATTTTATCCATTCTTAAAGTATAATTAGTATTATAAACACTAACTGCTTGTTTACTTTGACCACAAGAAAATAAGTCACGAGGCAACTGATTACATTCAGGAAATGGTATTTGATTTCCCATTACACCTAAAATAAGTGATGGTTCTATTTCTAGATGTGTATAAAATGAATTATTTTTTAAATCTTCATATTTCATTGCAATTAAAGTATCTTCTTCTTCCATAGTATCTAAATATTCAATTACACCTTTATAATTTTCTAAAAAACCCTTTTCATCAATATTTTCATTAAAATCATATAATTTTTCTACATCATATATTTCATTTTTTTTTATATTAAAGTTTTCATCTTTTTTAGGTAAAAATCCAGTTAATAATTGTGTCCAAGAATATTTTTCATCTTCAAATAATATTTTTTTAATTGATTTATTTTTATAAGCCAATAAACCTAATTTTTTATCGATATAATACAAAGGTCTCATTAAACGACCTGAATCAGTATAAATATAAATAATATTACTTTCAATATTAAATGTTATACTTGTATATACGGGTATTATACCATTATGTTTATAACTTTTTAATTTTTCTACAAATTCAATTGGTTGTTCAATAATTCCTATCCATATACCATTAATAAAAAGTTTAGTATAAATAGATAATATTTGATTACTACATTCTTGAATTATTTTTATTTTAAACTTATTTCTTAACCATTTTATTAAAAAAAAAGAAGAATATCCGGTTGTTATTACTGCACCAATAGATAAATGTTTATGTGTTCCAATATTTCCACCATCTGGAGTATCAACAGGATCAATTATTCCCCACTGAGAACTATTTAGCAATCTTGGTGGAACAAGTTTTGCTGTGTCTGGTATATCCAAATTAATTTTTCTTAGATGAGATATAAATGAATTCCAAGATAATCTATTTAAATCTTGAACTACTCCAAGACGTTTTGTATTTGTTGTAGCTCCCCAATTACCTTTATATGCTTTTTTAAATCCATCTTCAATAACTCTTTCTTTAAAAATATTTTGATAATTATCTTCAATTAATAAAGTAATATTATTTTCTTGATATTTTATTTTATGAAAATAAAACTCTTCATCAATTATTCTTTCAATATTTCGTTTTTGTATGAGATAATATTCTCTAAAAAGTTCATAAATCAAATCACCTGATAAATCTACTCTTTTATATTTAAAATTATCTCTATCTGTTTCTTCTTCTTTATTTGTATAAACTCTTAGAAGTTTAAAAACCATAAATCCAATAAAATATGCTTTATCTAAGAAGTTTAATTCTCCAATATGAGGTAACAAATAATTCATTAATATTTCCATTGTTCCTGTCATTGTTTTTCTTTTTGTAAAATAAGATATATATTTAATAGCAACTTCTTGATTAAAAATACGATTTGCGTCATGTATTGATGGAATAAATAAATCAACCATATTTTCATTTTTATCTAAATCTAGTAAACAACATTCTATAATTGATTTATCTGATACAACTCCAAGAGCTCTCATAAGAATAAATAAAGGAACTGGTTTTCTTACATTTGGTATATCTACTACTATTTGTCTATTTGTATAAACTGGTGATGGTGTTACAATTCTTACTGATGTATATCTTGTTGGTTTTGATGGATCTTCACTAACTGATCGTATTTCAGCAGAACAAATATAAGGTTCATTTGAATCTATTAAACATTCATCATCTTCATATGAAGGACATTTCTTACTTTTTATATGTTTTCTAATATAAAGAACATTATTTGAAAACTTTTCTTGACAAACTATTGTTTTTTCTTTACCATTAATAATAAAATAACCACCTAAATCATTTAAACATTCACCCATATTATAACGAACATCTCTTGGTAAATCTTTTAAAATACACTTATTTGAATGTAACATAATAGGAAACTTACCCAGATAAATTTTTTCTATTTTTTTTTCTATTTCTATTTTTTTATTTTCATTTCTATCATAATAAATATACTTACAAATTACATTATAATGAATTGTCATACTATAATTTAAGTTCTTCAATCTTGCATCATTGGGATACATAATTTTTGTTCCTGAATTATTATCATACATTACTGGTTTTCCAAAAAATATTTCATCACCATTTTCTCCACCCATATATATTTTTATTTCACTCAATATTTCATTATCTTTTTCTTCATTTCTTTCAATAAATCTCAAAGGATTATTATCTTTAAAAATCTTATAAATACCATTTTCATAAAAATTATTATATGAGTTCAAATGATGTTCAACAAGTAAATAAGGATTATCTTTAAACATTTTATCAATTAAACTCCAAGAAAAATTGTTCGTCATTATTTATATATAATTATAGTTTTATATAATTATATATATTTTTACTTTTTATTTATTTAATAATTTTATTCTTTAATGTTTTATTTATTTTTTTATTCATATTTTTTTTTTTATATACATTTTTAAATGTTTTATTACTACCTCCTTTATTAAAATCATTTGTTATTGTAAAAATAGTCCATTCATTATTTTCTCTACTTTTTATATAAGGTTCATATCTTAACCATTGAGGATTTTCTTTAAAAAATATTTCTTTATCAAATGGTATATCACAAGAGCGACCATATTTTAAACAAAAACTCATTTTTAAACCCATATCCGCATCTATTAAATTACCATCAATTGCTCCTCTTGGTTGATAAGGTAATGGTCTTGAAGGATCTGACATAAACTCTCTTGGATCATTATCATAATGACTACATATAGTTCTTGAACAAGGAAAATCTTTCTTTAAATATACATCATAATGATCGCTCATTATAACTTTTCCAATTTCAATATTAATTTTTCCTTTATATTCTTCCATTAATTGAGGTATTCTTACTTTTCTTGAACCGTTATGTCTTCTAATATCATTAAATCCTGTATTGGAACATTCTAAGTTTCTTAGTTTATCATCAAAAGCAACATTACAACCAATAAAATAACCATTACTTTTTCTTTCTACATTATAATAGTTTAAACCGAGTTCTACACGCATTATTTCATTTGTATTAAAATCACCAAAAAGCCATGAATTAGCATAATCGCCCGAATTTTCTTTTAATAACATAGATACATAATCATCAAGAGTTTTCCCATATTGCATCGCATTTCTAATACGACAAAATAAAGGATCTTTATTTTCAAAAGCATTAAATCCTCCAATTGTTGTTTCTGTTCCAAAAATACCACTACTTGAAACAAAAAAATCTGTTCCACTCCATATCCAACCTAAAAATCCTTGAATTAACATTCTACTTCCTCCATTTGATGGATTTATATCTAATACTTGACAACCATATTGTCCATCTGCAAATTGAGAAAAATTATTATGACCTGATACTATTTTACCATCTTCCGTATATTCACCAGTACATATAAAAGCAGAACATCTATCTTTTCCACCTCCTTCATTTCTTCCTGAAGAAGCATATTCTTTTGGATACCAACTTCCCGTTAAAGAAAAATAATTATTCCAAGCAATTACTTCGTCAATAGTTGTTTCAACACCTGCATCTTTATATCCTTCTACCATTCCTTCCATTTCAAGATAAAACTCATTAAAATTTTTTTCAATTGTTTTATTAAATAATCTTGATGAGTTTTCAACAAAAAAACTCCATTCTCTTCCGAACTCTTCCATAGATAAAAATTGAAGTGTTTTTTGTATTTCTTCAAAATCTTTACCCACTAAAAATCCATAAGCATATCCTCTTTCCTTAGGTTCTCCTTTTATCGATATATAGGTCCAACCATTTTTTTTATATTTTAATCCATTTTTTATTTCTTTTCTATCTGTTTCCATTTATATATATATATATATATATATGTATTTATAATTTTAATATACAAATTATAGATATATATAAAAATATTTACATTATTCATTTTATTTTGTAATCACACTATTCTGTTTTAATATTGAGCACTAAAAAAAATAAAATTAATAATAAAATAAATGGAAATAAAACTAAAAACCATGCAAACCAAGTATATTTATTTTTACAAATTAAATTTAATATCCAAGTCCAAAAAATAATATAAATAAACTTAACTACAAAAATAAAAAATGTGCTTGGAACATTACATGAAAATCCACCTAAACTATATTTATTGACATTATTTATATTTTCTAAAGAACCTATAAAAAGAGCTATAATTGATATACTAAAATAAAACAAAGCTGGAGAACAAAGATGTTTAAAATCTTTAACTATACTCATTATATTATATTATAATATTATTTAATTGGATTTTAATTTACATTTAAATTTTGAACTACTGGACTTGGATTTACTGGTGCTGGATATCCAGTTATATTATTAGATACACTTCCTAAATTATAAAATGTTCCTCTCAATAAATTTTGAAACTCTTGAACTGCTCCTCCTCCTCTCATATATTTTCTTTTTTTATTTTTTTTTGTATTTCTTTTTTTATATTTTTTTCCTCCATTTAAATAACCCGAAGGCATCATAGCTCTTGAAATATCTGTTGTATAGTTATTCAATGAATAATAATTATTATCACCATTAATACCATTTATTCCTGGTAATCCTGTCGTTTGATTAATTGGACTACCTACAAGACCATTAGGCATTGACTGAGCTACACCACTAACTGGAGCATAAAAATCATAAGGTTTAGGTATATTTATCGAACCTCCATTAATTTTATTGCAAGTTCCTAAAGTGTATATATCTTCTTGTACACCTAATAATCCAACATTACATTTATTTGATTTTTTCATTTGGTTTTTTGTAGTTTTTTTGTATTTTTTATTATTATATTTTTTTGTTTTTTTATTACTATATTTTTTAACCATTTTATATAATATATAAAGAAATTAAACTTTACTTATAAAATGTCTTCTACAACAAATTTTAGTTATATCCATTTCATCTAAAACTTCACCTTCAAATGTTTTATCTTTATATGTATTTGTAAAATATAACACACCTTCTAAATTATATTTTAAATTATCATTATTTTCTATATTTTCTTTTCCTTGATTATTCAATTTTCTTTTACGCACTTCTTCTTTATAGTAAATAAATTTATCTGCTAAAACCATTCCACAAGTTACACATTTTACAACAATTGGAATATCCATTATTATTCTTATTATGATATAATATTATTCTTTAATTTCATATCATTTTTTTTTTATTAAATATTTTTCTCAAATATTTTTATCAAATATTTTTATCAAATATTTTTTCTCAAATATTTTTTCTCAAATATTTTTTTTCAATAAAACTTCATCATTTAATTGTTGTTCTTTATATGAGTTATTAAAATTTATATTTAATGTTAATATAAATAACATAACCATTACTAAAATTAAAATTATCATTATATTTGTCAATTTTACATTATCCATAATAGTATATTATAATAATTTTTTTTCATTTTTTTCAACTAATGTTTTAGCAATATTATAATAATCATTATTTATTTCTATACCAATACATTTTCTTTTTGTGTTCATACAAGCAATTATTGTTGATCCAACACCCATACAGTTATCTAATACTAATGAATTTTCATTTGAATAAGTTTTTATTAAATATTCTAAAAGCTCAACAGGTTTTTGTGTAGGATGTAATCCATTTTCCACTCTATTAAAAAATAAAACACTTGTAGGATATCTTTTTCCATCTACTGATTCAATCATTTTACTTTCTTTGTATTCATTGTAATTAGTTTGTTTATCAATTGATTTTTGTGTATTTGATCTTTTATATGGCTTATCATATGTAAATTGTGGATTATAAACTCCACTTTTTTTATAAAAAATAACAATGTCTTCATGTATTTTTAATATTTTTTTTTTTGCATTTAAAAAATCAGAAAACTTATTTTTCTCCCAAACTAATGTATATTTAAACATTTTTAAATTACTTAATATTAATTTACTTGTAAATGGTTGATTTCCAAAAAGAATAATTATACCATTATTTTTTATTATTCTTTCATATTCATTCCATAATTTATCAAAATCTAACACTATATCCCATTTGTTCTTAGTTATACCATAAGGTAAATCACATAAAACTAAATCAATACTTTTATCTTCTATATTTTTCATTTCAATTAAACAATCTCCATTTATTATTTTTATATCTTTGTTGATATTTTCATTATTTTCATTATTTTTATCACTTTCATCACTTTCATCACTATTTTTATTATTCATATTCATTATAAAACATTATAATTATTATTTATAAACTAAGAAAACTTTATTAATTAAAAAATATAATACTATACTATGAATAAAGAAATATTCGATAAAAATATGAAAAAAACTCCTAATGTAAAAGAATTTATTGAAGACTTATCCGTATATATTAATGAAAAAGTATATATATATGGTTCTGTTCTAAGATCTGATTATAATTCTAAAAGTGATGTTGATATATGTATTTTTACAAATAATTTAAATAGTTTAAAAACAAAACTTCAACATTTCTTAGTTAGTGAAAAAAAAAGTTTTAAACAAGTATTTTGGAGATTACCACATTCAAAACGACTATGTGTTGGTTACAAAATTTTTTATAAAAATAAGATAAAAAATATAACTGTTGAAATTTCTTTTTATAAAGATAGTTTTAAAGAAGAAATATTAAAAGAACATTATAGTAAAACTATATTACCTTTTTATGCAACATTTTTATTGTATATTATTAAGTTTTTACATTACGATATTGAAATATTAAATAGAAAATATTATGCTTATTTAAAAAAAATTATTTTTTCAACTGGAATCGGTAAAAAAAAAGATGAGTTTTTTATTCTATAACTTATCTTCATTATTTATAATATTATGTATCATCATATCTTTATCAATATTTATTACTTCACCCGTTAAAATTGCTGATTCATACATTTTTCTCAAAACATCATTAGGACAATATGAACCACTTTTTATTAGATTATGTTCTCTAAGATATTTTTTTACTTCTGGAATTGGTTTAACTTTTAAAAGTTTATGTTGTTCCATTATATTTTTTCTTGTTTTATTATTTTTTATTAAAACTCCAACTTTTCTTTTTAAATTATTTTTCCCTAGTGTGTATTTTTTATATGTTGTTTTTTTTATTGTTTGTTTTACGGGAACATTTATATCTTTTTTTATTATTTCTTCAGGTTTTTTTACTTCTTCTGGTTCTTCTAATTTTTCAATTATAAAATCTTCTTTATTCTCTTCTATTTTATTTAATATTGGCTTTTGATATAGTGATTGTTGTAATGATTCTTCAAACATTGGTTCTCGGGATTGTTGTTGCAATTGTTCTTGATGTAATGGTTGATTATATTGTTGCTCTTGGTATAATTGATGATATGCTGGTTGTTGTTGATTTAGTTCTTGAAATACCTCTTGTTGTTGTATTAAATTATTATTAATTTTTTTATTTATTATTTTTAATTTATCTTCATTCTCGTAAATTAATGGAGAATTTTTTAATGTTTTCCATTTTCTAAAACAAGGTTTAATTCCATTTTTTAAACATCCAAAAGGTACATCATTATCTACTTTATATTTATTTTTTGAAGATTTATTTTTATCATTGTTTGTTTGAAAAACAAATGAGTTTTTTTCTTTAAGTTCGACAGGTAGTTCAATATTTACAGAAACATTATTTTTCAATGTTTTATTATTTGTATTAATTAAAGAATTGTTAGGAATCTGTTTATTTTTTTCACTTAATTTTTTCAAATATTCTAATGATTCTGTAAATTCATCTTTTGAATAATCTTTTTCAATATCATTATTATTATCATTATTACTTTTTATTTTTATGTCATCTATTTTTTTTTTTTCATATTTTTTATTTAAAAAAGGTGATAATTTTATTTCATTATTTTTATTTTCTTTTATTTTATTTAAAAATTTGTTCTTTAAACTATTTAATGATATTAATGGTTTATTTTTGATTGTTTTATTTTTTTTTTTATCAAAATTATTATTTATTTTAAATAGTTCAGGATTTATTTGAATTGTTTTTCTTTCAGTCATATTATAATAATTGTTAAAACAATTTTTATAATAATAATACTCTTATACTCTTTTTACTATTTTTACTAAAGATAACTTTAACATTTTATACATTGCCAAGAAGGAGGACATAAATCTTTAGTGTCATGATTAGTATCAACACCAAACCAAGTATATGGATAAGTTACAATTTTATCTTCATAATCATTAAAATAAGCACCCCACCAACTAAAAGTACTATTTGGTATAATATTATCATGACAAAGGGACATTAAAAGAACTTGTTCCCAATCACTTAAATCTTTAGAAACTTCAAACAAATTAAATTGAATGCCATCAAAATTATCCATTAATTTATTCATTAAATTATTAACATCTATAATGTCTTCAATATATGTATTTTCATGAAAATAAATTATATTTATTTTTTTATTATTATTATTATTTGAATATCTTTTTTCTAATATATATTTTAAACTATTTAAATAATATTCAAAACTTGTTATTGGATGTATTTTTGGAAATTTTTTATAATCTCCTAATCTAAAATGAATACTAATACAATTATCAAAATCAAAATTATTAATTTTATTTTTTATTATTAATTGTTTATTTTTTAATTGAATTAAATCAAATATTTTATCTTTATAATTTTCAAAATATTTATAACTTTGGTAATAACCTTCTAATTTTATGTTTTTGTTTTCAATTAATGGTATTTTGTTATACTCAAAACCTTTTTCTTTAAAAGTTATAATTTTTGATTTTTTATTTATTTCAATAATTGTTTCATTATCATACAAATATTCTTTTAATTCAATTAAAAAACTATTCCAGTAAGAATATCTAATATTATTATAAGCAAATAAAACATGTTGATTTAAAAATCCAAAATTAATATTATGTTCATAAGCATATGATATAACACAAAATATCTGGAATAATTGATTTCCTAATCCCCCACAAATAAAAGTAGTAATCATGTATTTTATATAATTTTATATATTTTTATATACTTTTTATGTTTTATGTTTTATATATACTTTTTATGTTTTATGTTTTATATATACTTTTTATGTTTTATGTTTTATATATACTTTTTATGTTTATATATTTTCATTATAAAAAAAAATGATTTAAAAAGATATATTTTTTAATATATTATAAAACAATTTAACATTATGAATAAAATAGATTTAAATAACTTGTCTAATCATTCATCAAATCATATTTCAAATGAAAAAATATGGGCTGTTATTGAATCATATTTTAGAGACAAACATTTAGACCAACTTGTAAGACACCAAATTGAATCATATAATAATTTTATTGATTATCAACTTTTTAAAACTATTCAAATGTTTAATCCAATAAAAATTGTAAGCGAACAAGATTATGATGCTGAAAATGATAAATATTTTTTGGAAATATTTATTACATTCACTAATTTTAATATTTATAGACCTCAAATACACGAAAATAATGGAGCTATTAAATTAATGTTTCCTCAAGAAGCAAGATTAAGAAATTTTACATATTCGTCTGTTATGACAATTGATATAAATATTAAATACGTTATAAGAAGTAAAGAAAACTTATCAGAAATTAAAATATTAAATAAA
>Ga0247841_10005159_pt1 | contig 21535 bp, 17 predicted proteins | sample LaCruzMarch2015__2_FD_192410 | JGI IMG/M metagenome (GOLD analysis project Ga0247841, IMG submission 192410) | Freshwater microbial communities from meromictic Lake La Cruz, Castile-La Mancha, Spain - LaCruzMarch2015_18m | ecosystem: Environmental > Aquatic > Freshwater > Lake | place: Spain... | reverse complement strand
CGCTCCGGTTTGAAGACGATGACCTGAAATATCTGTTGACATCCGTCCCGGTGCCGACAAAGTGATAAAATCATTTACAAAGATATCTCTTGACAATTTAGGGAAAATGCATAAATTGCGACCGTCGAGTAGATAAATAAACGGTACGTTTTGACGGAATATTGGTGAGGGGCGATGGGCCGGTATTTCAATCCTGCACAAATATCCCTGGCGGGTTCGGTCTTTCAGCATGCAGAGAGGCTGACGAGCGAGTATTTTCGGCTGAGCCCGGAAAAGATCAAGTCCCATCGCTATGACGTGAAAACCCTGGCGTTCCTGGAGGAACATGAGGTCAGGAAAGGTGCTTTCGCCCATCTCTGCAAGTATCATTACCATAAAGATGAGCATAAGGACGAAGGGGAGCAGGGGAGGGAGCGGGGGTTTCATTTTTACCGGATCTGTCTCCAGGACGACCGGATTCTCGACGCCGTGGAACGGGCCCATTCCTTTATCCGCTTAAGCCCGCTGATGCTTTATATCGCCGCCCACGAACTGGTTCATGTCATCCGGTTTGACAACGGGGAGACGGCATTTGATCTTTCTGTCGAAGAGAAAAGGCAGGAGGAAGAAAAGGTTCACGGCATTACCCGCGACATGTTGCAATCCTCGCTGAACCCGGACCTGAAACTGGTTCTTGATTGCTTCAGCAGTCGCTATCATATTGGGGAAATGTTTGCGTAAAATTTTTATTGGGAGGGTAGCTTATGCCAATTTATGAATACAAATGCAGGAAATGCGGAAAGGACTTTGAGTTGTTTCAGAGGATTACCGATCCTGCCGTCAACTCTTGCCAGTTCTGCAAGGGGCCCGTTCAAAAGCTGATGTCCCTGTCTTCTTTCCACCTGAAGGGAAGCGGCTGGTATGCCACAGATTACGGTGGAGTCAAGGCGCCCCACAGTGAGGCGAAGCACGAAGAGTCGGCGTCCACCGATACGACGGTCACGGAAACGGCGAAAACGGAATCGTCCACCGAGGTGAAATCACCCGGCGAAGGGAAATCTTCAGAATAAAAAGCATCTTCGAGTCAAGGATAGAAAACCGGAGCGCAGCTATATATGGCTGTCTCCGGTTTTATCTTTTCCAGAATCCATTGTTTTCATGACGCTCTGGACCCCGGCCCCGCACCACTATAAAGGGACGGGGTGACGGACGTCTCGCCTATGGTTGTCCACAAAGTGCACCCCTTTGACAACACGTCCGTTTTTCATGTCAAGACAAGGCATAATTTTGATGAACTTCGTCAGCTCCTATCCTTTCATCAGCTTTGATTTGGTATGATCACTTTTTCTCAACGACATTTTTTAATGGCTTGACCATCTCTTTTTCGATCATCTTCAGAAATTTCTTCTTGAAGGCTGGTATCCTGGTCATCAGCATCATAAAGAAATTCATCCGTTGGGTCTTGAAATCCTTCTGGGGGAAATCATAGTAGCCTTGTTTCATGTAATAACGGTGATCGGACTGGAAGACAAAGCGCAACTTTCCCCAGACCTCGTCCCGGAAGATCTTCTTTCCCCCGACGCCCAGAAAATCGACCGGTTGCACATAACCCTGTCCGGCCAGATCGACAAGGCGACCGGCCAGATCGACGAGAAGTTCATCCAGAAGGAGCGAATCTCCACCTTCATCCGTCACGATGCCGCCAAGATTGGCCATCTGGAATTGGGCATAAGCGGAAAGAATTTCCTGAAGATTGGGGAGCTGAGCGAGGGGTCCGGAAAGGAGAAAGGCAATTTGCTTATCTTTCAGGGTCGGCATATGGGTATTGAAAAATGACCGGTCAAAATACTGTTTCCACCGGGAAGACAGATAGCGGTCCCGGATCTCGCCGGCAAAGACGATGATATCCGCCATCTTGACCTTCTCATTGTAGAAATCGATATAGCCATCCTTGCCCTGATACTGACAGACGTTATCGAGGCCGCACTGGCAGCATCCCAGACAGCCTCCTTTGATGTCGATGCTGTTAAGGCTGATCACATCAATATCATGAATGAAACTCTCCCTGAAGGTTTTGATCATCTTCTGAAGATTACTGTTATCTTTTTCCTCGTCAACGAGAACCAGTATCTTTTTATCGCCTGCCGATACTACCTGCCGACCCGGTCCGGGTTCATAAACAAATTCGCTGCCCACGAGAGGCGGGAATTGCCTCGCCGCTGGCACCTGCCTTTCCGCGGATTTGAGAAAGTTACCGGCAAACTTTACAAATCGGACCCTTTCCCTGCTCCGGACCAGATCGTACATCTCAGCGGGATAACCCCCCAGATATTTCATTTCCAGATCGTCACAGATCCCGTGGATATAATTATGGGCCGTATGATCGAAGAAGTGGACCGAAGTAGAGATAGACGCGGCATATTTGTTTTGGAAAGCCGCTCCTTTCTTCCTTTCGAAAATCAGCTCAATGAAGCGTTTATACTGGGAACATACCAGGCAATAATACAGGGGGAAGGACCAGATAACAGCGTCTGACAAGGCAATCGTATCCGCGATATCCTGCAGGGCCCGGTCGTCCCGTTCCAGTTTTCTGATCTGACGAGCCACATGAAAGATATTGTAATCGTGATCGGGAAAGGTCTTCTCCATGTAGCGGACATATTGCAGGGTAACGCTGTCATCGCCTTTGGGGCTACCGCTCAAGACAGTGATTTTCATCTGATTCTTTCCTTTCTACCGAAAATGCCCTCGTGTGTTCATGAATCCATTGCGCTTTTTCTTACGTTGCCAGACATTTACCGACAAACTCCCCCATTGCCGTTAAAACCGCTTCCCGGGCCTGGAAATGGGGGATGTGACCGCAAGCGGGAATAATCATGGCCGTCGCGGGACCCGATACCTGCCGGACAATGGCATCAACCTGGGCCGGTGTACCGTAGGGATCATCCTGCCCCTGAATGGCCAGGACCGGGCAATTGACCTTGGGGAGATAATTCTCAATATTCCATTCCCTGAAGGAAGGGGCAAGCCAGGTCTCAGACCATCTCTTGAAGACAAGATCTGTATTTTCACCATGATATTTCGCTAAACGTCCTTTCAGATCAGTATCTTCATAAACCTGGACGGCTTCGCGAATCCCCTCCAGGGTGACATCTTCCACAAAGACATGGGCGGCTTCGGTAATGAGGCAACATACCTTTCCCGGGTGGGCAGCGGCAAACATCAGAGCGATGGAACCGCCATCACTATGACCCACCAGAATGCTGCTTTTGATGCCGAAATGGGCCAGGACTTGGGGAAGAAAACTCAGGGCTTCTGCATGCAAATACATGGCATCGCCTGTCTTATCGCATGGCTCCGACTTGCCGTAACCCCAGCGGTCGAATACCAGAGCCGGCAGCTTGGTTCTTTTGCAGAGGGACAGGGGGAAATCCTTCCATTGCCCGACGCTGCCCAGTCCCTCATGGAGGAAAACAAGGTAAGGAACTCCCTCCAAACCACCTTCTCCGGTACAAATCATTTCCCCTGCGAGGCGGCGTCCTGCTGCGGAAAAGGAAACTGATTCACGGATAAAGTTTGCCCGCTCATTCACGATGATTCCCCTATTAGAGAGAAACCTTAAGCATGGAAAAATCATCCTCCAGAATGGGCTTGCCGTGCATCTCCTGAAGAAACGCATACAGGCTTACTATCTCCTGCCCCCCCTCTCCGCACTTGTCGGCTAGATATGACTCCAATTCCTTCAGGGTCCACATGTCCCCGGTCGGGCGGTCCACTTCGTAGGCCCCATCGGAAAAGATGTAGAGACGGGCAGGTGCGGACACATTGTCAATAACCGCCTCCTCATAATCTACGCCTGGGAGTCCGCCAATAAAGACATTATCCGTCATCAGCGACACCGGCCCCTTGTCGCCGGTATAAAGCAGGGCCGGCGGATGGCCGCCACTGGCGTAGCGGAGCTGGCGGGAGCGGCAGTTATAAACGCCGTACCAGATCGTAAAGTAAAGATTGTTCTGTTTCTCCATGGGAAAGGCATCGTTAAGGGCGGTCAAGACCTGCTGGGGGGAAAGGAAATCCGTACCGGGCAGGGTCTGGGAGCGCAGGGCGTTGAACGCTGATACCGACAGCAAGGCCGTCCCCACCCCATGGCCGCAGACGTCCAGGAGATACATGGCAAAGTGATCTCCATCGATCCAGTGATAGCCGAGACAGTCGCCGCCAAGCTCGGCACTGGGGAAAAAGCGCCATTCCGTCCTTACCGGACCGTCGTTGACAGGCCCAGGCAACAGGGAGACGACATATTCCGCCGCCGAAGCCAGCTCCGCCGCCAGGGCTTGCCTGCTGGCAAGCAAGGCCGCATAGGCCTCGTTTCTCTGGAGGAGGTTTATGTAACCCGTTGAGTGATAGCGAATCCTCGCCACCAGTTCAATCCGGTCCGGGAGCTTGACGAGGTAATCATTCGCCCCCAAGGCAAAGGATTCGGCCTTGGTTGTCGCCTCTTCCTTGCTGGAAAGGACGATCAGGGGCACATCCCTGAGCTTGGGATGAACCCGAAAATACTTGACCAGGGTCAGTCCGTCGATATCGGGCATGATCAGATCCTGGAGAATAATCGTGGGTTCAAATTCAATGGCCGTCTGGATGGCATGGGTTGGGTCCTGGCAGTACTTGAAGAGTATATCCTGCTCCGGGGCAAGCATCCGCTGCACAGCCGCCGCAACAATCGCCTGATCATCGACGAGCAGCACCTTGATCTGATGTTCCTTGAGTGAAACCGACATATTATTTCCTTCCCAAACGCTTCATGATCGCCGGGGCGATTCTGTCCAGGGGCAGGATATCCATCGCCCCGCCCATTTCAACAGCGGCGGCGGGCATTCCATAGACCACGGAGGTCTTTTCATCCTGGGCAATCGTGTGCCACCCCGCCTTCCGCAAGGCGGTAAGGCCGGATGCACCGTCTCGCCCCATTCCGGTCAGGAGCACGGCCATGTCCCGCCGCGGCCAGTGCCTCGCCAAGCTTTCAAAAAATACATCCACGGAAGGACGATAAGGATAATCCTGCGGCTCCTTGGTATAACGGAGGATAAGATCCGCCCCCAGAATCAGATGATCATTTGTGGAAGCGACAAGCACCGTGTTGATCTTGGGACGTTCTCCCGCGCCGGCAAGGACCACTTTCAACCCACTCTGGCTGTTCAGCCATTCGGTAAGACCGCGGGAAAACTGCTCATCCACATGCTGGACGATGATGATTGCCGCCCCCAGGACTTTGGGTAACGCCGCCAGGATGACGCTCAACGCCTTCGGTCCCCCGGTCGAGGCCCCGATCGCCACCAGTGGCGGTAGTAGCTCCGTATTTGTTGTTTTTACTTTGAACGGGGCTTTGCCATGGGTTTCCACCTTGCCAATGAGTTTGCCGATGGTCGCCAACTTCTTTATGATGTCTGCCTCCCCATGCAGCTTCCCTGTCGGTTTCTCCACAGATACACGGACAGCATCCAAAGCCCCACGTCCCATGGCTTCGAATACCTTGGCGGCATTTGCCTCTACCGAATCGGTCAAAAGCAGGATGGCGCAGGGGCATGACTTCATGATGCCGCTTATCGTCCGGCTGCCATCGAGGATGGGTAATGCCAGGTCAAGAAGGAGCAGTTCCGGTTTCTCTCTTTGACATTTCCGTACCGCATCGGCGCTATCCGCGGCAATCCAGATAATATCGTAACCCGTAAGAGTGGCCACGATTTTTTTCAGGGCATCCAGGGTATGAGCATCATGATGGGCAATGGCGAGGCGCATGGTCAGGGGTTTCCTATCAGGTCTTTTACGGCGACAAGGAGAGTTTCGTCATGGAAACTGCCTTTCGTCAAATAATAATTGGCTCCCGCATCCAGGCCCCGCAAGCGATCTTCTTCAGAGTCCTTGTAAGACACAATCATCACGGGCAGGGACCGGAGACGGTTATGATCCTTGATCTTCCTTACCAGTTCGATACCGTTCATCCTCGGCATGTCGACGTCGGAAATCAGCAGGTCAAAGCTCGCCGTTTGCAGGGCGTTCCAGCCGTCCATACCATCGACGGCGACGGTAACATGATAACCTTCCTTTTCAAGAAGCTTACGTTCGACCTCCCGGACAGTCAGGGAATCATCAACAACGAGGATACGTTTTTTCTCGGTAACTGCATATTTTTCCCCCAAACCGATCTTCCCCGGCTTTCCCTGACTGAGGAGTTGGTGGATAGAGCGGACCAGATCATCGGCGTCAAGGATCAGCGCCGGGGACCCATCCTGCAAAACAGCCGCCGCATGTATGTTGGGCGTCTTTCCCAGCCGGGAATCGAGGGGGCGGACAACGACGGTCTCCTCGCCGCGAAAACGATCCACAACGAGGCCATAACGGTTCAGGCGGTCACTGATGACCACAATGTGAATCACCCTTCCCGCTTCTTCCTCGGGGGGAAGTTGAAAAAGCTGCCGACATGTCACAATCCCTACATGTTCGCCGTCGGAGGCGCAAAACTGACGATCTTCCAGGACCTGCAAATCATCGCGGGATACCCGCAGTAACCGGTCAATCCGGGAAAGCGGCAGCGCATAGGGTTCTCCTTCTACCTCGACGATCAGGGTGCGCAAGACGGAAAGGGTCAGGGGAAGCTGGAGGATAAAGGCAGTTCGTTTGTCCTTTTCCGACTCGACGCGAACCAACCCCCCCACCTCCTGGGCCATGGAAAAAACGACATCAAGACCGACGCCCCGCCCCGAAATCTCCGTAACCTGAGGGGAAGTGGTAAAACCGGGGAGAAAAAGAAACTCATAAAGCTCCGTTCTGGTCAGGCCTGCCGCCATTTCCTCGGTAACCAGACCTTTCTGCACTATCTTTCTTCTGATGTTTTCCAGATCCATACCCCGGCCGTCGTCACTGACCGAGACATTCAGCATCCCGGCGACATGGCGCGCTTCGAGGGTGACAAGACCTTCTTCCGCCTTGCCGGCAGCCTTTCGTTCTTCCGGGGTTTCCAGGCCGTGATCGACGGCGTTGCGTAAAAGATGGGAAAGGGGCGCTTCGATTTTTTCCAGAATGTCCCGATCCACCGGGGTTGTCTCCCCCAGGATCTGGAAGCGGACCTTCTTACGCAACTCCTGGGCAAGGTCCCGTACCATGCGGGAATATCCGTGCAAGCCTTCGGAAAAGGGGACCATCCGGCTGCCGACAGTTTCTCCGTACAGGCGATGGGCAAGGTGCTCAAGACGACGGGAATATCGTTCATAGTCTACCATCTGCGTAGCTACGGCGTCCTGCATCTGGTCAATCAGGGCACCAAATGCCTGGGCAGTACCCTCATCTTCCTCCATGGCGGCAGCGGCACGTGACCCCCGGAAAAACATTCTGTCCCATTCATCACGGATTACCCGGATGCCTTTTTTCATTTTCAGCAGGGATCTGTTAAAGGAACCGGCAGACTGGGTCTGGACAAGCAATTCGCCCGCCAGCCCCATCAGCCTGTCCATATTCTCGGACATGACACGGACCAGTACTGCTTCCGTTTTCCGTTGATCGGTGGCCCTTCTTTGCTTGATTGCCGTCCCCGTCGTCTCCGTCGCAGTGCAGACAGGCGCCGGCGCTTCCTTTGCAGCCGCCGGAATCACCGCAGCGGTTTCCGGCGTTGCGAGAGGCTCCAAAGGGGGACTTTTTACACCGGCCGCCTGAGGAGGAAACTCGTCAGTCAGGCTGTTTCTAAGGGCTTGGGCAAGGTCTTCAATGGGTTGGCGCCGATCATGGAACTCCTGGGCAATAAAAGGCGTCTCGACTTGGGCCAGGGACTGGAAGATGTCGTTTCCTTTGAGGAGGAGGTCAATATGGCCGGAGGCGAGGCGTATTTTATCATGCTGCGCTGCGGAAAGAACATCTTCCATGGCATGGGCCAGGGTCACCGCCGCCGGAAGTCCGACGATCCGGGCCGCGCCCTTGATGGAATGGGCCGCTCGCATGAGCGGCTCTATTTTTTCCGGAGCGGGATCCGACTCCGCACCCACCAGGCCCGCCTCCAGAACCCGGGAGTTGTTTTCCAGTTCAATCCGGAAGAGATCAAGCATCATCGGGTCGATATTTTCCATTCCCAGATCCCCTTTATGGTACGAGACTACGCGAGAGGGACGAAAACAGATCATCCTCGCTCAGGAGCCCCACATGGACGCCATCAAGATAAAACAGGCCTTTTGTCAGGCGCCTCGGCCCCTTAGCCACGGTCACGGGCAGCTCCTGTAACTCCTCCCGGGCAATACGGGCAACACCTCTGATCTCATCAACAGGGAAGACAAAGCGCGCCCCCTCTTTTTTTATGATCATCAGGCGCGGGAAAACCTTCCGGTCCGCCTCTCCCCTTTCTTCCACGGTCAAATCCAGTAAACCCGACAGGGAGACGCATAAATGGAGTTCGCCGTGAATATGAACAATCCCCCGGAAGATGCGATTACTTCTGAGGGGAAGGCGGCGCATGACTACCATCTCGGCAACTTGTTGAAAGTATTGTGTCTCCAGGGCCAGAAGTTCACTCTCCACCCGGAAGACCATGACCGAAAGCGGTTGGGAACATTCCACCTCTTTTCCCCGGGCCATGACGGCGGCGCGCTCATCCAGCAACCCCTCGGGAATAGGCCGGTCCAGGAGATCACGACCCGCGGCGGCATACACCGGACAGCGCCGGCAATGGCCAAACACGACTAGCTCCGGGCACTCAGCGGTCCCAAAGACTCCGATTTCGCTCCAGCATCTGCTGTTGGAAGAATCAGTTTCCATTGTTATGCCGTTGCCGCTCAATGCGTGTTACCCTGTTTTTAAACAGAGTCGCCTTTTCATGGTCATGACGACGTTCATACATCAGTCCAGCGTGAATGAGCGTCTCAAAGTGATCAGGATCAAGATAGAGGGACTTGCGGTAACATTCCTCCGCTTCTGTGTCGCGATCGCAGGATTCGTGAATCAAGCCCATGAGATAGTACACCTCCGCGCAGGGCCGATCGGCTTCGAGGTAGCTTCGGCAAAGGGACAGGGCCTCTTCCATCTCCCCCCTATCCGCCAGGGAACGGGCCTGGATCATAAATTCTATTCCCCCGCCTTCCTGATCATGTTTCTTGACATCTGCCTGGGGTGCAAGGACCTGCGATTTTCCCACCGTCCCCAAAGATCCTTCCCGTTCATCTTCCGGCTGCGAATGCATCTCCCCCCTCCCAAGCGGCGGTAGCGGAGACGGGATACAGCTTATTTCCTCTTTTCCCAGAGGCTTTCTCAAGGCAAAAGACCGGGGATGATCTACCAGGAGGTATCCCCGTTGCCGCCAGAAAAGCACCTCCGCGTGCCCTGCAATCAGCATCCCTCCCGGACGTAACAACCGGTCGATATGGGAAAACGCCGTCTCCTTCGCTTTTGTGTGCATATAAATCAGCAGGTTCCGGCAAAAGATCACATGGTAGGTTTGCATCTGCGGCATTGATGTCGGACGGAGCAGATTGTCGCGATAGAAACGAACCCCCGAGACGACCTGCTCCGAGATCCTTACTTTCCTATCTTCATCTTCTTGATGAAAATAACTTCTCCGCATCTCCTCGGTCATGCCCCGGAAAGATCCTTTTCCGTACCTGCCCCCCCTAGCGATCCTCAAGGCGTTTTCACTGAGATCGACGGCGTCAACTGTGAATTCGTTCGGCGACATACCCGCTTCCAGAAGCGTCATGACAATGGAATAAGGTTCTTCCCCCGTTGAACAGGGTACGGATAGAATCCTTATTTTCTCTTTGCTGGTTTTTTGTTTCCCTTGATCCAGAAGGTAAGACTTCAAGTAATCGAAAGGGCCGTGATCACGGAAAAACCACGTTTCCGGGACAATCACCGCTTCGATGATCTTTTCTTTCTCTTCCGGCGACGATTTGAGGCGCGTCACATAATCCTCAAGAGATGAGCAACCTGATTTTTTTAGCAGGCCTTCCTGGGTCCTTTCCATGAAACCTTTTCCCATAGACGCCAGATCAAGGCCCAGAGTATCCGTCAGTATCTTTTCGATGTAAAGGGATGGGTTCATGATGCTTTTTCGAGATCGGCGAAAAGAGCGATCTGCAAATCTTCGGGCAGGATTTTATGCAAATCGATCAGTTGCAGGGATTTTTTTTCATCCACCCAGATTTTACCCAGATAGGGCGCCGCCTCGATGGCAATCCCCGGCGGCTGCATCCGTGATTCGTCGCAGGAGATCACCTCGGTGGCCCCCTCGGCAATCAGTCCCAAGACCCGTGAGACGATTGGGGAGACTTCATAATGAACCAGAACGATCCGGGTGCTCATCAACGGTCGGGACGGAACCGCGATCATGAGGGCGCTGAGGTCAATTACGGGAACCAGGCGCCCGCGGTAATTGAACAGACCGGCGATATAATCTGCGGCATGGGGAATCTTTCTCAAGGTTACCAGGGGAGCAACCTCAATAATGGTCTTCCCTTCCAGACCAAAATAATCCCCCCCGACGCGGAATTGAAGGACCAACATAGCTTATGCGCTGATGCGGAAACGGGCAACCTCGTTTTGAAGCCCCATGATGGCTTCATTGAGTTGCTCCGTAGCCAGTTTAAATTCGTGGAGAGACTCCCGGGTTTGATCGGCGGCTACCGCCAATTCACTCATGGCCTCACTTATCTGCTGAGCCCCCACGGACTGGGCGTGCATCCCCTCTTTTACCGTCGCAAACTGAGGACCGTGCTCCCGCACCTGATCGATTATCCTGCCTAACTGGTTGCTGATGGTCACCACTGTTCCCACGCCCCGGCGCACCTCGTCGGCAAACTTGTCCATCTCCATCACCCCGGCCGAGACGGATGTCTGCATCTCTTTGACGACATGCTCGATATCCTGGGTGGCAATGGCGGTTTGATCAGCCAGGCGGCTGATTTCCCTGGCGACGACCGAAAACCCTCTCCCGAATTCTCCCGCCTTTTCAGCCTCGATGGCGGCGTTAAGGGATAATAGGTTCGTCTGGTCGGAAATCTTGTTGATTACCGTTACGACGTTGGAAATTTTGTTGGCCCGGTCATTGATCGTTCCCAGTTTACCGGAGATGGAAGTGGTCGCCGTTGCAAGGCCCCTCATGGCGCTTTCCATATTCGTAAGATCCGAGCGCCCTCCCTCCGCCATCTGAATCGTCTGGTTCAGGGAAGAACCGACGCCATCCATTGTCCGTACTAGATCCTCAGCGGTTGCGGAAATCTCCTTGCTCGTCGCCGTTACTTCTGTCGTGGAAGCCGCTTGTTCGGCCACCGTCGCCTCCAATTCCCGGGCGGACGCTGCAATCTCGGTGGCGGATGTTGTCACCTGTATCCCCGAACGCTGAACCTGACCGATGAGGCCATCCAGATTGCCCACCATAACCTGGAAGGCCTTGAGGAGTTCCTGTGTTTCATCACGATTCTGGATAATCCCGGTATCGTCTTCCCGTCCCTTTCCTGCGAACGGTGCCAGATCCACCTTCGCCTCCTGAATATCGCCGGCAGCGATCTTCCTGGCCAAGTCCGTCGCCAGGCTGAGCGGTCTGATCATCCGGTTACCGACAAATATGGCCAGTCCCGTCATCAGAAGCAGAATGACGCCGCCGGCGAGGAGGATCTCCCAGTACATACGATCAATTACGCTCTGGACGTGGCTGATGGGCTGGAAAAAATCTTCCTCATAAGTGCCGGCGCCAATGATCCAGTCATAAGGTTCAAAATAGAGAAGCGCTGTTATCTTCTTGCTGGCACGTTGTTCCCCGGGATTCTGCCAGTAGTAGGTATGAAAGGCCACCTCTCCTTTAGGCGACGCCATCGCCTTTCTCACCGTTTCCTGGATAACGTGGTTACCTTGGGCGTCTTTCTCGTTCCAGACGTTCTCGCCGTCCCGGGCCCCATCCTTGGAGATTACATATTTTCCGCGATTTTCCCCCGTCCCGCCGAGAATGCCCACATAGCCGGTCTTGCCCACCCGGGTATTCATAATCGTCTTGCGCAGTGACGCGACGGCTTCAAGTTTCTCCCCGACAAACAGCATGCCGATGATTTTACCTGCATTATCCGTAAGGGGCTCATAAGCCGTCAGATACCAGGCGTTGACCACATAGGCCAGCCCCCGGTAAGATTGGCCTTTTAACACGGCGGCAATGACGGCATTGGGCGTTCCATCCGGATTCAGGGCCGGGATATAAGTGCCAATAGCCCGTTTGTGGTCCAGATCCTCCACATTGGTTGCCACGCGTACCATTTCCCCCTCGGCGTTCATGCGCTGAAAGATGGTACAGGCGCCTCCTACCATCCGTTTGACCTCGTCAACCACCGGGGTGGCAACGGACGAACTGCTGTTTTGTCCCAGCCAGGCGCCTCCGACCATCATTTTGGGCAGGTTCATCTTTTGGGTCTTTTTTGTAAATTGATTGGAGACTTCCCAGAGGACCGTCTGGGAACTTAATTCAACTGTTTTATGCTGCTTCAGGATGCCCCGGGCCACATTCAAGTCATTATTGATTTTTTGCTGAATCAGGTCATTTGACGTTTCGCACAAGCCATATACATCCTTGGCAATCTGGGCGATATTCATCATGGCGAAGGTACTCATTTCCTTGCCTACCACTTGGGAAACGGATGTCTGAAACTGACCCACGAGAACAATCATCACCAAGACCGGCAAAAAAGCCGCTAATACCGCAAGACCAATAACCTTTTTCTTCAAGGTTATCCGGATTTTCATGGTCCCCCCTTATTTGACTGACAGTGGGCAACTTATTATCACGTTGTCCCTCTAAATCAAAGAATAATATCGGTCCGGCAAGGTCCCCTGATCTATTCTCAGCAATCTTGACAACCGCATCGATCATGACAAGGTAAATCAGGAGAGTACTCTTTGTTCGACGATGCATAATAAGGCCTACTATACATGAAGGACCCAGCCAAGGTTATCAGGATAATTCTTGAATTGATGTCTCATTTTCATTGATGAGTTCCGCCTTGACAGTGGGCAATGAATTCCATGCAGGAAAGACATGAGTAAATATTCCTTACAGATGAAGAGCAGAATGATCATCCCCAGGCTAACGACCACAGGGCAGATAACCGTTCCCAATCATTACCCTTTTTAACCGTTAATGGCAGCCTGAGTGGAAGGGGAGTGTCTGCGTCGTCTCTTTCTTCGCCGCTTTGCCGGGGTTTCACTGCTTGACGGTTCTGAACAAGTTACGGTAGGGTCATCGGAAAGGAAAGCGTCCCACCATTCCAGAGAAGCTCGATTTTCCCCTCTTGTCTCTGCTGATATACGGAAGTATGCCATGGCTTCTACAAATTCCGCCCTGTTGACCATTGAAGAGGGACGTCGAGGCGGCATTCTGTTCAGTGAGGGCTGAAAAGCGAGGATGCGGCGCAGTCGATCGCTGACCCGCGCCGGAATACAAACGATCTTGCAAACCTCTTCCAGGAAGACGGCGCATGCGGTATCCAGCGCCTGCTGGCGTGGGATACCATCACGGTGGCGAACAAGGGCCTCATCTTCCAGACTGAAGCCGAAGAGCGTCGCCAGGAAGAGCGCCGGAGATGGGGGTATTTCGGTTCGATGTAATTGATCGAGACATTCAAGGTTTGCATGCAGCATCATCAGGTGCTGGCTGCTTTTGTGAAGCCATTTACTAAACCTGGGGAAAAGGGCGGCAAGGAGCCCGCTTTCGTCCAGAAGGCTCAAAACCGGTCGAGCAGATCCAAACTGGAAGATTTTCAGCATCTCTTCGTATAGTCTTGCCGGCGCAGCGCGGGGAATGGTTGATGACAGCTCGCAGAGGATCTCCCAGGCAGCAGGTTCTATGACAAAGTCATGGGATGCGGCAAAACGAACGGCCCGAAGCATTCGCACCGGGTCCTCCGTAAATCGGACGAAAGGATCGCCGATGGGACGAATGATCCGCTCCTTGAGATCGCTTAGCCCGGTGCTGTAGTCAATAACCGAAAAATCTGCGATATTGTAGGCAAGGGCGTTTATGGTGAAGTCACGGCGGAGGGCATCCTCCTCCGGGGTGCCAAAGACGTTGTCACGGAGAACCATTCCATCATCGTTTGTGAGGTGACGGGGGTGTTTTTTATTGAGACCTGTCTCTTCCGTATTGACTTCATCGTCAGGAGCGGCAGCGCGGAACGTGGAGACTTCCAGAATTACGTCTTTAAAGTGGAGATGGGCCAACCTGAAACGGCGGCCTACGAGACGGCAATTACGAAAAAGCCGCTTGATCTGACCGGGAGTGGCGTTTGTGGCTATGTCGAAGTCCGTGGGTGTTCGCTTCAGGAGCAGGTCGCGTACACAACCCCCTACCAGGTAGGCAATGAAGCCATAGTCACGGAGTCGGTAGAGAGTGCGCAGGGCATTCGGGTTCACCTGCTTTCGGGATATACTGTGTCCCTTCCGGGGAATGATCAGTGGTTGCATTGTCTTCACCATAGCACACCCGGTCGAAAAAGCAAATCTTCGGCAACGGGCAATCATCAAAGGGAAGCTGGATTCCTGACGATATATGAGAAGATTTCCGGCGTTTTCAAAGATGACAAATGTTGCTGTAAGAAGGAGAATTACTGGATTTGCACATCGAACTTTCCAGACGATGGAAAGGTTTAAGTATATGATATCATTAAGCGAAAACGGAAGTGGTTGTAGCAGTAAGCTCTCCGGCGTTTAAGTGTAATATTATATACATACGCTGGCCAAGGAAGGACTCATGCGGTTTAAAAAACGGTCGCTAAAAAACGGAAAGTGATGGCGCTCCAACTTACCCCAATCCTCCCTCGCCAAGGGGTGAGGGAGGATTGGAGAGCTATTTATCTGATAACGATTGTTTACAGGAACGAATGGACGTCGTCGGGGAAGGCGCCGCTACGCACTTCATCGCAGTAGGTCTTTACCGCTTCCCGGATGTGATCGTTCATTTTTGCGTATTTCTTGACGAATTTCGGGGTGAAGCGCTCAAATAATCCCAGCATGTCGTGGACAACCAGCACCTGGCCGTCACAGTCGACACCGGCGCCAATGCCGATGGTGGGGATCTGGAGGGAGGCGGTGATCTCCCTGGCCAGGCCCTTGGGGACGCATTCGAGGACGATGGCGAAGGCCCCGGCCTCTTCGAGAATCTTGGCGTCTTCCATAAGGCGTTGACCGGCTTTATCCCCCTTGCCCTGGACCTTGTAACCCCCTAACTGGTGGACTGACTGGGGGGTCAGACCGATATGGGCCATGACGGGGATCCCGGCGGCGGCGATGCGGCGGGTCACTTCGGCAACTTCCCGGCCCCCTTCGAGTTTTACGGCCTGCGCCCCCGCTTCCTGGAGAAAGCGACCGGCGTTGCGGACCGCCTCTTCGACGGATATCTGATAAGACATGAAAGGCATGTCGCCGATGACCATGGCCTGCTGGGTTCCCCGGGCGACGGCCTTGGTATGGTGGAGCATGTCTTCCATTGTGACGGGGAGGGTGCTGTCATAGCCGAGGACGACCATGCCGAGGGAATCCCCGACCAGGAAAATGTCTACGCCCACGGAATCCATTGCTACTGCCGTCGGGTAGTCATAGGCGGTTAGCATGGTGATCTTCTCCCCTTTTTTCTTCATGTCCCGGATCTTGGCGGTAGTCACCCTGGTGATTTGTACCTGTGTGCTCATGAATTTCCTCCTCTAAGATGTTTTTTGATCATGTTTGCCTTCTCCTTGGTCAAGCTCTGTTTTTTCAGGCCCAGCTCCGTCGTGATCATGCCAAGGGCCTGGTAGGCGTGGAGAAATTCAGGCAGTTTATCCTGAAAAGCAAGGATATGCTTTTCCACCGTCCCGATATCTCCACGGGCAATGGGTCCCGTCAGGGCCTGTACGGAGCCACGGGACTCAATGTTTTTCAAGGTTCCCCGGACCAGAGGCCAGAAGGCGCGGATAGCCTCCTCGCGGTTCAATCCGAGACTGAGATAAATCTCCTCGACAATATAGAGGAGCGTTGTCAGATAATTAGAAGCGATGCAGGCGGCGGCGTGATATAAGGGCTTGTCGGCGTCGGGGATGAAAAAAGGTATTCCTTCCAGAGCGAGGACAAAATCCACCGCCCATTCGCGGATCTCTGCGTCGGCGGTGATCCCGAAGGTGCTGCCGGGGATGTTTTGGATGGCCCCTTCCACATCAGCGAAAGACTGGATGGGATGAATACTGGCGATAAAGGCTCCGGCCTCCTTGGCGGCGCTTAAAAGTTCAAGGGAACCGGCGCCGCTGAAGTGGACGACCTTCTGCCTGGGCCGGATGGCCCCTGCGGCGGCAATCTCCCGACAGGCGACAGCAATGAGATCGTCGGTTGTGGCGATCAAAATGGCGTCGGCGTCGTCTGCCGCCTCGGCGTCAGTTTTACACATCCGCCCCCCCGTGAAGGGATGGGCCTGCACGAGGGCTTCGGGAAACCTGTCGGCGATGGAGACAATGGGATAACCGGCCTTTTTCAGGAGGTATCCCATCGCCGTGCCCACCTTGCCCAGGCCGATGATACCGAGGCGGTCCTTTTTCTTTTTAGTCGTCAAAGCTTCCTACCTATATCTTCCGGTGACACGAAACGCTTCCGCCTGTGGTGGACTTCCGTTTCATGTCACCGTTTATTGCCTATCCTGCCTGATCGATCCCCGACAACTGCCAGGGATTGTTTCCCACCGGGCGGACGAGGGTCCAGTATTCCTCAAATTTGACGGGATCGGTTTTGCTGCCCGTGAGCAGTTCGCCGTTTTCCGAGACGGTGTAATCGAGAAGATTGGCCAGGAAACGAACTGTAATATAATCCTTGCCCTGTTCCTGCCATGCCTCGGAGATCTCTACAGTGCGGACAGCGATATTCTCCAGCTTGTTGAACTTTCCTTCCCGCTTCATCTTTTCGGCATCATCCTGCATGATACGGTACATATCGTCCGTCAGCAGGCTGCGGATGGAAGACATATCACGATTTGCCCAAGCCCCCTGGATCTTAAAGAAGGTGTCCATACATAGATCGTTGAATTTGTCCTCAGTGAAGTTGGGGTCCATCTGTTTGATATAGCCGATGCCCCGGAGGCGATCCTCTCCAACCGTATCCTGGGGAGCTCCATAGGATGGTTGGGCGTAGCCGGGGGACACAGATTCGGGACCGGCTCCCTGGTAGTAGGCGGGAGATGCCGTTGCGGCAGCTTCTTTCTGTTTGCGTCGCTTGATGAACCAGTAGAGGCCGTACAATAGGGCACCGATCAGAATTATATCAAAAAGACCAATTCCACCGCCGCCCATGCCGCCGCCGTGACCACCGAAACCCAGGCTGCTGAAGAGCATCCCACCCAGGAGACCGCCGGCCATACCGGCGCCGAGGGTTCGTAAGAAACCTCCGGACTGAGCCTGTGGCGCCGCCGGCGCCGGACTCGTCAGGTTACTGGAAGGACTTGCGGGTTGACTTGACGACGGTTTGGAGGGGCTATACGAGGATCGCGACCCCCGGCTTCCCATGGAACCGCCGCCGCCAACGCGGGCATAGGCGTCGAGTTCCAGGACAAATACCGCCATGAACATGGCGATAAAGAAAACGGCGCTACATTTCATCCAAGTGCTTCTTTTCATATTTATTCTCCTTTTTAATTAATTTATATTTTAGTTGCGTTGATTTGCTTGTCATTCAAGCCCGACTTTTATATACCAGTCAAGAACAATTTTGTGCGAGGCTCGTAAACTATGATTAAAGTTGAGTTATTGATATTTGACCTCGACGGCACCCTTGCCGCCTCAGGTCAGGATCTCGTCACGGCGGTCAATTATACAATGGAGGCCCTCGGGCTGGCAATTCTGGACCATAAACGTGTCATCAGCTTTGTCGGCGATGGGGTCCAAGAACTCATTAAGCGATCCCTGGGGGGGGAAAATCAGGAATCAAACGCCCAGGCCATGAAGATATTCCTGGAGTACTACGGGGATCACCTGCTGGACCAGACAGTTCTCTACCCCGGGGCCAAGGAGAGTCTCAATTATTTCGGCGCCAAGCGGAAGGTCGTCATCAGCAACAAACGCCAGGATTTTACCGTTAGAATCGTTCAGGGGCTCGGTATTGCCCCGTTTTTTGAAGATGTTGTCGGCGGCGATGTCATGCCGTACAAGAAGCCGGACCCGCGGCTTGTCGAGCCTTATTTGAAGCGATTTAATGTTTCCCGTGGACAAACGGTGATTGTCGGGGATGGCCCCAACGACATCCTTCTGGCCAAAAACGCCGGGGTGTGGAGTTGCGCCTGTCTCAATGGTTTGGTACACCGGGATAACCTTTTGAAACTCCAGCCGGATTATATCTGTGAAAGCCTGCTGGAGCTGAGGGAGCTTTTTGACTGAGGGTGTCATGCTTGGCAAAGTAAAGAAGGTAATTGAAAAGTATCACATGATCAGCTCCGGCTGCCAGCTGCTGGTCGCCGTCTCCGGCGGTCCTGATTCTGTCGCCCTGTTGGCGATCCTCCATAAATTGGCCCCGGAACTTGGCGTCAGCCTTGTTGTAGCCCACCTCAATCACTGCCTCCGGCCGGAAGCGGATGATGAAGAACAGTTTGTCCGGGAGCTGTGCCTGTCCATGGAGCTGCAAATGGAATCAGCCCGTGCCGATATTCTTGTCCTGAGCCGATTTCAGGGGAAATCCGTTGAAGATACGGCAAGAGCGGCCCGCTATTCATTTCTTGATCAGGCGGCGGACCGTGTCAATGCGGACCGCATCGCCCTTGGACATCACCTTCATGATCAAGCCGAGACCATGCTCATGAATCTGCTTCGCGGCAGCGGTCAGGAAGGGCTAAGAGGGATGCAACCGGTTCGTGATCGACGCTACATCCGTCCGCTGCTTTACAGCAGTCGCAATGAAATCAGGGAGTTCCTGGCAGGTGAGGGATTGTCCTTTGTGGTTGACCATTCCAATGAGGACCAGGGATATTTGCGGAACCGGATCCGCCATCAACTGCTGCCCCTGCTGGAGAGTCAATACAAAACGGGCATTGAAAGAACCCTGGCCAGGACGGCGGAAATCATCGGCCGGGAAGATGATTTTATGGAGGAACAGGTGCGCCGGATCCTCGCGGATTGGCGTATTTCAGATTCGACTAATGACGTATGTCTGGACATTTCAAAGCTCCGGGCGCTGCATGAAGCCCTGACGCGCCGCATCATCAAGGTTATCCTGGAGCGTTTTTCTCCCGATGAGAAAGGGGTGTTTCACACCCATATTCAGGCGGTTATCGATCTGGCATTTCTGGGAAAGCCTTCCGGCCGTCTCCACCTTCCCTTCGCGGTCGAGGCAAAAAGAGACTACGGGCGTTTGATCCTGCGGCGCCGGGAAAGGAGCGGCCAGGGCGTTAATTATTCTTATCCCGTCATTGTGCCGGGGAGAATTCATATTCCCGAAGCGAAGATGGTTTTTGAATTCAGTGTCATCGATGGCGGTCATCCGGAAATAACGGAATTAATGAGGGAAAAGGGAGAGGCAGTGCCTGAATGTACTGTGGGAAGTCAGCAAGCGGGTCATGTTTATCTCGATTATGAGCGCTTGACCTTTCCTCTGACAATCAGAAACATCCTGCCGGGTGACCGGATGTGTCCCCTGGGCATGGAGGGGACGAAAAAGTTAAAGGCCATCTTCATCGACAAAAAACTCTCCCGTGACGACAGACATCGGATACCCCTGTTGACCGGCGTCGACGGCATCTTTTGGATTGCCGGATTATGTCTGAACGAATCGATCCGGATCACCGCTGGGACCAGGCAGATCTTGAAGGTGATATATTGTCAAGTCTCAGAGAAATCCATTGAAATCCGGGAAAGGTTATTGTAAGGGTGGCATTGCCGTTAAGGCGAATTTTAACATGAGGAGAGATCCTATTGAATCAACTACAAAAAAATATTGCCCTCTGGCTGGTGATCAGCCTGGTATTTGTCATGCTGTACCATCTGTTTACTCAGCCGAAAGGACAGCAGGAAAGCGTCATTTACAGCGATTTTGTCGCTTATGTTGATAAGGGGCAGGTAAAAGAAGTTACCATTCAGGGCGAAAACGTCACCGGCAAGCTTGCAGACAACAAAAGCTTCAAAACATTCATGCCTAAGGACACCGACCTGATCGGCGCCCTCAAGGAAAAGAATGTGAAGATTTCCGCGAAACCTGTTGAAGATTCCCCCTGGTATATGACCGTACTGATCTCGTGGTTTCCCATGCTGCTGCTGATCGGCGTCTGGATATTTTTCATGCGCCAGATGCAGGGCGGTGGGGGCAAGGCCATGGCCTTTGGGAAGAGCCGGGCCCGCCTCATGACCGACAAGACCAACAAGGTTACCTTTGAAGATGTGGCGGGGATCGACGAAGCAAAAGCGGAACTCCAGGAAGTAATAGATTTTTTAAGGGATCCCAAGAAGTTTTCCCGTCTTGGCGGTCGCATTCCCAAGGGATTATTGCTGGTCGGGGCGCCAGGAACAGGGAAGACCTTGCTGGCCCGTGCGATTGCCGGGGAAGCGGACGTTCCTTTTCTGTCGATCAGCGGTTCTGATTTTGTGGAGATGTTTGTGGGCGTCGGGGCCTCCCGGGTCCGGGATCTCTTCAATCAGGCCAAGAAACACGCTCCCTGCATTATCTTTATTGACGAGATTGATGCGGTCGGCCGCCAGCGCGGCGCCGGACTCGGCGGCGGCCATGACGAGCGGGAACAGACTCTCAATCAGCTTCTCGTGGAGATGGACGGTTTTGAATCCAATGAGGGAGTTATTCTAGTATCGGCTACCAATCGGCCCGATGTCCTCGATCCGGCCCTGCTCAGGCCGGGACGCTTCGACCGTCAGGTTGTGGTTCCCCTTCCGGACGTCAAGGGTAGGGAAAAGATTTTCGACGTCCATGCCCGGAAGGTCCCACTCGATAATGATGTTAATTTCCAGGTGATTGCCCGAGGGACGCCTGGTTTCTCCGGTGCGGACATCGAGAACATCATCAACGAAGCCGCCCTTTACGCGGCGCGCATGAATAAGGATAAGGTGGGCATGGCGGATTTTGAATTCGCTAAGGACAAGATCCTCATGGGGGCGGAACGTAAGAGCATGGTGATCAGCGACGAGGAAAAGCGCAACACGGCCTATCACGAAGCCGGTCACACTCTGGTCGCGAGACTAATGCCCGGGACGGATCCCATTCACAAGGTGACGATCATTCCCCGGGGGCGGGCCCTCGGCCTGACCCAACAATTGCCCATTGATGAAAAACACACTTATCCCCGGACTTTCCTCCTTAACAACATTGTCATTCTCCTGGGCGGCCGGGCGGCGGAAGAAATCGTCCTGAAGGAGTTCACGACGGGGGCGGGCAATGACATCGAACGGGCCACCGCTTTGGCGCGCAAGATGGTCTGTGAATGGGGAATGAGCGACATAATGGGGCCATTGAGCTACGGCAAGAAGGAAGAGGCCATTTTCCTGGGCCGAGAATTTGCCACCCATAAGGATTACAGCGAAGAGACGGCCCGCAA
>Ga0247841_10005154_pt1 | contig 21550 bp, 17 predicted proteins | sample LaCruzMarch2015__2_FD_192410 | JGI IMG/M metagenome (GOLD analysis project Ga0247841, IMG submission 192410) | Freshwater microbial communities from meromictic Lake La Cruz, Castile-La Mancha, Spain - LaCruzMarch2015_18m | ecosystem: Environmental > Aquatic > Freshwater > Lake | place: Spain... | reverse complement strand
ATCAATATTATCCCTGTAATCCTCTGATAATCTTACGAGTATATTATACTGATTACCTGTTTTCGGGTCGCTGAACAGCGAGGCGACGGTACCGCTCATGCTTGTTGCAATAGTATTGGCAATCTGCGACACGCTTACTCCCATTGCTCCTGCTTTTACACGGTCAACAACAATTCTCGCTTCAGGGAGGTTCAGCTCACGGCTGATAAGCACATCAGCGGCGCCCTCCGTTGATTTTACGACTTCAAATACACTTTTCGCAATTTTATCCGCAGTTTCGAAGTCATAACCGAGAATAGCCACATCTATGGGCGCGGACGAACCGAAATTCAAAAGGAATTTAAGTAATCCGCCTGTATTCAGATAAACCCGGGCTCCAGGCAGTGAAGTTACTTTAGGCCTTAATTCTTTTATGATATCGAACACACTTCGTTTTCTTTCGTTAGAAGGGATTAAAGATACCTGAACATTAGCGCTATGGCTTCCCGCATTTCCGCCGAATAAACTTCCGCTTCTTGAACCCGGCACGCCCATATTGGAGATAATAGTATTTGCTTCAGGCACATTTTCCTTTACAATATTTTCTACCTTTGATACAAACTTTTCCGTCTCTTCTATCCTCGTTCCAACCGGCATTCTCACCTGCACCGTGAACTGGTTCTCATCAGCATCCGGAAAAAATTCGGTACCGATAAACCTGAACATTATGAATGACAAAGCCGAGAATATTAATATACTGCCAAGCACAGTTTTTCTGTGTTTCAATGACGCCCGGAGCATATCTTCATAAAGTGCATCCATACCGTCAAAGAATTTTTTCGTTTTTTTCTGAAGCCTGTCGAGAAACTTCTTTGAATCGGCTGATATTTCCCTTTCTCCCTGCATAATTTTATAACAAAGAAGCGGTGTCACCGTTCTTGATACAAAGAATGAAGCAAATAAAGCAACTGTTATGGTAATTACAAGCGGAATAAAAAGAAGTTTTGCGATACCGGTCAGAAAAATTACGGGTAAAAAAACAATCACGGTTGTAATTGTGGACACAAAAATCGGAGATGCTACTTCCTTCGCGGCGACGAGTGTTGCCTGCAGTTTAGTTTCCCCCGTTGTCTTCATCAATGTGTAATGTCTTGTGATATTCTCAAGCTCGACAATAGAATCGTCAACGAGCCTTCCCACGCCGAGCGCCAGTCCGCCGAGAGTCATAATATTAAGTGAAGTATTGCTGAAACGGAAAAATATAAACGTAACGAGTATGGAAAGCGGTATAGCAATAAATATTATAATTGTGCTCCTTGTATTCCTGATAAAAATGATAATAACAAGCACGGCGAGAACAGCTCCCATCGTACCTTCCCGCAGAAGTTCTTCTATAGACTGCCGTATATACTGGCTCTGGTCAAACGCCGTAGTTAATTGAACGGTAGGCGGCACATCCCGCAGATTCGTAAGCGCCTTATTTATACCATCAACAACATCTACGGTATTCGAGCCAGTTGTTTTCTGAACGCGCAGTATAACTCCGTTTTTGCCGTTCGTTTTTATCAGTTGCGTCTGCTCCTGATAAGAATCTTCAACACGGGCTAAATCACGAACTTTAACCGAAACTCCGTTAGTATTTCTTATTATAATCTCGCCTATCGGCTCTACTATGTTAAACTGACTTTCCGTCTTTAATGAATAAGCATAGACGCCTGTTTTAAGGTCGCCCGAAGGGAGTATAAGGTTTGACGCCTGAATTGCCTGAACTAACTGTTGTACGGATACGTTCGCCGCTTCGAGCTTGTCCCTGTTTGCAGTAATCTGTATTTCTCTTATTTTGCCGCCTGTTACCTGCGCAAAAGCCACACCCGGTAGATGCTCAAGCTGAGGCTCAATAATGTTATAAGCGAGGTCATAGAGGTCTCGCTCGTCCATGTCACTGCTAAGCGCTACGGTAAGTATCGGTGTATTTGTGATGTCAAACCGCAGAACGATGGGTTGTGAAACCCCTGCGGGGAGCTGATTATAAACACGGTTAATTTTTTGTATTACGTCTATTAAGCCGACGCTCGTATTTGCATCCCAGTTGAAATAAATCCTGACCTGCGAAACACCTTCCCGCGTAGAAGACTGTATATAACTCACGTCACTTGTGGAGCTGACAGCTCTTTCTATCGGAACGGTGATGCTCTGCTCCATATCGAGGGGACCTGCGCCTGAATATTGCGTTATAGCGGTAACACTGGGAATCTGAATGTCAGGCAGCATATCAATCGGTAACTGCATGAAAGAAACTATACCCAGCACAAACATCGCCAGGGATGCCATCAGTGTACTTATCGGATATTTAAGCGCGAGCCTTGTTAGCCACATAACTATTTAACGATTTTTACCTTCATCTTATCTTTTAGAAGTTCCTGTCCTGTTGATACAATTTTTTCCGTATCGCCGATTCCCGATTTAATTTCAGTTTTATTGTCTGAATTTATTCCTATTTCGACATATTTCTTAACAGCGGTCAGGTCATCGGTTATCGAATAAACAAAAGTACCCGTATCATCTTTAAGCACGCACTGTTCGGGCAATATCAATACATCACTATGCTCTTCGAGCACTACTTCGACACGCGCAAACATACCCGGTTTCAGAAGTTTATCTTTATTATCAATACTAATCTCGGCAGGCATTGTTCTTGTTCCCGGGTCAACTGCCTGGCTGATTTTTTTAAACTTTCCCGGAAAAACTTCGTCAGGATAGGCGTCGGTTCTGATATTCGCTGTTTTAATATAATCGAGCGAAGAAATATCTTTTTCAAGAACATTTACCATAATCTTCAGATTGCTTATATCGGAGAGCATGAAAATCGAATTCGAAGTACCCGATGAAACCAGCGCGCCTGCATCAAGAAATCTCTTTGTAATATATCCGCTGAAAGGTGCCGTTATGTTACAGTATCCGATTTGAATTCTCGCGTTCTGATAGCCCGCTCCCGCGGCTTCCATCTGGGCTATTGATACTTTAAGAACGGTTTCGGCATTATCAAGGTCGCCCTGAGAAGATAATCCTTTATCAAAAAGCTGTTTTGTTCTCAGATAGTTTACTTCGTTATTTTCGACCTGCGCTTTTGCCTGATTAAAAACTGCCTCCGTTTGCTTTACAGTCTGCTGATAAGTGCTTCTGTCAATTGTTGCCAGAGTTTTACCTTTCGAGACATAATCGCCTATGTCAACATATATTCTTTCTATGTTACCGTTAACCCTTGAGAATATATTCGCCTGCTGAACAGACAGGATGTCGCCCGTAAAGGATAATTTCCGGGTTATGCTGCCGAGAACCGGAGTAGTTACTTCAACTGACTGTGATTGCGGCGCCCGTTTATCTTTTGCGCTGAGATTATCGCGTATTCGAAAAAAAACAAATACTGCGAACAGAAGAAATACGAATGCAAATATTGATATTATTACTATTTTTTTTCTGCTCATTAAATTCAATTTACACACTCAAAATCGAAATAAAATCAAATTATTACAATTCAAAACAGAACTTGTAATATTGAATATTCATTTTAAAGAAATATTTCCGTCGTCATCTATATCAATTTGTGTATCAGGAAAATCACTCTGCGTCAGATTCTGTATAATACTGATTACGCGTTTATCATCGTCTATAACCGGAATTCCCCGTTTGATTTGTTTTACGGCAGTTATTTCGCCGCGTACAAAATTCCCCGACTTATCCATATACACTTTTAAAACCGGCGCGAGTCCGAGCGCTCCCGCCAAACCGAATTTACCGTACGTACAGAAATTACCGAGACTATAGGCAATCAGTTTTCCGTTATACAGTTCCAGGGCTCTTGTCACATGAGGACCGTGTCCGTAAACCAAGTCAGCACCTGCATCAATCACAGCATGAGCGAATTCAAAAACATTTCCCCTGTTCTCACCGAGATATGTTTCGTTTCTCCCCGGAACGCGCTGAGCGCCGCTTCCTTCGGCTCCGCCGTGAAATGCAACGATAACAATGTCATTTTCTTTTTTTAATTCTTCCACTATGAGGGCGGCTTTTTCGAGATTAAGAATGCTTAGGGTACCTGCATTCGGAGCGAAGCCGGCGAAACCGATTTTCAGTCCGCGTGATTCAAGCGTTGCAGTCGGATAATCAACAGTACCCGCGAATTTTATCTCATACTTTTCAAGTACTTCCGCAGTTTTTTCCCTGCCCACAGGACCCATATCACCGCTGTGATTATTTGCGAGATTCATAAAATCAAATCCCGCGTCCTGAATATATCCGGCGTAATGCTCGGGCATTCGAAACGAAATGCAGTTTGCAGATACTGAATCACCGCATCGCTTCGGAGTGCCGCCTTTATCGAGAAATGTACCTTCAAGGTTTCCGCAGGTTACGTCGGCATCACGGAGAACATTTTCAACACCGGAGAGCAGAAATTTTCCGTCATCGGGCGGAAGAGAAGCAGAAGACGGATAGTTCGAGCCGAGCATCATGTCACCAACGCATATAACTGATAACAGGGCTTCTTTATCCTGAGTACTGTCTGATAAAACATTTTCAACTGATTCTTTTATAGATTCAAGATTTTCTTTTTTACAACCATATAATAATACAATAGCAATTGCGGGAAGAATAACAAGCGATATTTTCAAATGATTAAGTTTCAACGGGATAAGTTAAATGATAACAGTTTTAAATTCTACTCATAAGCGCTGAGTTTCGAGTATATAATATTTCCAATCGGAAGGATAACTAATAAAATTATTACTAATGTTTTTATTAGCTGTTTTACTAAGAAAAGATATACATATAATCCATTACAAAACATTTCCCTTATGGATTTAATTCTTCTTCTATCATTTCATACAGATTCCGGCAAGTCGAAAATAAAATTTATATGGTTAGAGACTCTGTGCAATACCAGCAAATATGAGTTTATGTTCTCTTTATATACTATTACATAATCGGGATGCAGTTTTGAATTCAGTAAAGTTACCATTCTTTTAACTAACCTGCCTACCTGGCTGTCGAAAGGCGTAAAACAAGTCCCTAAATATTTTTCATAATTAGTAAAGATTTCCTTAAGAACCAGCATTAATAAATCTGCTTCTAATTTCTTCTTTTTACAAACCTTCGTGAATTCGCCGATACGTTTTGAACAGGCTTTTATCATATTTGCCAATCTTAGCTGTACTGCATAGCCTCTGAATGACTTATTAAACAAATCACTTAAATCTGCTTTAGCATTTTCAAACAAATCCTCTTCTCCGGACTCGGGATCTGTATAGTTTATTAAAAGATAATTATAAAACTCATCGTTTCTTGAAGCAAACTTTATTATAACTTTTTCTAAATCTTTTTTAGAAATCGATTCTAATTTTTCTTTGAAATCTGCGTCTATTTTCGGCATGTCAGATTACTTTATAGTTGCGTTAATTTTTTATATTTTCCCTTCGTATAAATCATCTATCGGAAAAATCAGATCATAATCATTCCAATTTAAATTACCATCTACTATTTCGAATTGTTTAAATTTGATTTCATCTAAATATTTACGGATTGAGGGATGCAGAGATGATTCTAAAAACAGTTTAAAGTCAACCAAACGATTAATACCATCATTAAAGAATATTCTAATCACATAATCCCCAATATACATAGCTGATTTTATCTCAATTAAATCAACTTGAAAATCTTTATACTCTTCTACTATTTTCATTTAATTCTGGTATTTATTTTTTCAAATTCAATATCTTTATGATAAACAAAATAATCAATCCACTTTTGAACAATTTTATCTGCATATTTTTCTAAGAAATCCTCAAAATCTTTAAGTTTACTTCCTGTGAGTGGGCGCAATCCTTTTATTGCTTTTATTTTTATCTCCATAATTTTTCCATCAACTATATAAAACTCTGCTTTACTTACAAATCTTTCATATTTTCCATGAACATGAATTGGCTCATGCTCATTGGAATAGAAGAATATCAAAATCCCTAAATATTCAAAAATTTTTGGCATTATTTCTTTTTTACAAATTTAAGCAATCTGTATAAAGAAAGCAAAATATTTATAAAGAGGTTTTTGTCAACGTATTGACTCATAAAAAGGTTACCGATAGTCAGAACACGAAGGAATGGGAAAAACCGCTATATAGCAAAAAAGCCCGGGAGAGCGGGCTTTTTTTTTCCAATAATAAAAAGCATATCAGCTTTCTACTTCTTCCACTTTAATTTTGTATTTCTTTATTTGATTCTTCTCGAGTTCTTTCATGTTCTCTTTAAGTCCGTCCATATTCTTGCGCAATTCCTTCATACCTTCTTCGAAATCTTTCATATCAAATTTAAAGTCCTTCATATTTTCTTCAAATTCTTTCATCCCTTCGTTGAACTCGCTCATGTCAATTTCAATTTCAATGTCTGCCTTGTCAATTTTGGGAGCCATTTTCGAAAAATCTTTTCCTGCGAGTTCTTTGTTAAGCTTTTCCATTGATTCGTCGAGTTTTTCCATTGTCTTGTCCAGATAAATATTAATCGAATCCAGCTTGTTCATCTTGACAATAATATTTATTTTATTGGAATCGTGCATGAAATTATCTCCGAATGACGCAAAGTTAACATAATCTTCTCCAAAATCCACTTTTATTCCGACATCCTGCAGTAATTCAGGATGTTCTCTTTCAAACGAGTGAACTTTAAAAGCAAAGTCCTGAATATCAACATTCATACCTCTGTTGTTCCGGAATATTGATGACAGACTTACCGGCATGCTCTGGTCGGCAAATCTCATAATAAAATCCGCTTTTTCATCGGTTACGCGAACGTCATTGTTTAAATCGGTTTCTGATACTTTTAATACTTTGTCTTTATTCGATTTGGTTGTGGAATCGGGTGCGTTAAGGGCAATTGTTGTAGTGGATTGCGGTTCAACTGTTCCGGTAAACATCTTATAAGCTAACTTAGGCAAATTTCTAATGGTTTCAACATCTGCAAACTGGAAGTAAATAAATCCTGCCACAAGCGCGACAATGAGCGACGAATAAAACTTTTCTTTTTGTTTCATAGCAGAAAATTGTTTAAAATTAGCAAATTTCTCTTTAGTTGGTTATTTATACGATAAACCAATACAAAAAGTTACAATTTCCGGAAATAATATTATCTTATTTAAGAACCTTTTGAGGGAATTCTTGTAACTATCCATTCAAGGAATGAGCTCTGATTTCTTGTCTGTATCCAGAGTGTACCAGTTCCGTTGAATTCGGCTACGAGTCCTTCACCGCTGAAAAACGTGGATTTCAGCCCGCCGACTTTCTTTATATTGAAAGTTAATCCGTCCGTAAAGGCGACAATGTGACCCGTGTCAACTATGAATCTGTCATTTTCCATTTTCTTTTCAAATATTGCTCCGAACGAATTCACAAATAAATCGCCGGTTCCGTTTGCCTTCAGCATTATCAGTCCCGGACCGCCGAAGAATCCTTTTGCTCCGCCCCAGCTCGTATCAAGGTTGACCGTTGCCGCAGAGCAGACAAAACAGCCGGATTGTATGAACATGTTTTCGCCTGTAAGATTGAAATGCTTTATATCGCCCGGAAATGGCGCAGTAAATCCGATTTCACCCGCACCCTGTCTGGCAATGAATCTGTTCGTGAAAAATGATTCACCTCCGAGTACGGATTTCTTCAAAGCGCCGAATAACCCGCCTTTTGTGGTGGTCTCAATTTCCACGTTCCAGCTTTTAAAGACCATAGCGCCTGCTTCCGCCTGGACTTCCTCGTTTTCATTAAGGTTAATATGTACCAGAGCTTCCGAGGGTTGGAATAATATTTTGTGATGCATAGTAATTTCCTTTCTGTGTTTATTTAATTAAGGATAAAGGGATTTAAAAAAATTTTGTAACTACTCATCCGATAATTTAGAACGCTGATGACGCTGATTGTTATGATTAAATAAGATTTTTTTGTTTGAAAATACGGCGTTTCACAGATCAATCCCAATTTTCTTAATTCAATCAAAAGTGCATGTACATAGACCTTCTACCGAAGAAACCATAGCCAAGCGTATTATATACTTTGTAAAAAGCGCCAATAATTTTTTGCGTGATTTCCGAATGTTTATAATTATCTGCGTTAATCATATTAATCTGCGTTATCTGCGTTCCATTGCATTGTTAATGATAGCTGAGTAGTTACAAAATTTTAATATGTTATTCAAGTTTATTTTTCCGGCATACCGTCACGGTTAATCGAATATTTTCTTATAGACGTGGCAGTAAGGTTCTTTGCCGTTTTTTTCATAATAATCCTGATGATAATCTTCGGCTTTCCAGAATTTATTTGCTTTTGTAATTTCAGTGGCAACGGAATAACCCTTTGCAGTCAGTATTCCAGTGATTTTTTCCGCCGTTATTTTCTGGTCATTGCTTGTGTAAAAAATTCCCGAGCGGTATTGCTCACCGATGTCAGGTCCCTGACGGTTCACCTGTGTGAAATCATGAATTTCAAAGAACAGTTTTAAGAGAGTTTCAAAATTAGTTACTGAAGTATCGAAGACAACTTCAACCGCTTCTGCATGTCCCGTCGTACCCGAGCAAACTTCCTTATATGCCGGATTATCCTTAAAGCCGCCGATGTATCCGGATGTAACGGATATAACACCTTTGGATTTCGACAATAAATGTTCCACACCCCAGAAACATCCTCCTGCAAAATATGCCGTGTCAGTTCTTATATTGTCTTTGTTGGGTATAAATTTCATTGATATTGAATTTACGCAGTGTCTCGTGTTTTTACCGGTAAATTTTTCTCCGATAAAAACGTGTCCGAGATGCCCGCCGCAGTTTGCGCAAATTATTTCAGTTCTCTTACCGTCTTTATCGGGAACACGTATTACGGCTCCCTTTATTTCATCGTCAAAGCTGGGCCAGCCGCAGCCAGAATCGAATTTATCTTCCGAGCGGTACAGGGGTGCATCACATCGTTTACAAAGGTAAGTCCCCTTTTGTTTGTTATTTTCGTATTCACCCGTGAATGGCATTTCCGTGCCTTTGCTGAGTATTACTCCTTCTTCTTCCGGAGTGAGAGTGTTGTATTTTTTATTTGTATCCAATTGTTTCGCAGTTATATTATTTGTTGATTTACCCCTTGCACATCCGAAAGAAAGGATTAATGCAGAAATAATCAGAAAAAACAGCTTTGTTACAGGCTTTATCATAAAAACTAAAACGGAATCAGGACAGAAAAAATTCCGGTCAATAGTTATTTGCAACAGGAATCCGACGGGAAGTCAAAGTCCCGTATAAAATAAATATAAGTTAAAACAGAGAATATTCGCCGTAAATTAAAGGTGAATTTACTTTTTCTTTTTATAAGTGAGTGTATTGCCTCTGCCGACGTATGAAAGTTCAAGTTTTGCATCATTAACACTAACGATAAAGAAGCATCTGTTTCCGTCGGGGTCGAAGACCGTCATATATTTTCCGTTCGGATTTGCTTTTACATTAGCATTTGCGAGGCAGGTATCGCCGATTGCAAATTTGAATGTATCGGGTTTTTCTCCTTCATACAATTCAATCCATGCATTCGCCTTAGCCTGCAGCTGAGATTTTGCATCATCGGTAGAAATCCAGGTACCTTCGAGCACTGTGTTTTTAGTCTCAACTTCTTTTACTGTTTCCTTTTTTACTGTGGTGTCTTTTGCCGGGGTTGTTACTTTTTCTGTTTTATTGCCGCAGGAAAATACCATAAATGATATTACTGCGATAAAAACAACCGTGAACAGGTTAATTTTTTTCATTTTGATTATGATTATTTGTTATCTGAAATTTAATAAAATGCTTTCTTATTTATTGCTTTCCTGCTCTATGTTTTTCTGCAGTGAGTCGAGCTCCTGCTGAATGTTTCGCAGTTCTTCGTCTTTTCTTTTTAATTCAGCGTTCAGGCTGTCGAGGGATGCATCGGCATTCTTATTCTGTTGTTTCAGATTCTCAACGTCCACTCTGATTTTTTCGAGCTGTTTAGCCCTTTGTTCTTCCTTTTCAGAGGAAGTACAGCCGGTTAAGCCGGAGAGGCTTATGATGACGATTGAAAATACAATAATTGCAGATATTAAGCTCTTTTTCATTATATAATTGGGTTAAAGTATTTATTTAATAAAATAATGCCATAACAAGTAATTTACAATGTAAAATTACCTTTAATTTCATTCAAAATATTGATATTTTGAGGTATATGAGGAAAATACCACACGTAACACGTCAAAAGAAAACACATTACATCTTATAATATGAAAGATTTTATATTTAAACCGTTCAGCGAAATGACCGACGAGGATTATAAATTCGTCGGGTTTATGTCCGGACTGGAGATTCATCAGCAGTTGATGACGAAAAAAAAGCTCTTTTGCAGATGCCCTGCCGGTATGTATAACCATCATTACGACGCTGAAATACTCCGCCACATGCGCCCTACTTTATCCGAGCTCGGAGAGTATGACGGTACGGCACTGATGGAGTTTAAGACCAAAAAAGAAATCATCTATCAGATCAACCGCGAGTCGGTTTGCACATACGAAATGGACGACACACCTCCGTTTGAAATAAATGACGACGCGCTTGACATTGCCATTGAAATCGGTATGCTGTATAATTCCGCAACGATTGACGAAATTCACATTGCGCGCAAACAGTATCTTGACGGAAGCATCCCAACGGGGTTTCAGCGCACTGCGATTGTAAGCGTAGGAGGGCAAATTCCTTATAAAGACAGACAAATAAATATTATACAGCTCTCCATAGAAGAAGATTCATGCCGCGAAATAAGTGATACAGGACACCGCAGGGTTTACGTAGCCGACAGACTCGGAATGCCGCTTATAGAAACGGTCACTGCTCCCGATATGAAGACCCCCGAAGAAGTTGCCGAGGTTTGCAAAATCCTGAGCAATATTGTGAAAAGCACGGGTAAAGTAAGAACGGGCGCGGGGGCGGCACGTGAAGACGTGAACGTAAGCGTTGAAGGCGGAACAAGAATCGAAATTAAAGGCGTACCTTCTATAAAACGAATTCCCCTGCTGACATACAATGAAGCGATGAGGCAATGGAATCTGCTGAGGTTACGCGAAGAACTCGGGAAACGCGGAATAACAACTGAAACATTTGCTTCAAAAACTGATGACGTAACACGCATTCTGCGTAAAGCCCTGTATCAACCAATTGCCAACGCGATATCCGACGAAAAATCCGTTTATGCAGTTACGCTAAGAGGATTTAAGGGACTGCTTAACTGGAAAACACAAACGGAGACATATTTCTCTAAAGAAATTTCCGACAGGGTACGTGTTATTGCCTGTCTCACTACTTTACCGAATATCATACACTCCGACAGTACATCCGAAACAATATCAATTGCCGAGTGGCAAAAAGTTAAAAAAACCGTAGGCGCGACTGAAGAAGACACGGTTGTTATAACATGGGGAAACGCTATAGATGCGGATACTTCAGCAAAAGAAATCATTATACGGGCAAAAGAAGCGACTATCGGCATTCCTTCGGAGACGAGACAGGCGCAGAAAGACGGTACAACGGGATTTGAACGAATATTACCCGGAGCGGACAGGATGTATCCCGATACAGACCTGCCGCCGAAGCGAATTCCTGCCGGGCGGAAGAACATAATCAGAAGCGGTCTGCACGAACCGATCTGGGAACGGGAGAAATGGTATAAGAGCCTTGGTATTCCTGCGGATGTTATGGAACCGCTCGCGATTTCAAAAAATGCCGCGCTGTTTAAGAAGGCTGTAAATGAGCTGGGAATTAATCCCGTACTTGCCGCAGTTGCACTGATACAATATCCGAAAAGGCTGAAGAAGATGAAGGCTGACCCGGAACAACTTAACGAAGAGATTTTTCTTGGCATCTTCAGGGCTTTTAATCTTGGTTTGATTTCAAGGGAAGGTATTATCAGAGCGATGTTTGACGCAACTAAATACGGAAGTTTTGAACTTGAACATCTGGCGCCGACCGTTGATGAAAACTCGCTTGAGAAAATAATTCAATCTTCAATTTCGGAAGTTAAAAAGATGAAATTGTTTAACGATAATAATTTTGAAAAAGTCCTGACGGGAAACGTGATGAATAAAGTACGGGGGCGCATTGACGGTAAACTTGTAATAAAGTTTATAAAAAAAATTTCCGGGGAGAATAAGAAATGACTAATAATGATTTATATAAAGGTTATAAAGGCGGAGCTTTAGAAACGCTGAAGAAGTTTGAAGCGCTTGTATGGTGCGATGTTGAAATAATAACGGGTGATGCGATGTTCAAAGGTATTATTCTCCCGCGCTCAGAAACTTCCGACCACCTGCATATTGTTTTGAAATTAATTTCAGGTTATAACATAGGAGTTGCCGCGGATACTGTAAAAAATATTAAGATATTCGGACGCAAGGAAGCGCATTACAAAATTCCCGAGAAAGCATTTCCTTACGACCCTGTAAAACCGAGGGTAAAATTAATCGGCACGGGCGGGACAATAGCAAGCAGGCTTGATTACAGGACGGGCGCAGTTATTCCCGCATTCACTCCGGGCGAACTGTACGGTTCAGTTCCCGAGCTTGCGGATATATGCAATCTTGAAACCGAAAAACTTTACGGAGTATTCAGCGAGAATAAGGGGCCCGAGCAGTGGATGGGCGTAGCTAATGCAATCGGCAAGGAAATCGAAAAAGGCGTACAGGGAATAGTTATCGGTCACGGAACGGATACGATGCATCATACTGCCGCGGCTCTTTCATTTATGGTACAGGACTCCCCTGTTCCCATTGTGATGGTAGGGTCACAGCGCTCGAGCGACAGACCTTCTTCGGACGCCGCGCTTAACCTTATGCACAGCGTTAAAACTGCCGCTGAGAGCGACATTGCCGAAGTGCTTGTCTGTATGTTCGGACCGACTTCGGATGATTACGGCTTGCTTCACCGCGGAACCCGCGTGAGGAAAATGCATTCAAGCTACCGTTCCACTTTCAGGACTATCGGAGATATTCCGGTTGCAATGGTCAGCCGTGAAAAAATTACTCCGCTCAGGACAGATTATAAAAAACGACGCACAGATAATAACGTGAAAATCAATACGGCTTTCGAGGAGATGGTCAGCATTGTCTATTACTATCCCAACATGAAACCGGATATAGTAGATTCGCTTATAGATAACGGATATAAAGGCATCGTAATAGCGGGAACGGGGCTCGGTCACGTTAATAAGCCGCTTTATCCCGCATTAAAAAGAGCAAGAGATAACAATATTGCAGTTTATATGACAGTTCAGACATTGTGGGGATATGTTCAGATGTATGTATATGATACGGGACGTGATATGATGGAACTGGGAGTAGTACCGACGGCAAATATGCTTCCTGAAGTAGCTTACGTAAAGCTGGGATGGGCGCTTGGTCAGACAAGCGACATTGAGGAAGTTAAGAAAATTATGCTTACCCCGATAAACGGTGAAATCACGGAACGCGAGCCGAGCAACGGATACCTGATTTATCAGGGCGGAATACCGGAAGTGGAAGCATTTATTTCAAAACACAGAAAATAATTGCTTTACCTTTAAACCTTTTATTAACATAAAATGTCTAACTACTTAGTATAAATTTTTAAATGGCTCTGAAACCCTGGAAGAAACTAAAATCCGAAGTAAGATTCAAGAACGCTTATTGGGAATATGTATATGACAATTGCGAACTTCCCAACGGTCTTCTGCACGAATACCATTCCGTTCATACAGGCGGGTCGGTGATGATAGTTCCGATGCTCGAAAACGGAAATCTTCTGCTTGTAAATCAATACCGTTATCTCAATGACAGACTTAGCATTGAATTTCCGGCAGGCGGTATGAAACCGGGTGAAATTCCTGATGAGATTGCGCGGAAAGAATTGATTGAAGAAACCGGTTTTGACGGCGATATAGAAAAAATCGGAATATTCAATCCATATAACGGAGTCACCGACGAAATCTGCCATGTTTATATTGCAAGAAACCTCAAACATTCAAAAGCTCATTTAAAAGACAAGACAGAGGAGTTTGAACTGATTGAAGCGGACAAAGAAAAAGTCGGCAGTATGGTTTCATCGAATGAAATTTACGACGGCATGACACTTGCGGCGTGGTCTCTTGCGGGCAAGTATTTATATGCAGTGAAAGGAATGATAGAAAAAACCACGGAGACAAAGAGCACATAGAGAAACACAGAAGAGTTTGAAAATTTGACACGAATTAAGACGAATTTGTGCCTCTGTGGTGAATAGTAACCAAGAAATAATGTTACAAAAATACTTTTTACACTAAACTAATATATGACAAAAAAAACATTTATATTTTTACTGACTGCGTTTATTTTACTATCGGCAGTTTTACACGCTCAGGATAAACCCAAAAGAGAAAAAAGAGACGTATCAAATATTAAAACTAAGATTACGGGAAAAGTTATGGACGGCGAGACGGGCAATCCTCTTGAATCCGCCACAATTCAATTAATCAAATTAAAAGATTCATCGAGAGTAGCCGGCACATCAACAGGAAAAGACGGCACGTTCACTTTGGAACAGGTTCCTTTCGGGAAATTCGACCTGAATGTCAGCTTTATCGGATATAATACAGCCGTTGCAAGGAGCATAATGATTACACCTAACGAGCCCGAGCTCAGCATAGGCGAGATAAAACTTAAAGCCGGTTCTGAAATGGTAACTGAAATAGAAGTAACAGCCGAACGGAACATGATGGAAATGGGTATTGACAAAAAAGTATTCAACGTTGAGAAAGACCTTATGAGCCAGAGCGGAACGGCAACGGACGTGCTTAAAAATATTCCTTCGGTAACCGTTGATGCTGACGGTAAAGTGAGCATACGCGGAAGCGGCAATATTAAAATTCTGATTAACGGACGTCCATCGGGATTACTTAGTACAGATCCTGCGGGAGTTCTTGACCAGATTCCCGCAAGCGCAATTGAGCGCATAGAAATAATGAATAACCCTTCTGCGAAGTTTGACCCGGAAGGAATGTCGGGAATAATCAACATAGTATTGAAAAAAGAAAGCTCTGATGATAACGGTTATCTTTTTAATCTGAGTGGTACTGCGGGCACGGGTGATAAATACACTCTAAATGCGGGACTTTCATACAGGACGGGAGGTTTCACGGTATATGGAAATTACACATTCCGTCTTTTCAATATGACAATGACGGGAGCACTCAACAGGACTAATTACCTCAGCGATTCATTATATTTCCTCACTCAAAGCTCCGATGCGAAGATGAAGATGCTCGGACATCTGGCTAATGCAGGGTTCGATTACGACCTGGATAAAAAGAATTATCTCGGTATGTCTTTGAGTTACAGCCTCCGCGACAGGAGCCGATACGAAAATTCATTTACAAATAACTTTACAAATTTACTGGCTCCTTCGTCCTTTTATTCAAGAAATAACGACGACAGCGAAGACGAGAACGGATTAGACGCAACATTGAATTACAAGCATAAGTTCGATAAGAAACAGGAAGAACTCACTGCAATGTTCCAGTATTCGCTTTCAAAAGAAAATAACACACTTGCAATAGTTCAGCAGAACCTTGATTTTAACAATAAACCAGACGGCAGTGCACCTCAGCTTGAAAATGACTATACAGATGAAAGAATGGATATATACACACTTCAGGCGGATTATACACTTCCGCTGAAAACGGACCCTGAAAATCCGATGAAACTGAAGAGCAAAGTTGAGACAGGGTATAAAGGATACATTCGCAGGACAAACTCAGACTTCAGAGTTGAGAATTATAATTACACTTCTTCGAGCTGGATACCGAACAACCTGTTAAGCAACGATTTTCTATACAATGAACAGATACATGCAGTTTACGGGACGTATGAAAACACGTATAAAAAATTCGGTTATCAGATCGGGCTGAGACTTGAAGAATCATTAACGAAATCAGAGCAAAACGCATCTGATTTATCTTATAAAAACGATTATTTCAGTTTCTTCCCGAGTATCTTTCTTAAACAGGGTGTATTGAAGGATGTGGAAGTTCAGTTAAGTTACACAAGGCGTATCAACAGGCCCAGAACAGGAATGCTGAATCCGTTTACTGATTATTCAGACCCTCAGAATCTGAGAGCGGGAAATCCGTACCTCAAGCCGGAATACATTAACGGCTTCGAGCTTGGAGTAGTTAAATATTTTACATCCATATCAATGACAACTTCGGGATTTTACAGAAGGCTTACGGATGTGATAACAAGATTTACGACAGTAACGGATACAGGAACCTCTCTGACAATACCTCAGAATATTTCCACCGGAGATACATACGGAGTTGAATTTATAACTTCCGGCGGACTTTACAAATGGTGGTTTATTAACGCAAGCGCAAGTTACTTCAGGACGGATTTATCGGGAAACGTCAGTTCAACGGAGCTCAACAACAGCGGTTACAGCTGGACAGCAAAACTTGTATCGAATATGACATTTAAGGATTTATTCGACTTTCAGCTTTCATATTTCTATCAGGGAAAATCGGTTCAGGCGCAGGGATTTTCAGACCCTGTTCAGTCGCTTGATATAGCTTTCAAAAAAGATTTTATGAACAAAAGAATGAGCCTTGGATTGAGAGTGAGCGATATATTCAATTCACAGCGCTGGGCTTCAACATCAACAGGCGAGGGTTACACTGCCACATTCAACCGCAAACGTGATTCACGCAATGCATTCCTTACATTCAGTTACAGAATCGGAACAGACGACAAGAAAATGAAAAAGAAACAAAAGAACGGCGAAGACGAGAACAGGAATGACGAAGGTTTTTAATATGATTTAGAATCACGGAACATTTTCAACAGAATTTCGGCGGCAGAAGGGGGAAGCAATTCCCCTTTTGATATTTTGCGGGTCAGATTGACCATCTCATACAATACTTCCCTATTGGAATAAAATTCCTCTATTAAACCATCATCAATCATCTTATACATCCATTCGATAGTCTGGATTTTCCGTCTGTTGATAAAAGATTTTGAAGCATTCGTAATTTTTTTAAATTTTTCGATAACTTCCCAGAGTTCCGGAATACCTTCACCGGTTAATGCCGAGCATACTGTTGCTTCGGTTTTCCAGCCAATTGTGGCGGGCTGAATATATTTCAAAGCATAAGAAAATTCCGCCATAGCGGAGAGCGCTTTTTGAATATTATCACCGTCGGCTTTATTAATAACAAGGGCATCGGCAAGTTCGATTACCCCTTTTTTGATTCCCTGAAGTTCGTCTCCCGCACCCGCAATCATAACGAGCAGGAAGAAATCAACCATTGAGCGGACTGTGGTTTCGCTTTGTCCTACGCCTACTGTTTCCACGAGTATTACGTCATAGCCTGCGGCTTCGCATACGAGCATTGTTTCACGGCTTTTGCGTGCGACACCGCCGAGCGTTCCGCATGAGGGCGAAGGACGTATAAAGCAGTTTTGTTCGCGTGAAAGTTTTTCCATGCGTGTTTTATCGCCGAGAATGCTTCCGCGGTTGACTGTACTGCTGGGGTCAACTGCAAGTACGGCGACCTTATGCCCCTGCTCAATGAGATACATTCCGAGTGATTCAATAAGTGTGCTTTTACCTGCGCCGGGGGAACCCGTAATACCGACACGCAGGGATTTCCCCGAATAAGGGAGAAGTTCTTTAAGAACGGACTGTGCGGCTTCTATATGCTTACGGGAATTGCTTTCAATCAGTGTGATTGCACGGGCAAGAATCGTGCGGTCATTTTTCAGTACGCCTTCGACGTATTGTTCACATGAAAGTCTTATGTGTTTACTCCGAGCAGGAAATCCTTTTTTCGCGGATTCAGGATTAATTGATTCCGGTTTTAGCGACTCCGGTTTTACGCCTTTAACGATTTTCGTAGCAAATGCTTCACCTGCATTTTCCGGAACCCAGTCGGGAGTGTATGAATTATTTTCTTTCTTCTTTTTTGGCATAGATATAATATTAGAAAATAATGATTCAGGATAAAGGAAGAAAGGAAGTTCATTATTAACTAATTACTATATTAACTCTAATATATTGTTAATACAATATTTATATAAGCCATATATTTATTAAACGCTCAACACAGGTAAAAATTAAATCAAAAAATCATCCTTATTTAAAAATGCGATTTATCCGATTTGCCTTGAAGTATTACAGTAAAAAATAATAACTTTAGTAAATAATCAACAGAATTTGTTATAATAATGTTATACTACGCGTTATGGCAGTGACGGGATTGTTATATTTTAATAAACCATATAAACACAGTTTTTTATTTTGCAAAATAGTATAGCGGATAATATAGAACATATAAAAATAATTGTTGCAGATAAGTTGACTAAACACTTAAGAATTAAAGACATTATTTTATATGGCAGTTGGGCAAGAAATGAAAATAAACCGGACAGCGATATTGATATTGTTGTGATATTGGATGAGGAAGGCGTCAACTTCGATTACGATAATACTATAAATAAAAGAATGCGTGTTGCAAAACTATTAGCAGATGTAAAATCAATAATTGAGATTGATAATTTGGTTTACACAAAAGATGAATGGAAAATCTTATTAAAGTCCGATAGTAATTTTATAAAACAAATTGTAAAAGACGGAGTGAGCATAGCTTGAAAGAAACAACTAAAAGCTGGATTGAATTTGCTAAAAAAGATTTAATTGCCGCCGAAGAATTATTGAATAACGCCGAAGTTGCAAATATTGTTCTGTTTCATTCACAACAGTTAGTTGAAAAATCTATTAAAGCAATTTTGGAAGAATTCAACATTCCAATAAGAAAAACCCATTCAATAAACATTTTATTAAAATTAATCCCTGAAATTCTGCGGAATAAATTGTCTTTTAATGAGGAAATAGTAATAATGATAGATGAAATATATTTCAATGAACGATATCCTTCGGAATTTGGAATTTTGCCCTCAGGTTTTCCATCTCAACAAAAAGCTAAAGAAATTTTTGATGTTGCAGTAAAAATGCATCAAAAATGCTTATCTGTAATATAGGATTTCTAAAATAATCGACACCTTTCGCTCCCGCTTTAAATCTTGTTCTTTTTGACACCTTTGTACCCCTCTGCCTGCAGCAGATCTACCTGGCGTAGACGGGCAGGTTTCTTGAGTTAAAATTGTCCTTATATTAAATCAAGAAAAGTCCAATTCCAATTAAAGCATTATACATTAAATCCTGAAGCCTACACGGAAAACGAAATATCCCCACCCGCGATACTTACATAATAACCTTGATAATAATAAACAATATTATTAATTATGGATAAGTACGGCACAGACGGATGATGCCAAAACGAAAACATTTTCATAAATGATTTCATAAACCAAAATTAATTTTTTATGGAAAAATTAATTTACAAATTTTTTCTTTTTCTATCTGCATCTCTTATTCTTAGCTCTTCATTATTAATTCAAAATTGTCAAAGTCAGTGGGTATGGCAGAATCCGCTTCCGCACGGCAACACTGTATCCATAGTAAAATTTGTGGATAAAAACACGGGATGGTATTTCAGTGGTTTATCATCAAATTATAAAACTACAAACGGCGGTATCAATTGGTTTAATGAAAACTTGCCCACGAGTCAAACGATTGTAAAAGCGGATTATTTCAGGTTTGATTCACTGAACAGTCTGCTCGTGCTCGGCGGCGCGACAGGGGCAATCGTAAAATCCACGAACAAAGGGAATAACTGGATTCTGGTTGCATCTCCATCCTACAATCCTGTTTTGGATTTCCATTTCTTTAATGCAAGTTCGGGTTTTGCCGTAACCGTATATCTTTATAAAACGACTGACGGAGGAATGAGCTGGGATTCGGGAACAGGTGTCGAACGTGACCATAGATTAATTTACTTTTTAAACGATTCTGTAGGCTGGATGTGTGATTATTTTACTTTTTGGAATCATATGCCGACGACAACATATTCTTTTTACAAGACAACAAATTCAGGTAATACATGGATGCCAAAATCAAGTACAAGTTTTTATACAAACGCTAACGGTTTTAATAATTTTATTTTTAAAGATTCATCCGAAGGTTTGGTGGAAATGTACGGTTATATAAGTAAAACAACAAATTCCGGAGTGAACTGGAACAACATATACTACGGAGCAATATTTAATTTTATAAATAATACCGTATTTACTGCCGCCGGCAACAAATTCGTAAAATCAACGGACTTTGGGAATACTTGGAATGTTATTGATACGGTCTATATAAGAAAAATTAATGAAACATGTATAGAAGCCGTTGACAATTCAGATATTTATTTAGGAGGAACCCAGGGTGACATTATGAAAACAAGTAACGGCGGAGTCAACTGGTCATATCTGAACAAGACTTTCTACCGCAATAATTTAATTTCAATAAAATGTTTTGACTCGCTAAATCTCTGCGCATTTGCTCCCGGCAAATACATTTTTAAATCAAGTAACGGCGGAACGAACTGGAGAGTTCTTGACACAACACTGTTTGGTACCGATATCATCAGTACTATATATTTTATTAATAAAGATACAGGATGGGCAGGCTGTGCCGGGGGTAAACTTTACCGGACATTCAACGGTGGTAATAACTGGACAGTTAATAATTTTGCATATCCGCACGCATTAAACAGTTTGATAATGTTCGTGTCCGGAACCGGATATATCATTGATAGTCTTGGCTGGGTTTATAAAACTATTAATTTCGGCAGCAACTGGAATTACATTAATTTTTTATTTGAACAAAATATTATCAAAGTTTTATTCACTGATGAATTGACAGGATTTGCACTCGGCAGACAAACAATGTATAAAACAACAGACGGGGGTGTTTCTTGGCTCATTGTGCAAACATTGGGAGGAAATGACTATTATTCCAGACTTGGCTTTTATGATAACAGCACCGGATATTGCCTACGAAAGCGTACATATGTTAACCCTCCAATTACTGAAATTTATTATGATTTATACAAGACAATAAACGGAGGTGAAAACTGGAGCAAATTATCCTGGCTCTACCAGAATCCGATTTTCACACCGAGCGATATTTTTTTCGCTGGAAACATAATTTATATACTAACCGGAGAAGCTAATCTGTACAAATCAATAAACGGCGGAATGGACTGGGACTCTGAAGTGCTGTGCCAGCCGGTATTGAATTCCCTAACAACATATAAAAAAGATATCTGGGTCGTGGGTAATGGAGGAACAATAATTAAGGGCAATCAAATGGTTCCTGTTAAGGTTAATAGCATAAACGAAATCGTACCGTATGAATTTGCTTTGTATCAGAACTACCCTAATCCGTTTAATCCGGTGACGAAGATTCGTTATGATTTGCCGCGGGCGGGGGTTGTGAGGCTGGCGGTGTATGACGTAATGGGGCGGGAGGTTGAAATGCTTGTGAATGCCCGGCAGGCGGCGGGGAGTTATGAGGCGACGTTTGACGGAACGCGGTTTGCGAGCGGGGTGTA
>Ga0247841_10005153_pt1 | contig 21551 bp, 10 predicted proteins | sample LaCruzMarch2015__2_FD_192410 | JGI IMG/M metagenome (GOLD analysis project Ga0247841, IMG submission 192410) | Freshwater microbial communities from meromictic Lake La Cruz, Castile-La Mancha, Spain - LaCruzMarch2015_18m | ecosystem: Environmental > Aquatic > Freshwater > Lake | place: Spain... | reverse complement strand
TTATGGTGGTATTAGCAAGAATATACCGGCAATTATGAATGATGGCATCATTAACACATCTGTTGGCGCGGAATTTGAAATACCGATCAGCCTGAATAGTTCTGAAGAGCTTGGCGCTGTTACACTGTTCTTTAACTATCCTGATAATTTGGTGGAAGTGAAATCTGTAACATCAGATAAAGGTGAATTACAGTATAATATTAAAGATGGTAAAATCATGGTTGCATGGACTGCTGAAAACGGTGTGATGTTTAAAGATAATGCACCGGTAATCAGAATAAAAGCAGTTGCCAAGGAACAAATTGATAACCAGATGTTATTTACTATTGGTGAAGAATCAGAATTCGCTGATCCTGCAGCCAATGTCATTGAATATGTTGACCTGAAGATGGCATCTGTTTCAACTTCAGCTTCATACCTGTTAGGTGACAATTATCCGAATCCGTTTACTGTTAATACAGATATATCATACATCATCCCCGAAAGCGGTAATGTTGTGATTAACGTATTCAACAGTATGGGCCAGAAAATTGCTACTCCTGTAAATGCATACCAGGAAGCAGGCTCATACAAGGTAACGTTTGATGGTTCGTACCTGACAGCCGGAATATACAGCTATACTCTTGAGGTTAATTCATTTACCGAAACCAGAGTAATGGTTAAATCTGAATAAATTTAATATCCGGAGAGGGCTTAATGCTCTCTCCGGTATTTTTTCTTCATTAAAATTTAATAGAGCAGAGAGAACCTAAAGCAATTAGATGAATAAAATAAAGGTAATATTGTTAGTAATTGTGTTGTTGGCTTCGAGGGCATATTCCCAGGGAGCAACTGCAACAGTTGGAACAGTAACTGCCTGCCCTGCCGATACAATTCTTGTTCCCTTTAATGTTACTAATTTTTCAAGCATTTCGGCAATGACATTATTTATTACTTATAATGCTTCTGTTCTTTCTTTCCAGGGTTTAATAAATGTTAATTCTTCCTTATCCGGAGTTTCAAGCAATGCAATGACATCACCGTTTGATCAGATTGGTATTGCATGGAGTAATATTAATCCGTTTACTGTTATATCAGGTAAGCTGTTCGATTTAAAATTCGTGCTTACAGGCGGAACGTGTAACCTTAGTATAACCAATCAGTCAGAGATTGTTAACAGTAGTCTTGATATTATTAGTTTCACCCGTTATAACGGCAGCGTTAATCAGAATTCTACCCCGGTGTTTTCTCTCCAGCCTCAAAGTGCAAATATTAAATCCGGCGATGATGCAAGTTTTTCTGTTTCTGCTACCGGAGTTAGTTCTTATCAATGGCTGGTAAGCAGCGATGGTGGAAATTCATGGACTAATGTTTTAAACTTTTCCCCATACTCGGGTGCAAACAGCACTGTCCTTCATATATCTGTGGTTACCCCGGGATTGAATAATAAAAAATTCAGATGTAAAGCAAACGGAATATGTTCAGCTTATTCCTCCGTTGCAACTCTGACAGTCGATACGGTTACCGGTATAGTTGGAACAGTTGTTGATGAAATTGCAAAACTGAGCATTTATCCAAACCCATGTAATGAATATACATGTATTGAATATACAATTGCTGACGAAGGAGATATTAAAATTGAAGTTTATAATTCTTTGGGACAGGTAGTCCAAAATCTCGAATACAAAAATATTCCTGCGGGAAACAATAAAATATTAACTGATTGCTCACACCTTTACGAAGGTATTTACTTTTACAGGATTGAGATTAAGAATACGAACGATTATTTTTCACAAACAAAAATGATTACTATTGCCAGGTAATATGAGAGATTCATGAACCTGAGGATAAAATTACAAAATTTAGATAAAATAATAAACAATATAAAAATGGGAAAGAAGATATTTCTGTTTGTTGCTACGATACTGGTATTTAGTACTATATCGTTCTCCCAAACTGCATCTGCATCAATTGGAAGTGTAGATCCGGCAACTTATTATGTTGGACAAGAGCTTACTGTTCCGATTAATGTTACGAATTTTAATGATATAGGAGCTATTACCTTTTTTATAGGTTATGACCCTGATGTAGTAACTTTTATAGGATTAGTAAATATAAACAGCCAATTCGGTGGCGTAGTATCATATGCTACTAGTTCTGAGGTTATTATGGCTTGGAGTTCAGTCACATCATTAAATATTTCGTCTGGTACATTATGCAGTATGAAATTTGTATATCTTGGTGGAAGTTGTGATATAGAGTTTAGTTCTAATTCCGAAGTTGCAGATAGCAATACAGATATCATAAATTGGACACCCACTGGTAATGTAATTCCGTTGAATAATGCCGGGGCAAATACAATAAAATTATTAGATGTAACAGATGCTGTTGTTGGAACAAATATAGCTGTGCCACTTGTAATTAACGGTCTTGCAAATGTTGGAGCTGTTACACTATACATCAATTATGATGCTGATAAGCTTACCTTTGTTAACTTCAATGGTGGTTCCGGACCATCGACAAATTCTTATGGAAATACAATTGCTATTACCTGGTCAAACACAACTCCGATGACATTTATTAATTTTACGGCTTATCTCGTTTTTACATATAACGGGATTGGTTCCGCAGATCTTGAATTTGGTCCGGGATGCGAAGTGGCTACAATAAGTAATGTAACATTACCTGTTTCATATTTTGATGGCAGCGTTACATCAGCGACATATACGCCTGATGTCACAATAAGTTCCGACCTGGCATTTTATGGTCAGCCGATTTCGGAAACAGTTAGTTTCAGTGGTTTCCCCACAAATGTTGGAGCAGTTACACTATTAATTGAATACGATCCTGAGAAATTAACATTCACAGGTTCTTCTGCTTCAGGAAACCTTACCGGAATAGCTGCCAGTGCAAACAATGGAATCATTACAATTGCATGGACAGTTCCGGGGGCTAATTTAAATACAGGACTTGATATTACCAGCAGTCTTATCATATTAAACTTTGAATATCTTGGTGGAGGTACTACTGAACTTAATTTCACCACAGGAACTGAAATAAGGTCCAATAACCTTACTCTTTATAATGCAAATTATATAAATGCCACGATTGCCCAGAATACAAGTACACAGGTTGTTGATATCGGATCAATAACAGTATGTTCAGGGAATGAAGCAATTGTTCCGGTAACATTCAGTGGTTTTTATCAGACTGCTGCATCACTTACTTTTGCAATAGGATTTGACCCTACAATGCTTAATTATTTATCTGTTAGTGCAACAGGTTTAACCGGCCTGGTTGCAACTGATCCCCCGGTTCCTGGAATGTCAACAGTAGATATTACATGGTCAAACCCGGCAGGTGTTGACATTAACACTTGCGTAATTTACCTGCACTTTATTTACCTTGGAGGTGGAATGGCTGATCTGACATTCGAAGCCGGTACCTATATGACTAATACAATAGATGTTATTAATGCTACATATTACGATGGTTCAATAAGCCAGACTTCAATAAGTGGTAATGTTACTTATGATAATGCTTATTCTACACCATTGGAAGACCTTACAGTAAACCTGAAGCTTGGTGCCACTACCGTTGCTACCGCAATTACTGATGCCGATGGTTTTTATCAGTTCCCGGTCTGTGAGAACGGAAGCTATACAGTTGAAGTTGATATTTTAAGCTCGGGTCCATATTGTGGAACATCCGGAAGCGATATATCTGATGTTAATGCTGCATATGATCATTCAGTTTCATTCATTATTATTACCGATCCTTTAAAACTGATTGCTGCCGATGTTAATGAAGATAGTGTGATAGACATTCAAGATGTTAATTTTATTTATGACAGATCAATTGGCGGTGCATATGTTGGATGGACTTTACCGGATTGGGTATATGAAAGTTATACTATTAACATGGTAGGTATCAGCGTTGTACAAAATATTATGGGAATTTGTTCAGGAGATGTTGATGGTTCGTATGTACCATAATCAAAATTTTATTAATTTTGTAAAAATCTTTTTAATATGAAAAAGCTATATATTGCATTTATTTCGGCATTGATGTCATTGATTTTAATTATCAATGCAAACGCTCAAACAGTTTCGGTAGGATCATTGATCAATCCGCCTGCAACTTTTGGAATCGGAGATAACATTACCATACCGGTTCATCTGTCTTACAACCAGCTTAGAAGTTTTGCATTATACCTTGAATATGACACGGATGTGTTGACATATGTTGCTTCTCCTCCTTATACTGATGGAAATGCTGCTTTAACGGGAGGCTGGCCATTAAGTGTGTCACAACCATTAAGCAACAGGTTGTATATTAGCTGGGGATTATTTTCAGGATCGATTAACTTTACTGTCCCTACTGTTCCTGCTGACCTGGTTTTGAATTTGCATTTCATTTATAACGGCGGAGTATCATTACTTACATTTGTTCCCACTTTAACAAAGATAATTAATGCTTCAAATGTTAATGTACTTACATCCGGAGGAATTACAAACGGAAGTATAAATTCACCGTATGTAAATATAAGTTCACTGGCATCAAATAACTGGAATGTTCAGGCTACCTGGTCAGGTATTGGCTCACAGACCCAGCCAACACCGGCGCATAATGTAAGTATAGAAAATGGACATACGGTAACAATTACCGCAAACGGAGTTTGCAACAACCTAACCATTAAAGCCGGTGGAAATCTTGTTGTGAATTCAGGAATAACACTGAAGGTTAAAGGCAATTTGATTATCCAGTCATCTGCCACAGGTACAGGTAATTTTGTGAACCTTGGTACGCTTACACTTACCGGAACAGCGACAGTACAGCGTTATCTTACAGGAGGTCATTATCATTATGTTTCATCACCAATTTCAAATGGAGCATATACCATTTTACAGCAATCACCAAACACTTCACATGATTTCTTTTCATGGAGTGAACCCAATCATTTGTGGATAGATCATAACGATTCTACCAATATATCTCAGTATACCGGAATTCTTACTGCCGGAAGAGGATATGCAGTACAATATGCCGGTGCCCCGGTTACAAAGTCCTTTACAGGAACTTTAAACCAGGGTACAGTTCTTTTCGGTATCACGAAGAATAATTACTCAGGAGTTCCATCAGCCGACAGAAATTATAATCTGATAGGAAATCCTTATCCTGCTTATATTACTGCAAAAACAAGCGACCCCAATAACCTGCTTTCAGTCAACATGAGCCTGAATTTGTTTGGTTCGTTGTATTTCTGGGCAGAAGATGACAATATTTTCGAAGTGGCAGATTACGCAACATGGAACGGAACTGGTGGTGTAGCGGGAGGCCTTGGCCCTGCACCGGACGGATATATTAGTCCCGGACAGGCATTCTTTGTTAAAGCGCTTAATGCAGGGAATGTTAATTTTACAAATGCTATGAAAGTTCCCAATACCGGTGCTTTTTATAAAACTGGCGATAATGTGTTCAGATACAGGCTTACGTTAAGTAACGGTAATACAGGAAATCAAATGCTGGTCGGCTTTTTGGCAAATGCTACAAATGGTGCCGACGATCTTTACGATGCTGTTAAATATTCAGGCAATCCTGATATTTCTTTATATTCTATTCTTGGTGGAGAACATTACGCAATTCAGGGATTACCGGTATTAAATTCAAATGTCACTGTTCCTGTTGGTATGTATGCAGGGGCCACTGGCAGTTATACTTTTGAGACAGGAACTATAGAAAATCTTCCGGCCAATGTTATTGTTTACTTAGAGGATACTGAAGCTAATCAATTGGTTAATATTCTTGATGACACATATACATTTAATGTTAATTCAACAGGTAATTATGACAGCAGGTTCCTCCTGCACTTTAGCATAATTACCGGTGTTGGCCAGGTTGACAATACAGGATTAAATATTTATTCTTTTGATGAATCTGTATATATTAATTGTGAAAGTCCATTTTCAGGAAAGGTAGAAATATTTGACATGATTGGACAGGTGATTATTAACCAGGATGTTGAGAATATAGCATTCAGGAAAATCAACCTGAATTGTGAGACCGGGTATTATCTTGTGAAGGTTACTACAGATAGCAGCGTGTTTACACAAAAGGTATTTATCAGGTAATTTATTATTATTATTATGAACATTACAAAAATTTTAAATAAGATGAAAAAAGCAATTAGAAATCTGACTTTGTTTGCAATGCTAACAGTAGGACTATCTTATTTGAATAGTGTAAAAGCTGATCCACCCTTACCTCCTGGATACGGTACAACCGGTAACCAGAATCCTACACCGGAAGGCGGCAGCGCACCGATTGACGGAGGACTGAGCTTTTTAATTGGTCTGGGCATAGCCTTTGGAGCCAGGAAGTTTTATAAAGCAAATAAAATCACCCTTATAGAATAATTCCATACATTAAAGTGAAACGAATTACGTAAAGAACAATTATGTAATATTGAGATAATTTATTATTTGATATGATATTATACAACTAAATAAATATTGTTTATTCAGTTGCAAAATATGAAGCAGGTAATTAAATTATTAAATTGAGCTTAATGGATAATGTAATGGAAAATAAGATAATAGAAAGTGTCTTTACATTTTTTTATAGAATAAAGATTAGAAATGAAATGAATTTTATCAAAGAAATGTTTAAGGATGCCATACAAGCCAAAAAATATGATGAGGATAAAATAAAAATTTATATTGTTAGCGGCGAACAGGATCCATATGTGTATTCTGAGCTATCAAGAGTAATAAAAAAAATATTAAAAAGGAATGTTAAAGAAAGTAATAATATTGAGGTAAATTTTATTGCTGGATCTAAATTAATGAGCAATAAACAATACATTACTACAGACTTAAAACGAATACATCCTACATTTGAACTATTAGATAAATTTAATTCTAACGTTAAGCTTTTTATTATTAACCAAGAAAAAAGTAAAAGACTTCCATTTCATTTTATATACTGTAATTATGCTTCGCTAGCATTTGCAGAATTGCCGCATACTGAATTAGTTAACACATTAAAGTGGACTTTTTTCAATAAAGAAGAATATCCTGAAAAGTTTGAAAAACTATCTGAATTAATTAAAACTCAATTTGAAGCCTTACAAATCATAAAATTTGATAAAGAAATCATAAAAGTAAAAAAATATGGTGCAAAAGATTTTGAGGAGATGAATAATGATTTGTTTAAGCAAATCTTTATCAAAAAAATTGATTTCATTGAAAAAATTAGAACAAGAAAAAATAATCTGGTGGAGCTTGAAAAACAGATTAAGGATTTTTGCGAAAGTACTAATTTAAATTTTGAAAATTGGTTCTATGAATCAATGGAATTATTTTCTAAAAAAGACAATTTAGTTATTGATAATGTGGCATTAAAAAATTAAAGTATGTCATTAGAAGTCTTTAATGGACACTTAACTACTTTACAATATCTTTCATTTACATTTGGTATAGTCTGTACTGTGATTTCTACTTTAATGCCAAGATATTATGATAATATTAAAGAAAAATTAAAAGTTTCAGAGAGGAAAAAAGCAATTGAAAAATTAAGAATAAATGATGTTAGTCATAATAGACTTAAAGAGTTAATATTAATTCATCAGGTCGTGTTATTTTATGGCATTATTGCGACATTGGGTAGTATTGTTATATTTATAAATGGCAAAATAATAAATTGTGTTGGTATTTTCTGTACAATATATTTTTTTATGTTTATTCTATTTAATTTAATATACACACTTTTAGTATATCGACATTGTCTTCACTTATATAAAATTGGATACTAGAAATAATAAATATTTTAATCATTATTTACTAATACTGATTAAAAGGAAATTATTTAGCTTCATTAAATTATAAAGCAATTCTTTAATATTGAGTAGTTATTTTTATTGAATATTTGGGTGGAATATTGAGTGAGTAATACAAGTGCACCATAATAATCGTAACTCAAAGTATGATGCCTGAATCTCAGGAAAATTCTTCACATAAGGAAAGACACAGCCGGCATAGTTCACACTACCACGGAAGCTCCGGCAGAGATGAGGCTGCATATATGCGGAAAAAGAAGCAGCAGGAGAAAGAATCTCATCGCCGGCAAAGGAAAATGATGCGCAGAAAAAAGAAGGAAATGCGTAAACATGAACGGGAGCAGCTAATCCGGAAGATCAGATACCTGTTTTCCTTTGATAGTGTAAATCATTTCATTGAGCGAAGGAAAATGATTCTGAGCAAGAGAAAATTTTACTGGAAAGCGTCAGCCAGGGAAAGAAAAAAGAAGTTTAAGAATTTTTTGAACAGATTTTCCTGGTCACGAATAATAAAATCTTACCGGATGTGGATTTTAGAAATGAAGAAAGACTGGAAAGCCTTTAAAGCAAGGTTGAAGGAACGCAGGCAAATGAGGAAAATGGCAAGGCAGGAAGCAAGAATAAAATTCCGGTTTTATTTAAGATTTTACGGGAATCTGTTTTCTTCAATATTTAAAATTAAAGGAGAATATTTCAAGATACTTGCAAACTCAACATTTTTTTATATATTATCTCATATCACAATTTACCTTGTTTACCAGTTTATTACTATACTTGTTGCACATCAGTATAAACTACCCACTATTCTTTACTATTATAAAACTGCTTTTCCCACACCACCTACATCTCCGTTATGGACAGAGAATAATATCATCAATACCTTCGGGTCAGGCCCCATGGTACTGTTTCTCCTGGGCGTTCTTTTTTACTTTTTGTTTGGCATTGTTAAGAAGCAGCCGGGAATGTTAAAGATTTTCATACTATGGTTGTATATGCAATCAATAGGTTATTTTATTGGTTCAATTATTGCCGGAACCATTACTTTAAAATATCTTGGATGGTCATTGGCATGGATGGGTGCTCTTTCGTTCCTTCCCAAACTGGCATTATTGCCATTCCTGGTTGTTCTGTTTGTCATAGGTTACCAGTCCATAAGGCTGTTTATTCAGACATCAACTAATTTCCGGCTGATAGGAAATCTTGAAAGCATAAGGAAGTATTTATTTTCTGTTACAATAATTCCATACCTGATTGGCAATGTCATTGTCTTCCTGACTAAACTACCCGAGTTACATCCTTATGAGATATTAATATATTTTTCGATGTCGTTCATGATATTTCCGTTCATGATTAATTTCAGGGATTACGGTATGCATAACATAGCAACTTACAGAAAGGAATTTAAGTTCCCTGTAAAACTGGTTGTTTTTACAATAGTATTGTTAGCGATATTCAGGATATGGCTTGGTTACGGGATTCATTTTGTATGAAAACCTAAACAAACCAGGATCATTAATCAATTGTGTGCCTGGTATTTTTTGGTATATTCTGTTTGTCAGGATCAGTTGTACGTCCAAACATAAGGTTAAGGCCGAAACGGAATCCAAAGTCACGGGTATAAGCAGGCCACACAATATCGTGATTGTTATCATATCGCCATCCAAACATACTATCGGTTATAAAATACAATTGCAGCGGGCCGGCTTTTAGGCCTAAACCTATTCCAAGGTTTACGGGAGAATAATTGATCAATGTATAGCTAACACTGCCTGTGAGGAATTTCCACATTTCAATATTGCCTGAAAATGTAAGCGATGTAGTAGTTCCTGTTTCATAAAAAACGGTACGGGATAATGCCCCTAAGTCAAGCCACCTGAAAAAATGATACGATGCACCTAAGTGCAGCTTTGGTGTTAATGATGAAGTATAGTTTTTATTTATCCCGTGTAATTTTGAAAGGGCTTTTACAGTATCGATGATTGACTGTCCGTTATCTGTCATTGTATCCCCGGCGTTATCGTAATCCAGGATAATTCCGTGAAATTCATAATTGCTGGAATTCGATAATTCATAAATGTTATTTCTCCAGTTTATAAACCCCAGGTCGATTAAACTGGCAGACAGGGTAAGCCTGGAAGAAAGGTTATAAACTGCGCCAAAGTCAAATCCCAGCCCCCGGTTTTTATTGTAATAAACATAATTGTTAAGAATGCTGCCGGTATTATGCTTTATCATATCTATCTTATCGATTTCAGTAGAATCACCGGTGGTATTGTAAGTGACATATATAGGTGCCGAAACCTGCAACTGAATATCGGTATTAAGCGTGATATCGAATGAGTCTGGTGCAGTGTAGAGTGTTGTTTCCCATTTTTTGGTAGTAATATTCATTATTCCATTCAGGTATTTTGCTTTAACACCAAATGTCCATTTTGAATTATATTTATATGAATAACCCAATGCATATTCAAGGTACCAGTTCATAGACAATTTCATGCCGCTGAAATTCATATTTTTTCCAATATAGTCAATATTTCCGTTCCGCCATAACACAAAAGCATCACCCGGAACACTAAATTCATAACTCATTTTCTGGGAGAAGTCAAAGGTTAATCCTGATTTTCCGGTAATGAAACCTAATGAAATTATATTTTCAAATAAATCGAAATCAATGCGGTTTGCATCCTTAAGTGCACTTCCCAGATCGTTGGTACTGAAAATTACATCTGATGGATTAAAGTCGCGCAGCTCAAGATTGCATCGCAAAGATGATATTCCGGGAATACCAATAAAGACCGAATAATTATCCTGAAAAGCAGGATTAAGAATATTTGTATGATGAATATTTCTCATCATGTACAATGTGTTATCCTGGGCATAAAGAGCCATTGCAACAGGTAATAATATGAGCAGTGATATTGTTTTCCGGAATATTTTTTGCTGCAATAAGGTGCAGAAACTGAACCGGGATGCACTTTGTGGTATTTTTACTGATTGTGACATAACGTTATAGTTTTACTGTTCAATATCATTATTGTCTAAATTACCGGTGGCTTTGGCAGAAAGCTTTACATCAATTTTATAATCAGTGTATATTTTAACAGGTATGCTTCCATTATTCGAGGTATTTAATATTGCTGTAACAGCTACTTTATCTGACTGCAATACATTATCTATCCTGTTTCGATCGAGTTCAAATGTTACAAGACTTGTTGCAGGCTGAATAACCCTTCCCTGGGCATTGACTTCGGCAGCAGTAATTAAGGAGCTGCTAAACTGATCATACTGAATATTGGATATTGAGTTAAATACGCATAATTCCAGGCTCAGGTCGAAAGGAAATCCGTTTTTGATAAACATATAAAGCTTGGTTGATTCAAGCTGGTCGAAATCCTCGATGTGAAGCTCCAATAAGGCAGTATCTTTAAATGTAAGATTACTGACCTTTAACTCAAGTGGAAGATCAAACTCAACACCAACTTTCACTTTGCCCTGGTTGGTAACAAAGTTTGAATAATCAATAAACCCTTCAGGGTTAATTGACATGTTACCCGAAAATTCTAGTTTTTCAGGAATATGTGAAAGGAATGCCGAAATATTGGAATTGGCAATTGTAACAGGAAAGGAGCTTTGTGCCGATTCCCCTATTGTTGAAGGATAAGGAATAATGAAGGTTGGAGCATTCAGGTCATATATATTGCCGTCATTCGAATGATTAATCAGTTCCAGGTTGAGATTTGAAGGTACGCCTATTGAGTTTGTAACAATAATATTCATTTTCGGATTAACGAGAGTCACTGAACCAGAAATATTGGAAAGCATCACTATATTGGTACTGATAGTATCGGCATCAACATCAATTGTTTTCTCGCCGAAAAATCCCTGTACCGAGGAGAAATTAAGATTATTCAATGTGAAACTAAAATATATGGAATCCTGGGAGTCAAACTCTACGAAATTATTTGTTGCATCAATCCATATCTGGTAATTGACAGGTAACATATTATAAGGTTGTTGGGGAATGGTGGAAAAGTCAAAATCGCTGTTTGGGAATGACCAGGTATTATAAACACCTGCATTAGGGTTAATGTTAAACGACATGCTGGCTGTATCAATCCCTCCGTTAAAAGTAACTGATTTAAATTTCGAAGTTCCATGAATGATGGCGCCAATTGAAGAGTTAATCTGATAATTCATCTTAGCCTGGGAGAAATGTGCATGTGTGAGTCTTTCGTCCCCTTCACAGATGTAGTTAAGATTTTCTGATTCAGAAGTAAAGACCTGCTCCGGAATTTTTGCAATGCCATGAGTAACCTTGAGATCGCTTGTGGTAACTGTTACAACAACTCCGGCATTAAGGCTTATCGGTACCGGGCTTCCACTGGCTATTGTCCTGAATTGATAGACAATTACCCTGAACATACTGTACAGTGTCTGATTTTGTAAAGGAATGGGCTGTGTCTGAGTCTCTCCGGGCTGGAAATTGTAAAAATGACACTCTGGCAAAGTCTCCATGTTATCCTGGTCATAACTTTGCGGTATTAAAGTTATGCTGTCGAAAGCAACAGGTAAATTGTTTGTTGCCTTAACATATATACTGCCGCTTGAGAAAGTGACCGATTTATAATTATCGGCTTCGTTCAGTACGAACGTATCGGTTGCCTGTGAAATCATCGAAGGAAGGGGGGCAGTGAGTCCATCAAGTGCTTGTATACTGGCAGCCTGCAACGGATCAATTTTATCAAGCATTTCATACAAATGGATTGTTGAAGACAATGGGCCAAAATCATCAAGACTAAGCTCGCCAAGTTTAAATGACTCAATAGTTGGTGTCTGTGACGGGATCTCGAAAAATTTTGAAACGTCGAAGGAAAATACCGAATCTTTATGGTAGGCAAAACTGATCAGGCCTTCATCGTCAATTACAACTGTTGTATCATCTGTTGGTATAAGATCAGCTAATGTGATTGACATGCTCCCCACCGGAACAGCCAGTGTGGGTTTCCACTGGTCGAAAAGATGATCAGGCAGATCTTTCCTGCATGAGGTTATAAATACTGTAAACAAAATCAATACTGCAATCAGAAACCGGTTATGCATTACTCTTTTCATCACAATTTCTTTAAGTGTTTTGTAACTTTTCGTGTGGTCGGTTGAAAACTTGTCGGAATTTCACTTTCTCAAAACTATTGTAAAATTTAATACTGAACATAAAAAAAATGATAATTGCTTTATATTAATGTAGTTTCAAATTCCCAAATTATTTAATTCTCACATTTTCACATTATCCTTGCACAATAGCTAATTAGTCTAAAGCCTGATTGCCAAGGAGTAAATATTTTTTAAAAGTAATAAATATTAGAATAATTTACTGAACTTCATAATTATAAAGGAACTTATCGTTTGAGCCAACAAACAGGTTAAAATGGTTTGAATCTGAAATTATTCCAATGGTGAACATTGTTCGTCCTGTTAGAGGGAATCCCTTGTAAAGTGAACCGTCGGAATTGAACAAATATATTTCGTTGATGCTTTTTGAAACTATTCCAATTTTGCATGAGCTGTTTGAGAACTGGTAGAAGGCTGGTTTATCAGTGATATTTTCCCTGAATTGATAATCAAACAGCTTTTTATTCCTGCCACTCACAACCAGCATATTTTTATCGACGAATATGAAATCCCTGCTATTATCACTATCCAGATCCTGGTAATCAAAATAATGATTTGATGAGTATGTTCCTGCATTAATGCTTTCGACTTTTCCTGAGAAATAGACGAAATAAACTTTACCGGTAGTATCTGTTGTCACAATACGCGGTTCATGTGATGAAGCATCAAAAATAAAACTGTTTCTTGCCGATTTCGGAAAATCGGAAGAAAGAGAACCCCGTGTTTTACCTTTCCGGTCGAGCAGGTAAACCTTGTATTTGTCTGCAATTACTATATAATCTTTGTCGCCAACCCTGAAATGCTGTACTTCTGAAGAAACACGGTTTTCGGTTTTGTTAAATTCCCACCCGTCAAGAATGTTTCCTTCTTTTGAAAATGCGATAATCCGCCGGTCCTCACAAGCAATAAACAACCGGTAATCCTTATTTTTATCATAGTCGAAAACAGCTATTCCGTTTGTAGCATCAGAGGCTAGCTTAACCGGAAAACGTCCAACATCATTGCCATTGCGGTCTACCAGGAATATGGATTTTTTGGTACTGAACAGGTATTGCAGTTTCCCGTTTTTAAAGTAATCAACCTGATAAATATCGCTTTTTATTGGGTCTGACAATTGTTTTTTCCAGATTATCCTGCCCACATTATTTATCAGGTACAACTTGTTTGCCATATCCTGAACCATAATCTCTTTTTCAGATGATTCAGGGCTCTGTAACAGCCTGGGCTTGAAATTAAGGGTCGTATCCAGCCTGCTTTCCCATACTGTTCGTGGTTTTTCTTTTATAACAGGATTGTACATAAATATAAGGTCATTATATATCATCCCTTTTTTATTGCTCGACCTGAACTGGAAAGCAAAAGCCTGGAATTTTTTAAAAGTTTCCAGATTAATTTTCAGACTTTTTTTCAGATCATTATTTAAAAGATTCTCGTAAAGTGGCATGGAAGGAGCCAGGGAAGAAAAAAGATAAAAGTTAGATTTTGAACAGAACTTATCAGCAAATTCAGTGTAGGAAAGGTCGTTATGTAATGTTTTCTGCAAAACATTTTCATGGATAAATCCGGATAGTGCTTTTACTGAAGAACCAAACACAAGGTAATTTCCAATAAATGTAAAGTACCGGGTTCGGGCATCCGAAAACATTGCTCCGAACAGTTTTTTCATGAGGTATTCAACGGGCATCTGGTAAATCGGGTGCAAAGTTTCTTTATCGATCCTGTAGTTCTGGGTTAATGACTGAATGTTAGCCCTGCGTTTTGAAGCATATGTTTCCAGTATTTTAAATAGTTCATCCTTTGCTACACTTTCACTTTTGGTGAGAACCACCGCAAATGTATTTTCATAAATATCAGAAGAAGAGATATCAGTATAAGCAAGTGCCATTTCTGAATCGAAAAATGCACTGAACATTTTCTCTATATCAATGTCATATGCAATATTTATTTCGTCAATTCCTGATTTATAAGTCTGGATATTGCCCTGTTGTTCCAGGTAGTTCCTGTAATCTTTATTGAATTCTTTAAAATTGCTTATATAAAAGCTGAAAAAAGTTGATGTATTTGAAGGTAATACAGACTCGATGGTTGAACGTCCGGGAGTTTGGTCAAGAAAGATATTCAGGTAATTAAAATCTGAGTCTTTTGTATAAGTAAATCCGTTCAGTAAAAGTTCATCAGTATGAAATGTTGCATCAAGTTCTGTCCAGTTTGCATATCCGGATAGTGTCTGTAATGACTGTTTATATTCATCCCCTGCAAATAATGCCATAAGTAAAGGAAATGTTTTATGATTAATATAAATATTTGCACTGGCATTTTTACCTGCTGTTGAGTTGATTTTAGCAAAATCGGTGTTTTTTGTCAGTGGATTTTCTGATGAAAGGTGAAGTATTGCTTCTTCTACAAGTATTGAAGAATAACTTAACATAAATATCCCGTTAGAAAATGAATATGAAAATATATCCTTTGTATTTATAATTCGGGCATCGTAAACCGTTGTTTTATTGTAGTTCCTTTCAGTTGTCACTGCTTTATTCTGAAGTAGTTCCTTTACAAAGTCCCTGGCTTCTTCATATTGCGAGTTTCCGGCAAAACTGAAAAGGTAAAGGTAATCGAATTTATTTTTGCCAGTCATTACTGCTGCGGCAATGACCGAATTGCCTGTAACGAAACTTATTGTACGCTTGTCGGTTTTCAAAAGAGAATCGAAGTATCCGAGTTGTTTATCGATTTTTTTAATCAGGGAAATATTTAACAGTTCATTGTACATTTGGTTTTCGTTACGTACTGCAGATATAAGCTCCTGAAAATGGTATGATTCAATGATCAGTGCCGAATTAACAGGTACTGCATTTATGGCACTGGTAGTAACAAAAGTTGTCTGCCGGTTAATGTAAAATACAGCAATTACTATTGCCGACAATACTACAAATGAAACCAGGATAACTGCTATTTTTTTCCCCATGTCTCCCGCGAAGTGATTAAACATTCAAAAATATTAAAATATTTGTAATATAAGCCCCGGGAAAAATATTAATCGACAGCAATTCAAAGCAAAAAACCCTGCTGTTAATTCCTGCAGGGTTTTTTATATATACTCCGGACAATAATCCTGAGTGCTAAATTATCAGTTAATTCACCTTATTATACTGATCTTTTGTGATTTAGCAATTCCGTTTGCCACCAGGGTTATGAAATAATTTCCTGCTGCATAATCACGTGCGTCAATTACTACATTATGGTTTCCGGCATCCATTGTTGCCGGTAAAATTATTTCAGTTTTTTCACCAAGGATATTGAATAGCGATAATTCAACATTCATATTATCAGGCAGGTAAAAGCTGATGGTTGTATAATTATCAAATGGATTCGGTGTGTTTGGAAAAAGAAAGACCTCACTTCCATTAATTGTACTGATTTTATTAATTATGCTGATACCATCGGCAGTATAAAAGTCATTGCCCTCATACCATCTTATGTCATTTAATATTGTTTCACAGTTATAAGTATTGTCCCAATACTTAAGTGTAAGCTTCTCGTTTTCTGACAAGCAAAAAAAGTTCTGAGAATTAGCATCTTTTCCCCATACAGTAACAACCGTAAAACCACTGTTAAGTACTGTACTCCCTGCTAATTGTCCGTCTTCTCCGAAAATGCCGATCTCATCTCCTGCTTTTGGTGCAACATTCCATGCTGACTGATGTATGCCAAGAGTCATATTATTACCTGTACAGGTCAAACCACTGAAGTGAACCGGATATTCATGGATTACTTCCGATTTATCAGCATTTGCACTATTCGGCGGGTATGTGAGGTTGGAGGCAGAAGATAGTTTAATCTGGTAACCCTTACCGGGAAGCATATTACCTATTGCATTCAGGTTAAACTGTGGCCAGTATACCCATCCTGTTTCATTTTTAACAATCAGGATTTGTGAAACAACGGGGGACAACATTTCGACGATATCAGCAGGCGATTGACGCAGGTAACCAAGGAAGCTCCAACCCTGCTGAATATTTATCGGTGTGAACTCAGGAACCACAGCCGTGCCTGTAACGTACAAAGTACATGGAGATAACGTTTTAACCTGGTATGCTTTACCGACAGATATATTGCCTATGTTATCGATTCCATACATTGGGATGTAAACAGCACCATTTTCATTCTTTACAAGCTGAAGACTCTGCTGAATGCCTGAAAATATTTCGACAACTGAAGAATTGGAAGGATTCATGTATGTTGAAATGAGGCACCAGTTATTTAGCGGAATAGCTTGTGTTGAATAGATCAACATTGTTGCCGTAGCAATGCATCCATATGAACCGGTCACAACTACATCGTAGTAACCAGCGGTGATATTACTTATATCCTGTGTCACAGCCCCGTTGCTCCAAAGATATGTATAAGGTCCGGTTCCACCTGTAACACTGATAACAATCCATCCGTCAAAAGCTCCGGGATTTGTTTCATTGCCTGTTGTATAGGATATAGCAATAATTTCAGGTTCGGTAATAGTCACTGAATTAGTTAAAGAGCAGTTGAGATTATCGGTGATTGTTACATAATAAGTACCGGGATATAGGCCTGAAGGATTTTCGTCTGAACCCGAATAGTTGCCAGGCCCCGACCAGTTGAATAAATAAGGAGTTGTTCCATTGGATGGGGTAATGTTAACCGTACCATCGTTACTTCCGTGGCAACTTACACCGAAGCCGCTATAATTGCTGGTTGTTGATGACAGGGTAAGAACCACTGTCATCTCTACCACATTCGATTCAGCCGCACAAGTCCAGTCTGCCATGCAGGTAACACGGGCAAGCCGCTTGTACCATGTAGTCTGGTTTATTGTATTGGGATCATATGTTTCAGAGTTACTGTTTGCAATATCTGAAAATCCTGTACTGCTGCTTGTTACAGATTGTTGCCATTTGTATTCAAGGATTCCAGTGTATCCTGAGGGTGAGGCTACGCCCGTAATTGCTTCAGGATTGAAACTGCCACAGTTTGACTGTGCATTATCAATGGTTCCACCTGATGAAGGATCAGAACATGAAAGAACTTCATCAGCACCAATTGTCGGGTGTATTGTACTGCGGATATCACCATCGAAATCAGTAGTAATACCTGTTATAGGAGTACCGCATAAGCCATAAATCAGGTGCAAATCACCGCTAGCTTCATCCTGAAATACAGGACTGATGGAAACGCTATTAGCATCATTAGCTGATGCTGTTATCCAACCAGTAAAATCATAAGGTGTACTTCCCCACACTGAATTTACTTCATTTGAAGTAAATAAATCATTATAATCTGAATTAAAATTATTAGTATTCAATATACGAACGGCAATATGATAAACATTTCCGCCCGGTCCGTTTGATCTGAAATTTGAAAAAATATTATCTTTTAAAAATACAGAGCTTCCAAATTGTTTATAAAATGCAGCAGAATATCTGGTATTTCCGGCAACGCATGTACCGGAAATACTAACGCTATTGAAAAAAATATTAAATGTTCCTGCACTTGAACGTGCCCATATTCCAACATAAGCTATGTTGTGGATATAACCATCTCCTCCAAGTGATATCATATTATTTATAATGTTATATGGATGTGTCAAATAAGGGTCTCCATACAACATTATTCCTGCAGTAGGGTAATTAATTGTTTGATTTGCAGCTGTTGATGTAGGTCCAATGTTGAATATTTTGTTATTTTCCACAACAATATCAAAATCGCCACCTATCAGAATTCCATAACAATTAGTTGCAGATGTTGCATTGGTGATAACCATATTTGCAATTAAGTTGTTAGCAATTGTTGAAGTTGTAAAAGCTATAATACCACCTTGGGATGAAATTCCTGCAAGACTGATACTTTCAGTTGATGAAGCATGTCCAATAATATTTCCAGTAATAGTTCCAATATTTACAATGCCATAATTTGCCCAAATTCCAGTGATATATGAATTTTCTGTTCCGGTTAATGAAATATTCTGAATAACATTACCCTGAACAGAAGAAGGTATGTCTGATCCCACATTTAAAAATATGCCGTAGAACTCACTGTTTGCACCTGTGTTTATCCATTTACCACCACTACAATTCGGTCCCTGACCGCCGATAAAATTTCCTGATACAATATTATTATTGCTGCCCGAGCCTCCATCCAAATATATTGAATATTGATTGGTAGAAGGCGGAGTTGAAAGAGAATTATAAAAGCTGTTACCTGAAATATTCCAGTTATCACCATTTCCGGTATTTGTAATATTAATTCCATATGAACTGAAATTTAGAATCTCATTATCTGAAATTGTATTATCAGAATTCGGGTATGAGGCTGAACCGTATGAATAAATCAAATTTGCTGGTACACCGGATGTATTACTAAGGTCACTGATGATATTACCATGAATCAGGTTGTTGTTATTTCCTGTCGTTGTGCCAGTGCTGAAAAATATTACCCCGTTATCGGTATTTGTGGTACTACCTTCAATATTGCAGTATTGGACAGTATTATCGTTAGCATCATTGCTAAAAGTAAAAGTCGGATTCGACGTGTTTGTGTTCCTGAACCTAAGGTACTTTCCACTGCCGGAGTACCTGCCATCGATAGTTACCCTGTCAGCCCCGTTTAAACGGATCATTCCGTCTGCAACATTACCTGAAATCAGATATTCGTCTGCGTCTTCAGGTTGAATGGTAATAGTATAATTGCTGCCACAATATTCTGTCCATTGGTTTAAGGCATGAGTACCATCTTCCGTTAAGTCTGAGGTAATATTAACAATCAGGTTTCCGCCAATACCATTGGTGTTAATATCTTCGAATAAACCGCCGCTGCCGGAAAGTGAGGTAAATGCCTGGCCAGTACCTACAGATATTGTGCTATTTAAGTGTTCTACTGTCATTTCTGCCACATTCGATTCGCCAGCGCAGGTCCAGTCGCTCATGCAATCAACACGTGCAAGCCGCTTGTACCAGGTTGTCTGGGTAATTGTTAAGGGATCGTAAGTTGTCGAGTTGCTACCTGCAATATCCGAAAATCCTGATGAACTGCCCGTGGTTGATTGTTGCCATTTATATTCCAGTGTACCTGTATGTCCGGTTGGCAGGGCAGTACTTGCAATTTCTGATGGATTAAAGCTGCCGCAACTGGACTGGGCATTGGCTATTGTTCCGCCATAGGTGGGACTACCGCAAGTAATTGAATTTAATAATCTGATACAATCATCAGGGCAGTCGCTCCCGTTATATTCGGTAATATATGAACCAATTAAAATTTTTCCGTCGCTTTGTATAACGACCGATTGAAAATTTTGCCAGTGATTAAGGCCGCTTCCTCCCGGGTTAAAAGTATTATCATATGTTCCGTCGGCGTTCAATCGCACTAAGTACCATGGTGTAGAGATTCCGTTAAATTGTTTAAATGCACCTGACACAAGTAACTTGCAATCACTTTGTACGGCTACTGACCAGACATGGTTATCAAAGCCGCTTCCCCCGTAAATAAACGCAGTGTCAAGAGTGCCATCGCTGTTTAGGCGGGCTAGTCTGTCAGGACAATCACTCCCGTTATATGCAGTAAAATATCCTCCCACCAATATTTTGCCATCGCATTGCATTGTAAGTGTTTGGATAAAGGAATCAAAACCGCTTCCACCCGTGTTAAATGTATTATCAACAGATCCGTCGCTATTCAGGCGAATGATATTCTCAGTGCAAGCGGTTCCGTTATATTGTGAAAAGTATCCTGCTGCCAATATCTTTCCGTCACTTTGTACAACAACATGAATAACACCGGAATCGGTTGGCCCTAATCCGTTTCCTCCTGGGTTAAACGTAGTGTCAAGACTACCGTCGCTATTCAGACGTATTAAATTATCAGGGCAATCACTTTCGTTATAGGTATAAAAACTTCCTCCTACTAATATCTTCCCGTCGCTTTGCAAGGCAATTGCCATAATCCAGTTATCGGTACCTGCAAATCCGCTCCCTCCGGGGTCAAACGTTGTGTCAATTGTGCCGTCACTGTTCAGGCGAACTATTCCATTATGGCAAACGTTTCCATTATACGTTGAAATTTCTCCCCCAATCACTAATATCTTTCCGTCGTTTTGTATGACAAGGTCAAGAATATCACCACCAAATCCACTGCCTCCATAGTTAAAATTGGTATCAAGAGTGCCGTTGCTGTTCAGGCGAACTAATTTATCAGGGCAATCACTTCCGTTAAAGCCGGTAAACATTCCTCCAGCTAATATCTTGCCATCACTTTGTATTGCAAGGGATGTAACCCCCCAGTGGCTTTCTAAGCCTGAAGCAAGGTTATTAAATCCGCTTCCGCCATTGTTATATGTAGTGTCTAAAGCACCGTCCTGTGCCCACAATAGCGAACAAATAAATACTCCCAGTATTATTACTGTAAGTTTAATTCCATTAAAATTTTTCATGATAAAATCATTTATATTTGTAAATAAGAAAAAATACTTAACCCACATTGCAGCTATGTGTCTGTAAATATCTGATAATTCGATGATAAAAATTTTGAGATTAACGTAGGT
>Ga0247841_10005151_pt1 | contig 21551 bp, 24 predicted proteins | sample LaCruzMarch2015__2_FD_192410 | JGI IMG/M metagenome (GOLD analysis project Ga0247841, IMG submission 192410) | Freshwater microbial communities from meromictic Lake La Cruz, Castile-La Mancha, Spain - LaCruzMarch2015_18m | ecosystem: Environmental > Aquatic > Freshwater > Lake | place: Spain... | reverse complement strand
GTCTTGTCCAAAATCGGGGGGGCTGGCCCAACTCTTTCAGCAAATCAGCGCGCTTCATGATGACCTTCTTCACGATGCTTGGCACCCCCCTGAGCGGATACCTTATACGAATCAATCTGATCATTGTTGTGAGGATGCTCTACCATGTGGTCTGAGTGCGTTCACCGCTGCTAGGAGAAGCAAGTTATGGCTCGAGCAAAGGGATGTCTGAGACAATTGTTGAAAAGCTTATTTTGGGAGCTGAGGTTACCATTGACTGTGATTGCAACCTTGATCCAAAGTCTCCGAGCTGGCGGTCCGCCCACGCCGTTGCTCTGGCGGCTGCTACCACCCTTGGCGGTGGTGATGTCTCTGTTGATCATAGGCGCAGGTGCGTTACTGTGGGAGCAGTATCAGACTAATGCTAATGCGAGAGCGGCCACTTTCAATGCTGAGATTTTGTCTGACCTTCAGGGTTTCTTGGATAACGAGGCATCTGGACTGGCGGAAGCCTCACAGTCCATCGCCGCGGACCCGCGTGTGCGACAGGCGCTGCGTTATGGTGACAGCGATCGCCTCCTGGCTGATTGGCGTCCCGTTTTCGAGACACTGCACCGGGAAAACAACCTTACGCACTTCAATTTTCTCGATAAGAAGCGCGTCCTTCTCTTGCGTATCCAAAAGCCGGAGAAACACGGCGACCCGATCAATCGTTTCACGGCGCTGGAGGCTGAACGTACGGGGAAGACCGCCTCGGGAATCGAAATCGGTCAAGTAGGAACCCTCGTCTTGCGGGTCGTGCAACCGGTTTTTCAAGACGGCAAACTGCTCGGCTACGTGGAATTGGGCAAGGAGATCGAGGACGTCCTGCAGCGTCTACACATCCGTAGGGGGAGCCACCTAGCCGCGGTCGTCAAAAAAGAATATCTGAGACGGCAACAGTGGGAAGAACGCATGCGTTTGCTCGGGCGGGAGGCCGATTGGAACCGATTGGCTCGAAATGTAATTATCTACGCCTCTCAGGGCCGTTTGCCCGACGCCTTTGTGCCTCTGGCGGATCACGATCCTGTAGCCGACCAGGCTCAAGGTTCGACCGATAGAGAAATTTCTCTCGACGGTGAACTCTGGCGCACCTTCGCAATACCTCTTCAGGATGCCTCTGGCGCCGTGGTCGGAAGACTGCTGAACATGGCCGATGTCACCGCTGAAAGAGCTGCATTTCATCGAACCATTCTCGTGGGTAGTCTTTTCAGTGGCATCCTGCTGGCCCTTCTTCTGGGGTTCGTCTTCGTTCTTCTGCGCCGTACTGACGCAAGCATCCGCTCTGAGGCGAAGAAACTACTGGAGAGCGAACGACTATACCGGAACATTTTCAACAACGTGGCCGAAGGCATTTTTCAGCTGAGCCTGGATGGCCAGCGCAGAGTCATCAATCCTGCTTTTGCCCGAATGTTTGGATACGGATCGCCTGAGGAAATGATGGCCGCCGTAACCAATATCGGCGATAAGCTGTACATGCACCCCGAAGACTGGACGTGGCTGATCGAGCTATTGAAGACATCCCCGCTTAGGGACTTCGAGGCACAGATAGCACGCAAGGACGGATCGATGTTATGGGTCTCTATCAACGCCTCGATGGCTCAAGATACGGAAGCAGATATCTCTTACGTTGAAGGCACCTGCATGGACATCACCGAGCGCAAACTGCGTGGGGAGGAGTTGGCCCGTAAGACGAACCTTCTCACCGGCCTGCTGGACTCCATCCCCGATATCGTATTTTTCAAGGATCTTAACGGTGCCTACCTCGGCTGTAATCCGGAATTCGCTCGTTACGTAGGGAGGCCCCAGGAAGAGATCGTTGGGTGCACCGACCACGACCTCTTCCCCTACGAGATAGCCGAATTTTACCGTGAAAATGACCGCATCATGATGGAATCCGGTGAGCCCAGTCACAATGCGGAGTGGATCGACTATCTTGACGGCCATAGGAGAGCTCTTTTGGATACCTTCAAGGCTCCCCTCCGATCTGCTGATGGCGGGATTATAGGTGTTATAGGCGTTTCTCGTGACATTACCGAGCCCAAGAGCGTGGAACAGAGGCTGCGAGAGAGTGAAGAGAACTTCCGCGTTTTCTTTGAAACAGTGGACGATATAATTCTCGTGGGCACACCTGAAGGCAGGATCATGTTCGCGAACCCCGCTGTGTCCTACAAACTCGGATATACTATCGATGACATCGAGACGATGCACATCCTCGATTTGCATCCAAGAGAATTGAGAGAAGAAGCGGAGAAGATTTTTGGGGCAATGTTTCGAGGTGAACGAGAGACTTGTCCGCTTCCGTTACAGAGCAAGACCGGTTTTCTTCTCCCGGTGGAGACGCGAGTTTGGTTCGGAAAATGGAGCGGACTTGATTGTATATTCGGCATTTGCAAAGACCTCAGCAGAGAGCAGGAGGCGCTTCAGAAATTTGATAGACTTTTCCGCAATAATCCCGCTCCCATGGCAGTGAGTACCCTTCCGGAACGCCGTTTTTCTGATATTAACGACGGTTTTCTGGACACGCTCGGTTTCGCGAGGGAGGAAGTCATCGGAAGGACCGCCTTGGAACTGGGAATATTCGTTCAACCCGAAAAGCAGGAAGAAGTGGCAGAAGGTGTTGCAGGACCCGGCAGGGTCTCCGATATCGAGCTCAAAGTGAGACGAAAAGATGGAGCGATCCTTGAGGGACTCTTTTCAGGGGAAGTCATAGAGAGCCAAGGGCAGAAAATGTTTCTCACAGTGATGGTGGACATTACCCAGCGAAGAAAGGCAGAAGAAGCCCTGCTTGAGAGTGAACGGCGATACCGCTCTCTTATTGAAGATTCGAGAGACGGAGTGTACTTTCGTCTGAGAGCTGGAGAGATAACGGATGCCAATTCATCTTTCTTGGAAATCTTCGGCTACACTCGGGAGGAAATGAATGGCATGAACGTTCGCGAATTGTACGTTGATCCTGCCGACCGCCTAAAGTTCCAGGAGGAAATAGAAGAAAAGGGATTCGTGAAAGATTATGAAATAAGACTTCGGAAGAGAGACGGAACGGAGGTTGACTGCCTACTCACGTCATCTGTCCAGTATGGAGATGACGGAGAAATTGTTGGGTATAGGGGCATACTGAGGGATGTGACTGTCCAAAAACAACTCCAGAGCCAACTTCTTCAGGCCCAAAAGATGAAGGCAATCGGAACATTGGCAGGTGGAATAGCACACGACTTCAACAACCTTTTACAAGCTATTGTCGGTTGCACGGACCTTCTCCTCATGACCAAGGGCCCGGACGACCCTGATCTCAAAAAGTTGCTGATAATCCGACATGCAGCCCGAGATGGTGCTGACCTGGTCTCAAGAATACTCGCGTTCAGTCGGAAGACGGAATCGAAGGTTCGTCCCGTGGACCTTAACTTGGAGCTTCTCCGAATTGAAAGCCTCCTGCGCAGAAGCCTCACGAAAATGGTGGACGTAAAACTCGTGCTTGTAGAGGATCTTGACATCATCGACGCCGACCCTACTCAGATCGAACAGGTGGTGCTTAATCTTGCAGTGAACGCCCAGCAAGCGATGCCCGATGGTGGACAGATCCTCATTGAAACGGCCAATGTATCACTGAGGGATGAATACCTAAGGACCCATCTGGAGGCAAAACCGGGGAAATATGTTCTTCTCACCATCTCGGACACCGGTGTTGGCATGGCGCCAGAGGTGTTGGATCGCATATTCGAGCCTTTCTTCACGACGAAAACTAATGGCGAGGGAACGGGGCTGGGTCTGGCGATGGTCCACGGTATTGTCGTCCAGCACCAAGGCTACATCAGATGTTACAGTGAACCCGGGATGGGAACTTCCTTCAAAATCTATTTTCCCGTGTCATCCGCTGACCTAGTGCTTGACATGGCCGTGACCCGCCAGATGCCTGCGTTTGGAACTGAGACTATACTCTTGGTTGACGACGATGAGCGATTGCGAGAGATGGGCGCAGAAATGCTCGGCATGGCGGGATACGAGGTCATCAGTGCGAGTAGCGGGGAAGACGCCTTGGCGATCTATGCGCGCAGCACGGACGAGATCTCACTGGTTATTCTCGACTTGATAATGCCGGGCATGGGTGGTAAGCGCTGTCTTGAGGAAATCTTGCGCATCAATCCTGATGCGAAGGTCATCATTTCAAGTGGCTATTCGTCCAACGGTCTCGTGCTGGGGGACATGAGGACCGGAGCGAGAGGCTTTCTCAGGAAACCCTACGACGCCAAAGACATCCTCATTGCGATCAGAAAAGTATTGGACCGGGGAACGATGTGACTTTTGAGGCTTAAAGTTCTATTCTGTCTTCCTCACGATTCGCTGGCCGAATCTTGCGTTGATTCCCACACAGCGGCATTCCCGAGAATTCACGTCAGGCTAACCCAGATCGATCCTCATCCTTAGCGATTTTCTCCTTTTCTCACGGTAAAGGGGCTGGGGTCTCCTGGCACCATATCCGCAGAATATCTTTTAGTTAATCATATCCCCTCTCAATCATAAGACTATAGCTATGGGTTTGAGGGTCTAGAGGGTCTCTCCTTTGAGGGATAGACCAAAGAGACACGTACACGCACGAAGGGGGGCTCACAATGAACGGTCAGCATCAACAGCACAGCATGGCGATCGGCTGGATCATTTTTCTGATCCTGCTCTACATCGTCTTCAACCCAATCCCAGGCCCCATTGACGACGCAACGGTGGCAGCCATCGGAGGTTACCACGCCCTGAAGAGGCTGTGAGCGCTATGCACCTACCTGTCTGGCTTATATCTACAGAGAAACAGAATACATCAAGAAAGGAGCGCTACTATGGGCACAAATGGATTCCGAGAAGACGAGCTTGTCAGCCGAAGAGTCAAGGTGGGCAATGAATGGCAAACCAAGACCTTCCCTATAATCGGCGGCAGGCTAAGAATCATCCACGAGACCAACAGCCGTCTCAGCATTGCCACTGAGGTAATCAAGCTGGAGCCTGACTTCGCAGTGGTCAGGGCAACGCTGGAAAGCGAGAAAGGGAAATTCAGCGGTACCGGCACCGCTTCGGCTCAGAGGGACGCCCGCCTTGCCGACTCTCTGGTAGAATTGGCGGAGACCAGGGCCATAGCTCGTTCCCTGCGCTTTGGCGGCATTGGCTGCGAGTTCACATCAGCGGAAGAAGTCTCGCACGTAGCCGCCACAGAGCCCGAACCGGAACAAACTCCCGACAAAGAGCCTGTTCCCGTGTTTGCCGAAGACAATGAAAACGACAAACCGGAGGCGAAAGGGCAAAGTTGTGCTGCGTCCAATAGCAAAGAGGAATCAAAACCGCAACGTTGCGGAATTGGTCAGGCGACCCAAGCGCAGGTCAGAGCCTTGTACGCCTTGACCAAGAGAGCCAACTACACACATGAGGACATTGACTCCATGCTGCGCCCCCTGAACGCCTCAACCTTTGATCAGCTTACCCGTGAAACCGCTTCTCAGTTGATCACCTACCTGCAAACCGAAGTCGCCGCTTAACTACAGCGAACCATCAAGACGATGAACAACCACGGGGCGGGACGGGATAGGCATGTACGCGTTCCGCCTCATGAGAGGAGAAGACCATGTTCAGGTTTATATCTTTGTTTCCGGCTGCTAAACCGACAAGGAAGAGGCTGATCCGCAAACTGCGCCGACTCATTAATCAAAGAAACTATTGGCGCAACAGAAGCCGTGGACTACCGGGACGGAGGCCAAGATGAACGCATCTATGGAAAAACCGCATCTGTCCTATTCACAGATCAACACGTATCTCTGCTGTCCTTTGAAATACAAATTCCACTACCTGGACCGGATTGAGCCGCCTTTCGTAAGCTCTGCTTTGGCTTTTGGATCGTGCATCCACGAGACCGTGGGCGCATTCTATCAGAGCTGCCTCGAAGGTGATTCTCTGACCGCGAGCCAGATCCATGACGTGTACCGCCAGGCTTGGAGCAGCCACGCCAAGGAGAGACCGATACGGTTCTTCAACGGGGACTCGGAGGAGAGCCTCTCTGAAAAGGCAAAGCGGATGCTGGAGGTGTTCCACGAGGCGTTCGATCCGTCTGTCCAAATCATCGGGATCGAAGAGCCGTTTGAAGTGGATATGGGCAAACGTATTCCTCCGCTGGTAGGTTGGATAGATGCAGTGGAATTGGCTCCTGACGGGACGGTCAGCGTGATTGATCTGAAGACAGCGTCCAAACGCTATTCAGACCATACCGTACACTCCAACGTGCAGCTCACGTGCTATTCTCTGGGAGCCCAGACACTTGGGTTCAATGGAGATACTCGCTTCCGTCTGGATGTAATTCTCAAGACTCAGAATCCCGAGTTGATACGTTACGAGACGACCCGGACGGACGCTGACCGCGAGCGGTTCCTTAGGCTCGTGAAGAGCGTGTGGCAGGGCGTCAGGAAGGAAGTCTTCTTTCCGAAACAGGATTGGCAGTGCGGTCAATGCCCGTTCGTTGATAACTGTAAGGCATGGTGAGCAAGGAGGGAATCATGGCTACCGACACCAAATCGGAAAGCACTGGGCCCGAACAAGAGCCGCCGGCACTGCGAAGGATCGTAGTGGAACTGGAACGAGGCAGCGTGTCCGTTTCGAGGGAGGGTCTTACCTTTTGCATCAGCGGCAAGAAGGTTCGGCTTCAGAGGCATTCCCCCATGACTCTCACCTTTGACAGCGGCGAGGTGGAATTCGATGACGACGAAATCACGATAAGAGCTGAAGGGGACGCCATCAAGCTGATCCTTGACTAACCTTAACAGAGAACCACTAAAGAGCCCGGCTGGTCTTCGGACCAATCGGGCTCTTCTATTCTTGGAGCAAGGCCATGCGTATACACGGACGTATCAAAATGGGCCACTACCCGACTCCTGCAAGGGTGGTGGAACTAATCAGGAATTATCTCGCTTTTCCGGTCTCGCCCTTTGCAGCGTTGGACCCGTGTTGCGGCACAGGCGCCGCTCTGGCGGGGTTGATAGGGGGAACAGAAGCTATCACCTACGGGGTGGAGCTAGACCATCAGCGGGCGGAGGAGAGTAAGAGCCGAATTCATCATGTCCTGCGGTGCGGCATAGAGGAAACACGTATACAACATCGCTCCTCCTCGCTGCTTCTTCTCAACCCGCCGTACGATGAAGTCACCTTGGAAGAAGAAGCGGACACAGCAACGGAGAGGCAGGAACGGGCGTTCCTCCGTATGACAACGCCGTATCTGACTCCCGGCGGCGTACTCGTCTACATCATCCCTCAAAACCGTCTGGATAAATCCGTTGAACGGCTATTGGCATCGAGGTTTGAGCGTATCAGGGTGTTCCGGTTTCCTGATCCGGAGTACGGGGACTTCGGGCAAATCGTCGTATTCGGCATTAAGAAAGCCAACAATACGCTTGATGAACATGAAGCTTTACGGCTCCAGAATATTCCGAAGATGGAGCTGCCCGCGCTCTCGGACAAGGCCGCCTTCAGTTATCCAGTTCTGGCGTCCGGCCCGCTCAGCTTGTTCAGGTCTACACTCATCGACCCGGAAGACCTCAAAAAGCGGATGGCGCAGTCTCCGCTATGGAGGCGATTTACCGCCATGACCACACGATCTGAAATCCGCATTCCCCGACCTCCGCTTCCCTTACACTCCGGTCACCTCGGTCTTTTGTTGGCCGCGGGCAAGCTCGATGGAATTGTGGGCACAGGCGAGGACACGCATCTGGTCAAGGGGAATGTGCGGAAGATCACGTCCGTGCTGCAGGAGTTCAAGGGTGAGGTTCTTGAGGAGCGTGAATTGGACCGGTACGTGGTCTCCATCAAGGTTCTTAACCGGCATGGAGAAATCAGAGAGCTTACATGAAGGAGGAAGGAATGCTCGATACCGTAGTGTTTGAAGAATACTGGCGGAGTATCAAGGTCTCGGCGTACACGGACCTCTATGCGTACGATCCTGAGGACGAGGCTTTGCTGTTCATTTCCATCGCCGGGAACGAACAGGCGGTCAAAGCCATATCCTCTGCTATTGTCGCGGGCAAGACAATCAGTATCAACCATGAAGGACAGCCCGAGCTTCTCTTGAATGGGCATCACGTGTCACGATACCGGGTCATGTCCACAAAGCTTCCGGGTGGGTGGCTGCACCAGATCGTTGCTGATTCGAGGTTTTACGTCAATTCAAATACTGACTCTCGCTTGGTGGTCATTCCCGCGGACACGCAACCTCCCGCTGCGATCTATTCACAGGTCCTCGCTCCTTTGGGTTCTCCGGTGATCCCGGCCTGGGCGCAATGGGTCTGTGATCGCCTCCAAGACATCGACCGGCTCAGGGACATGGCAGGAGCGCTCCGGGTGGCGGAGATAACCGTAGACGACCGTATCCTTGATGAAATCGTCTCGGAAGGTATCCGAATGGGACAAATAAATTTCAATGAACAAGGAGGCTCTTATGCTGGAGTCCATTAACGATGTGACAGGATATCTCCAGGCTTTTGGCGGGGCTCTGGCCCACAAGATCCAAACTGAAGCTCAACCACTTTTCCAGCCGGGCGAAGACTGGCATCCCAGAATGAAAGAGCTCTTGCGCGAACCTTTTCAGGCGCAGGCTGACTCCATCCAGGCGGCGGTGGAGACGTTGCGGAGGCAGGACAGCGTGTTGTGCATAGGCGAAATGGGTGTTGGGAAAACCCTGATCGGAGCCGCAGTCCCGTACATCATGGAAAACGGACATCCGCCGAGGGTATTGGTCATGTGTCCGGGACATCTAACGCGTAAGTGGGCACGAGAGGTGACGCAGACCATTCCCGGCGCTCAGGCGAAAATCATCAACCGTCTCGCTGACGTTCAAGCCATAGACCCGCATGAGCCCGCTCACGGAGTACAGTACTACATCGTGAGCAAGGAACGCGCCAAGCTCTCTTACGCTTGGCGTCCGGCATTCAATCTGCGCCGGAATATGCCGGTCTGCCCGGACTGCGGAGAAAGAATAGTGGACAGGGACGGAGTACCCGTGGATCAAGAAACCCTGGCAAAGAGAAAGCATCGCTGCTCCGATTGCGGCTCTCCTCTTTGGCAGGCTGACAATACCAGGTTCCGCCGGTACTCCATCGCGGATTACATCAAGAGGCGGCTCAACGGGTACTTTGATTTCTTCATCTGCGATGAGGTCCATGAGCTGAAGGGAGGAGCCACAGCCCAGGGAAACGCGTTTGGGACATTGGCGTCCGCGTGCAAGAAGACCATCGCCCTGACGGGAACACTCTTGGGCGGCTACGCGAGCCACATGTTCTATCTCAACTACCGCCTCAACCCTCGGGCGATGCTTGCGGACGGTGTTCAGTACGGCAAGGAAATGAGCTTCATCAGCAGGTATGGGGTATTGGAGCGCGTCACCCGGTACTATCCCGGTGATGACAACGTCTGCTCCAAGGGAAAGAAAGGCCCGACCGTGACAAGAGAGAAGCCCGGAGTGAGCCCTGCCATCTTCTCAAATCACTTAATGGGCTCTACGGTGTTCCTCAACCTGGAGGACGTCGCCGTTGATCTGCCGGAGTTGACCGAAGAAGTGGTGCCAGTCGAGATGGATGGTGACCTGTCCGACGCGTATCATGAACTGGAGAATAAGGTCGGCTCCGCCATGCGGGAGATGCTCGTCAAAGGCTCCCGTAAGCTGCTCGGAACGTACCTCAATAGTCTGCTCTGCTATCCGGATCGCCCTTTTCACAACGAGCCCATTATCTATCCGGGCACGGATCGGGTCATAGCCCAGCCCGCCGCCTTGCCCGAAGATCGGTTGTACGGCAAGGAGCGGCGCCTGCAGGACATAATTCATCAGGAGCTTGCGGAAGGCCGTCGTTGTTTCGTGTACTGCGTGTACACGAACACGAGGGATATTACGGCCAGGCTCAAACACATCTTGGCGACCAAGGGCATACGCGCCGAGATACTCCGATCACAAGTAAAGCCCGAGCTGAGGGAGGAGTGGCTCAGGGAAAAGGTGGAACAAGATGTCCAGGTGGTAATAGGAAACCCCATGCTCGTTCAAACAGGGTTGGATCTGTTGGACTTCCCCACGATCATCTTCTACCAGACCGGGTATTCGATTTTCACTTTGCGTCAGGCTTCCCGTCGTTCATGGCGTATTGGACAGGACAAGCCCGTCAGGATACGTTACCTGCACTATCAGGACACCATGCAGGAGCGCGCGCTTGAGCTTGTCGGCAAAAAGCTCTCCGCGTCGCTGGCTATTGAGGGCAAGCTCACCGACGACGGACTTGCGTCCCTTTGCTCAGGTGAGGACATGACCCTTATGCTCGCACGCGCGTTGGTGGAGGGGAGTCGAATACAAGGAGCTGAAAGCGTGTGGCGGTCAATGAATGAAAGACGGGGTGGTCTCATATCGTTTCCGTCTCAGCCCGAGAATACCGTTCTCATGCAGAGCAAGAGCCGCTCCATGGAGGCGCTCGAAGAGCGCTCGTGGAGTTTTATCGGAGAAGAGGCTGGCTTGTTTGCTTGCGCGTGAGGGTTGGGGGGGCACAGCTCGCGCAGAAAGCGCCTGATCGTGCGGCGGCAACTCAAACAAGCGTTAGTTACGGATGCTGACGCGATGGAAAATACTGCGATTGATTGGGCGAGGCCCTGCGAAACCGCGCATTTTGACGCCGTCCTATAGAGACCAAAGGTCTCTATTTGCCCGTTCACGCCTGCATATTCAGCTGTCCTGCCAACCCTGGAACGTGTGAAAGTGGGGGAATTCCCGCATGGGTACTGGGGGACGCCCCTATACCATCTCAAAACCCGCATGGGTACTGCGAATTCTATCCAAGAGGGCAAATCATTTCCGGAGACGGAAAAGGTTAAGCCTATCATCCGTATGGGGACTGAGTCTTCGTCACTTTTCCCTGTGTTTTGCCTATTGCGAAATCAGGCCTTGCGCTTGGACAAACAAATAAAACCAGTTCTTACGCGATATTGAGGCAAGGGAACGTGTCCAGTTCTGCAGCATTGGGCAGTTACGCTATTCACTCTTAAACCCACGAACAAGAGCCCTATTAAATGGAATACCAAAACGGTTTCCATTTACACCGATGCGACACCGCTTCTGTCAATAAAAAGCATCACATGGCATACGATGAGGGTTAACAGCTTGAGAAAGCATCATTTTATTATTTTACATCGGTGTAACGTTTTTTCTTGACAGCGATCGCGGAATCGTGTACATCGATATTAAGAACTAATGGCCGATGTTAATATTAAGAACTATCGGAAATACCCCGGAGATCCCAATTCCTCAAGAGGAAATCTCATGAAAAAAAAGACGAGAAACAACACTATAAAAAAGGATGCTCAACCCTCGGAGCAGTTCGCGACACCTACCAGGGAGGAAAAACTCGCTTTCTTGGATTTCATCATCACCGAATCGCCGCAAGCAGAGATCCCACCTGGTACGGAGGAAGATGCAGCCGACAAGTTGATCGACTGGTTCAGGGTATATATCGAACAGGCCGGGGTTGGTAAACCAGCTAATCTAGCAGAAATGTGGGACATTCTTAGGTTCTGGCGCTCTTTCGGACACATATCAACATACGCTGGAGCCGGTCCTGCGCAAGAACAAGAGTGCGCGATCGAGGATTTTAAGGATGCACCCCTAACGAAGAAGAGACAATTTTTCGAGGCATTGAAGGGTACAGTTTGGGATGGCATTTTGGAGGAAGCTCAAGACAATGACGAGTTGCTGAACCGCATTATCCAGATGTGGTTGAAAATGGCATGGAGGCAAGGATATCGCCCTGCGACCCTTGATGATCTAATAACCCTAGTACATCCAGCTGCTGAGGTCATGAGGAGACTTTCCCCCGAAACCGAGAACTCCTTAGCCCGAAGCCTTTCGACTGTTAAACAGGCTATGAGCCATTTTTCCCTAAAGGAAAGATTAGAACTGAGCTTAGAATCGCTTGAGCAAATTGCGCCCGACTTGCGAAAGAAACAAGAAGGACTTGCCTTGCAAACACAGACAGCTCTCAAAGAAACCAAGGATCCTCAGCGATCGGCGGCCTTATTCGGATCATTCATGAACCAGTGGAACAAACTACTCCCTGATGAATTTCAGAGGAGCTTGGAGCAGACGGCTCGCGCAAAGATCGACGAAAAACTGGATGAAATCCAAAAACGGTTAGGGGAGCTGAACGGCACCCAGGAAAAACTGGAAAAAATCCAAGATCAGCTGACCGAATTCATGGAGGCCGGCCGCAATCCAGCACAACCTGGGGAAGTGCCGCCAATGCCAATAATCGATGAGTCGAGTCCCAGCAAGAAAGAATATACGGTGGACCGGGAGAGACTAACAGGAACAATTGATCCGGTTCTTTACGATCTGTTCCAGCAGGAACGCAAGGCCCGCGGGGTCACTGTATCTCGAATGTTGGACATAACTTACTGGCAGCGATACAACAAGCCGAAATTGTCTTTCGAGATCAAGGTCGATGAGTCTCCATTGACAGAGCCGCCAGCCCCAGGCCCTGAACAAGGCGTACGGAAGCGGGGAAGACCACGGAAAAAGCAAGGATAGTGGGGTTATGGATTGGGGCGTTTGCTGATGCGCCCCCGCTAGAAGCGCTGTCGGGGATAGCACCAAGACAAACTGATCAACCCCTCACAAGGGTGTTTAGATATACATGCGAGGCAGTAGCCCAAAAGAACAAATCCCGCGAGCCTGTGGGGACAGAGTGACGCGGGACAGTTCCAACGGATGAACCTTAACCCCGGATGAGGGGCGAGGCCCATTCAGCTTGAGAATAGCTTACCGCTTCTGCGGATGTATTTCAAGGCTTATCGGCTTTGAAACCTCCGGAGCTCTATTCCACCCTGAACGCGCCTGCCCTGAATCCCCTAGCCGGAATTCGACCGCCGAGATTAGAGCCTGGCCACATCTTCGTGTGCTAGCTCCTATCATCCCGCGGAGACAGCCCCGCAGACTTCACCATCGAGAAGGGAGCCAGACATGACAACACTGAGTGAACCAACACACGAGCACCGGGTGGACTTCGATCGTAGTCTCCAAGACTATGATGGCCGAGACTCGACGACCTCAGACAGAGAGCGCTCATGTGAAGCCCAAATTGCTCACATCCGTTCCGCGATTGCAAACATCCTGTCTAATTCCATACTCGAATTCGGGTCCTGGATGCTTGACACGGTCTTCAATGGGGACGTGAAAGCTGCGCTATCAAGAAGACCTCACCAGACCGGCAGCTCCACAAGGCCTCCCAGGTTAAATGCAACAGTCCAGCGGAAAACATCTAAGACACGCAGACACATGCGAGGTCGAAGGCTGTAAGAATGGGGAAAAAAGCCTTTACCGAATTCACTGTCGACGGACAAGGGCAGGGTTCCCTACAAAGGAAGTTCATGCACCGGGGCCTCCAAGCGTCCGGCTTTGGGGCTCCAGCCTTATCGCTGAGACATCCTTGTCGAGACAGGGGCCCGCCGCCAAGAACTCAATGCTTAGACAGATCCGATACAATGGTCATTAGTAAGAGAGCCCGCCCCGTGAAGTGTGACAGCGACTCGGTGGCAGGCCCTCTCCCGGAAGTGGATGAACGCAACTGATAGGGTCAGTGAGGTTCAGTCCGAGCTTCAGTCTAATAGTCTCACGGCGGAGCGAATCATTCAAGCCGTTTCGTCGGTCTTGAACACCCGCCATGTCACTTCCCTGGCTGAGCCTCCCTCTGACCTCACCCAACTCCCGTTAACCATGTAGGCGCGCTCCACCCACGAAGAAGAGGGTGCGGCTTGCGTCGATGGAACGGGATAATTCTGACGAGGAGAAGATATGGAAACAAAAAGTGAAAAGGGAACGCAGACTCCGGGCGAAGCCCTCTGGGCCGCACTGAAACCGCAGGACGACGATGCGTTTCAGGAAGCGCTCGACACCGGCGTATTTGTAGACACCATAGGCGCTAAGGGGAAAACGCCCCTCATGGAGGTTTCTGAGTCTGGCCCTACTAGCACTGCGCAGAAACTTGCCGACCGTGGCGCCAACGTAAACGCCAGGGACCGCAATGGTGAAACACCAACCATGTACGCTGCCCGAGCCGGTCGTCTGGACAATGTCAAGTTCCTCATCTCAAGGGGAGCTGATGTCAACATCCGAAACAAGGACGGCCTAACCGCCCTCGATCTCGCCGGAGAGATGGAGGAATGGGCGGTGGTCGATTACCTGGAGGCGATTTCTGCCAGCACAGCGGCTTCTGGCGACCCCGACGCCTCAGCCAACGCTGATCAGACGAGCGCGGAGACCGATGAGCCGGCGGAAGGTCTTGAAAGCCCTGCTGAGGATGACGACGAGAATGCGGGCGCCATGGTTATCGACGGCGTGATCGAATCGGCTCTGACGCAGCAGCCCACCGAGGAACGCGAAAGCAGCGAAGAACCCATCACGGACATGATCATACGTTTTACCGTGGAAGATCGAGCCATTGCGGAGCAGGGGCAGGACACATTCTCCGCTGAAAACGCCACCCCCGCCGAACCCAAACAAAAGCCAACAGTGAGCCAGATGGTAGCCAAGGTGAAGCTATTGCTCGTCACTTACGTGACCCTGGGCCTTGAAGCCATCGGCGAATATCTTCTGGAGAATGTGTTTGACGGCAACTACAAGAAGGCCCTGTCCAAAGATCCATACAAGGGAACGTCGTTAAACGACTTGGTCAGGCATAAAGAGATGCCGCTGAGCAGACAGAGGATTGCAGAGTGCATCCGGGTCGCTGCGTTGACCCTGGAGCTCGCCGCCTTAGGCCTGTATCTCGACTTTCTTACCTACTTTCACAAGGCCGAAATTGCCCGCCTGAGGACCCAGGAGGCGAGAGTTGAACTTGCCAAAGAGGTCCACGAGAAGGCCCTGACCGTCCAGGAAGTTCGTGAGCGTGTAAGGAAGCTGACAGGCAAGAACATTTCGGCTGATAAGCGGATGGCCCACGCAGTCATCAAACAACTCAGTGTTTTGGCCCACCTGACTGTCGACGAGGAGACCAGAGAGTTTCTGCTCGATAAGGAAAGGCTAAGAGCGGCTCTGAGCACTGGAGAGACGGCCAAGATGTTGGACAACAGTGAAAAGTTCAGGGATGCGCTCGGTGACTCGGCGGAACTTCTCCACCACCTCGAAAAGAGTCTGGTGGAAATCGTGGTGGAGAGGCGCCAGGAAGACGAATCAGTCCCTGAAAACGATCCGGCAACAACTTCTGTTTAATATCATTGGGTTTTTATTGCATGTGTTCGTTTTACCCCGACTCGAATTCGGGGAGTAAAAAGCCAAAGGCGGCCGAAAAAAAAGTTCGGACAAGTTGATTAAAATTTCATCTCGTCGCGTTTCTTGCGGCCGCCTTCACATTCAGAATCAGGTCGAGTCGCACATGCCACAATTGTGCGAAATCACGCATGCATTTGGATAACGGCTCTTGGAGCGCATATCCTCAATAGGAGATTTAACATGTCGAAATCATTTGTGTGTAGAAGAAGTCCAGCTGGAATTCGTGTCATGACCGACGCTGTCGAGCACGCCCGCCTGCAAAAGTATGACTTCTTGGGCTTGTTGAGCGTCCTCCTTTATCACACGAGCCTCGCGTCACTGCCCTTGGACCCGGTGGTAAAGCTGAAATCCAGCGTTATTGTAGTGCGATAAGCGATTACCGCCCCGGCGCATAACCACGGGGCTCAGGCGGAGGTATGTTGAGAAGTCCCTCCGGCCAGGACTGTGCTGCGGGTCTACCTGTGGGAAAGGGGGCCCGCAGGCACAGCCAACCAAATCAAATAACAGATAAATAAAGGAGACGTAATGTGTTGGAAGAACAGCATAATAAGTTGTGCGGCAAGGCCAAAGAGCCCACGACAGAGGATGAGGCAGCTTCTCCGGTTTTCTACCGGTGTGTTTGCCCTGAATGCGGGGAGGATACACTAAGCCTCTTGGATCTCGACATGTTCGCCGAGTCCCCGATTTTAGGCGCCACGAGCACGGGCGAGATCGGATGCTCGCATACTTCCCTGGATAGTCACGGCTGCAATCTTGAAATTTGGTGCCGTTCATGCGGCGGCCCGGTAGGCAATCCCCATTCTCTGATCGAGTGGGCGAAAGCCCAGGGAGAAGTTCGTACTACACTTCCTTTCCAATGCCCGAAGTGCGGTTCGCGAGAACTCCATAGAGTAGAGATCGGCTTGGAGTTCGTGAGCACTGTAGTGGCTGTGAGCGTATCTGACACTCCGGGCGTCGATCCTATTGTTGCGCTAAGCCATGAACGAGATTTGGACAAGGGGGAGGTTTATAGATACCGCTGTTCGTCCGGTCATGTACTCGCCGCCGCCGACGGTTTTCCGGTTCAGACCGACGAAGAACTGGTCGTGTGGCTGAAAACTCGCCAGAGCGCAGCCAAAGAATAGACCGGAAAAAGGAGAAAGAGAAATGCTGAGAGAGGATATCAAGTTCATAGGGATGCCGGAAAAGAATGAATTCCCACCGAAGATTTCCGTACGCTTCACCTGCCCCGAATGCGGCGGGCACGATCTCAACCTGGAATCCGCCGACGTGTTGGGGAGTCAGCGGGTGAGAGGAATTGACGAATTAGGAAAACTCGTCCTTGACCGTCCCCAGTTCTACACGGACGAAAGCAACTTCTACCTGTCATGCCCTGATTGCGGCCATGAGCCTGCTGTTGATTTGGACGTTGAGGCGCCGGAAGAGTTCATAGCAGAGTGGCTCAAAGCCAATTTCGCCAGCGAGGAAGGCGGAGACGACATAGAGGAGTCAGAAACCGACGAAGAATAAAAGATGGTCGCCAGGAGCTCTGCCGGATCCGTATCGAGACGGCGGAGCCCTGGCCCCAATCTATCAGGGAAACGCTTTGAAAAACCGTGGAGGAAGTGAAGCCATGACAGACCAAGACAAAAACACCGCCACTGAGGGTGGCTCCGAATCTAGTTCCAGGAACCTTCTGAAGTTCAACTGTCCTGAGTGCGGGACCAACATGCCTGAATCACACGCCAGGATCGGATAATAGGCGAGAAGTCATGAACTCAGAGCTTCAACCATTCCTGGGAGGCGGGTCGCCATCTACGGCGCAAGAGAGGACTTGGAAGGCAAGCCCGAGGATACAAGACGATTTGACTCCCCGGTCCACAGACACGAAGGTCCTGCCGGGATTGGTTCATTTCAACCGAGCGCGGAGAGAACTCGAACTGGCGACTACGGTGGACGAGGTGAAGCAGATACGGGACAAAGCCGAAGCGATGCGCACGTACGCCCGGCAAGCCAAGTACTCCTTGGAAATGCAGAACATGTGCGCGGAGATCAAGATAAGGGCCGAGCGGAAATTGGGCGAGATGCTCCGCGATTCAAGGATTAGTGAAAGTGGTACGGGTAATCTTCTCCGGGGTCGCATCGTGCGACCTCGGGACAATACCCCTTCCTTGGCTGAACTCGGCATTTCAAAATCACAATCCAGTCGGCTCCAAATGATAAGCGATATAGCCCCGGAGGCTTTTGAGGAGCGTATCGAACAGGTCAAGAGTTCCGGGAAAGAATTAACCAGCAGGGAGATGGTGGATTACGCCCGGTACCTGCAGAGGGACAAGGCCCGCTCTGAGGAAAGGGAGTCCGCCATAAGAGTCGCCTCGGAAATTTCTGATATGGAGCGAGTCAGGATCGTACGCGGAGATTTTCGGGAAGCGCTCAGCGAGCCCTTCATTGAAAGCGGTTCGGTGGACTTAATCGTGACCGACCCGCCCTATGGGAAGGCTCATCTTCCCTTATGGAAAGAACTCAGCCGGTTCGCGGCCAGGGCGCTTAAACCGGGGAAGCTTTTGGTGACTTATTCGGGGAACTATTACCTACCCGAGGTCATGCGAATGCTCGGCGAACATCTCCAGTACGTTTGGACCGCCGCGCTCATGAACGGGACCCCTCCTGACACGGTCTTTCCCCGCAAGATCATGACCTGCTGGAAGCCCATCTTGCTGTTCTCCAGGGGGGATTATTCACCGCCACTGAAAAGCGAGTGGTTCAAGGATCGCATCGAGGGCGACGGTAGAAACAAGGCGTTTCACGATTGGCAGCAGGGGGTGGGCGAGGCGGAGCAGATCATCGAATACTTCACCTTTGCAGGCGACCTGGTTGTTGACCCGTTCCTGGGCTCCGGGACCAACGGAGTGGCAAGCACACGCTTACAGCGCCGGTTCGTAGGCTGCGACATCGACGAGAATGCTGTTGGAACAGCCCTGAATCGGATCGGCGAGGTCGTTTGAACTGGGCGGCAATGAGGACGGAATCATGGTACAGCAACTCAACCACAGTTTCAGCGGCGCCGCCTCGGTTGCTACCCTTTTGACCGTCTCGGACGTAGCCGGCATCCTGGGCTTGTCAGTTAAGACAGTGAACAAGCTGGTCCGTGAAAAGAAGCCTGCATGCGTCCAGGTGACCGCCCGTGACCGCAGGTTCACTAACGAGCAAGTCCAAGGAGCCTGCTCTCAACGAAAGAGTCTTGGACTAGGGTTTCATTGGCCAAAGACCAGGACCGAATGCCTTTTGTGGCTGGGGAATCGGACAGGGGCGCTGTAATGAGCTACGCCATATTGCCCAGGCTGATCAGACTCCGCGACGCCCCCCGGTATCTCGGCATGGACCCCAACCGCTTCAATGCCGAGGTTCGGCCATATTTGATAGAGATTCCAATTGGTAAGCAGGGAGTAGCCTTTGACCGTCTTGACCTGGACGCGTGGGTCGATCAATATAAAGACCGCAACGGGCGTCCTGGGAAGGCTATAGGAGGTAAGCCGTTATGGGACAGAAAGTTCCTCCAGGGCTCATCAGAAGAGGTGAAATCTGGTACATCAGAAAAGCGATTGCAGGAAGAAAAATTCAAGAAAGCACTGGAACGTGCGATCTCAAGGAAGCCGAGCGCTTCCTAATGCACCGCATCCAGCAAATACGCGATGCGCAGATTTATGGTATCAGACCAAAGAGGACATTTCGAGATGCGGCAATCAGATACTTGGAAGAGGAAAACAAGGCCAGTGTGCGTTGTGAAGCCATGCAGTTGAGAATACTTGACCCTTTTATCGGTGATTTGTTGCTGGAAGGTGTCCACATGGGTAGCCTTCAAGGCTTCATTAAGTACCGAAAGGCACAGGGAGTCAAGAACCGAACAATTAACTACGGCCTGCAGGTGGTCAGACACATTCTGAATCTGGCTGCCGGGGAATGGATGGATGACCGTGGTATGACCTGGCTTCGACATGCACCCAAGATCAAGCTTCTGCGGGAGACTGACAAGCGAGACCCGTATCCGTTATCCTGGGATGAGCAGGAAAGGCTGTTTAGTGAACTCCCCCCGCATCTCAGGAAAATGGCCCTCTTTGCAGTGAATACCGGCTGCAGAGAACAAGAGGTCTGTCAGCTACATTGGGAATGGGAGATCCTGATCCCAGAATTGCAGACGAGCGTGTTCGTGGTACCCAAGGAGAAGGTGAAGAACAGGCGGGACCGCCTCGTAGTCCTGAACACGATAGCCAAAGCGGTCATCGAAGGGGAGAGGGGCAATCATCCAACCCATGTATTCACGTACCGCGGACGTCCAGTAGCCAACATCTATAACACTGGTTGGCAATCAGCTCGCAAACGCGCTGGTCTTCCCCATGTGCGGGTCCATGATTTGAAGCATACATGGGGTCGCAGGCTGCGCGCAGCCGGGGTTTCTTTTGAAGATAGACAAGACCTTCTCGGCCGCAAGTCGTCGCGAATCACGACCCACTATTCGGCACCGGAGCTGATCAATCTGATACAAGCGTCAGAGCGGGCTTGTCTTGATGATAGGTCCAAACTGGGTACAACCATCATTCTCAGACAGCAACTTAGACACTTGAGGGCGGTATAACATGCCACGATTGTTCGTGATAATTGGAGCCGGGGATGGGAGTCGAACCCACGACCTGATGATTACGAATCATCTGCTCTGGCCACTGAGCTACCCCGGCACCGTTGAGGCACGATAGGCAAGTAAGGGGAAAATAGGCCAAAACCTCTCTGCCTGTCAATACCCGGGCTAATCCGGGAAGCGGATTGGGACAGGAATGAAGGTCAACACAAACAACGCGACCGCTATCCAACCGAGCAGCCGCCCTCGTTGGTCCAGCGGAGTGTACGGGTCCAGCGGCGGCGGATGTCTCAACCCCAGGAAGAGGACCAAGAGACCGAACACAAGCCAACCCACCCAGAAAAAGACCCCCAGCAGAATTAGACAGCCATACGCTATCAAGCCCACGACACGCGCACGCCCGGGACCGAAAAGCGCATACATCACGTGGCCGCCGTCAAGCTGTCCGATGGGCAAAAGATTCATCGCCGTTACAAAGAGCCCGAACCACGCCGCTATGGCCGTAGGATGCAGCATGACCTCCGCATCCAAGGAAAACTGACCGAACCTCAAGTAACAAAGCAGCTCCAGGATGATCGATGAGCCGAGACTCACACCTTCCGCGGGCCCCGACGAGGGCCGTATATCGGAAAATAGCAACCCCACCACGAGCAGCGGTATTGCCACGGCCGCTCCAGCGATAGGCCCCGATGCCCCTACTGCCATAAGCACCCGATTGTTGGGGATCAGAGACCGTATCTTGATGAACGCTCCAAACGTCCCCAATGGTGGAATCGCAGGAATGAAATAGGGCGGGGTCACTTCAAGTTGATGCCGTCTACCGGTGAGGTAGTGCCCCATTTCGTGGACCACCAGAATCAGCATCAAGGGCCCGGAAAAGGTGGTGCCGCGCAGAAGAAACCACAACCACGAGTCCACCGAGTCATTGGCATACAACCCGCCCGCCGCGGTAGTGGTAAACGACGTCACAAGGAAAAGCACGACATTGATTATCCAGGGTCTTTTCTTGATCATCGGCCTCCTTCCGGATGGATGAGAGCTACATGGGAGCGTGTACGTGTCTTTTCAATGGATACCCGATCCGTCCCGGAATTTCCAGGGGCCACACGGAAACAAAATCCGCCGATCGGGGACGTAAAGAAGAAAGGCAGCCGTTCATCCGGCGAATATCGGGTTGAAATCCCGGTGGAATGGTACTCTGTGGGTTTCAAACCCGCTGCGTAACCGGGTTGCGTGAGTGAACGGATTGCAATAGAGTCCGCTTCATGCGAATAGCCGCTCAATGTCGTTCCAACAGAGGTTAGGGAGGTAGCGCGATGAAATCGGGCCTCGATCTATTTTTCGAGCCCAGCAGGGTAAACGTACGCACATCGTTGGCCAGGTCCATTCCCGTTATTCTCCTGACCCTCATGCTGGCAACCGCTGTTCCTGTCTCAATGGCCGCGGAAACCGTAAAGCTGGAGACCACTGTCGGCTCAGACAGATCCGGTGGAAGCGCCGTGCTGGGAGCGGGCGACCTTTACGCTCTGGTAGTCGGGGTTTCCAAATACAGGGATAATCGCGTCCCTGCGTTAGACCTCGCGGCCCAGGATGCAAAAGACTTTG
>Ga0247841_10005149_pt1 | contig 21555 bp, 10 predicted proteins | sample LaCruzMarch2015__2_FD_192410 | JGI IMG/M metagenome (GOLD analysis project Ga0247841, IMG submission 192410) | Freshwater microbial communities from meromictic Lake La Cruz, Castile-La Mancha, Spain - LaCruzMarch2015_18m | ecosystem: Environmental > Aquatic > Freshwater > Lake | place: Spain... | reverse complement strand
AGGGGCGGGGGCTGTATTGGAGTTGGCAGCCCCAATATCGCGGCCGGGGAAGGCTGTCTCTGTCACAGGCGGCATTGCTGGACGCAACGGTTGCGCTGGCGCGTCTGAATGCCGCTGCGTCTCGCCGTGCCGCTGTGGCAGGGGATGCACGTTGCCACCGAACTCGCGAGTCGCTTCCGCGGCAGCGTACGGCGCATAGGCCCCGTACGGGTGTCCGAATTCGGGTTCTATGCCATCGCCTACGGGGTGCGGCAACGGGCCTGTCGGCGCCGTCCGGTCGGTCGTGCGCTTGGTTGGCCAGGGGGGTGTCCACTCAACCGATGGGTCGGCTGGCCCGTGAGCTGGGTAGCCATTTGCTGCGGCATGGGCTTGAGCGTGGGCGAGCGCTGTGGCGGCTGCGGCGGCTGCTTCGTCGGCGCGGGCGCTGATCACCCGCTTTTCGGCTTCGACGCGTTTGGCAGCTCCCATGATGGCGCCCAGAATAATATCGGACCATGCGCCGTCTTTAAATCGGTAGACCCGGAATGCATCCGAGCGGTCGAACTTGCTGCCTTGGCGCGCCAAACGTTTGCGGATGGCACCCGAGGTCAGGAACGGGGAGTAGACGCGGGAAAAGATCTTTTCCTTCTCAAAGCTCGCAAACAGGTTTGAGAGCAATTGCGTCTCAAGCCGCAAGTCTTCGCGCTCGCGCGGGTTCATCTTGCGCGGCGCGTCGAGGGGGACGGCGACGTAATAATCGCCGTGGAAATCGAATACGACGTGGCGGAACAGCTCAAAGTTTTCCCGGATCTGGCGGTCGCGATGGATTTCGTTGAACCGCGACAGGATCTGGATCACGGGGCCCTGTTCGGCGGCCCGCATTTTAGGAACAAGCCCCGAGAGACGGTCGGATTGGGACTTCCCCATTGAGACCAGCAGCAGGCACACGTCGACGAACACGGCAATCGCCAAAGGGACGTAGTCGCGTTTCGACAGGCCGGGCTGTTCGTTCATGGCAATGCGGGACGCTGCCGACGTTGCTTCGACGGATTGAACTGCTTTTTTCTGGAGATCGCGCAATTCATCGGCTGAGGGCGGCAGCTTGAACGACAAAAGGCCGTAGAAGGAGGCCGTCAAGCGGCGGAAGGCTTCGATAGTCGCTTCCGATCCTTCGACGGCTGCGATCTTGGGCTTTTCCAGTTCCGGCAGCTGTTCAATGGCACGCACAACCCCGCGCAAGGCAGTTTGCAACTGCGGGTCGGGACAGGAATAGGATTTGCCGGTGGTGTCGGGGAAGGTCGACTTTTCGGCCCGGTCGGCCAGGTCGGTCTTGATCTGCTTTAACTGCGGGTCGGTGCGGAAGGCGTTGAAGCCGGTCACCGTGTTGTCGAGCTTGCGGCCCAGGCTCTGCATGAACGCGTTGCGCGTCCCAGTCTTTTCATCGATCGTTGTTTTATCGCCGGTGACGATGCGGGCCAGGTCAGCGTCGAGCGCGCCCATCTCGGTTTTGACCGTCGTGGCGCGTCCTTTCACGACGTCGGCCGCAAACGAGAACCGCGCGGCGTCGTCTTCGCGCAGTTTGCGGCGCGGGCCATCGCCGGGCTTGGAATTGGGGCAGGACGTCCCGCTGGCCTTCTCGGTTTGCGCTTTTTGGTTGGACACGGCTGTCAATTGGTCGAGCGTCGCCTGCAGCTGATCAAGACGCGTGGACGCGGCCACCAGTGAACCCTGCACCTGCGTTACGGCGCCTTCTGCCGATCGAGAGGCTTCCGAGCGCGACTCAAGCACCTTCCAATAGAAACCAAAACCAAACCCGACTGAAATGATGGTCAGGAACAGATAACCGAAGGCATAGAAGATCTTGGTGATGAACGGGTTGGGCTTGAACATCTCGTCGAGCAGCCAGACAACCATCGTCATCAGCATCGCGACGGAAAAGCCGATAATGAACTTATGCACGAGCGGCAGTTCGCCCATGTTGGCTTCAATCAGTTCCAGCATGCCGACATAGGTTGCGACCCACGACAGCAGACCCAGGCCTGCGACGAGGACCAGCTTTTTCCAATCGCGGGGTGGTTTGGCTGGCTCGGCCCAACCGGACTCAGGATTGTCCTGCGGTCGCCTCGTGGCGGAATTCAAATGCGTCGCGCCGGGGGAAACCGCCATGTGGAAACCTTACGAGTTGGTTAGCCTGAGCTTCTCCTCGTAGGGAGCCATGGTGGTGATTCCGCGCCCGCATGGAGGCGGATTGGTGGAAATCAGATGAATGGCTATTCAGACGAGCCGACGGGGCTATAGCCAGCGCCGGACCTCGGCACGATAGGCGGTGTAGGTGTTGCCAAAGCGCCGGGTGAGGTAGGCCTCCTCGCGCTCGATGGCGAGCTTTTGCAGGGCGATCGCAATGAGGGGGATGCCAGCCAACAGCCAGCCCGAGCGCATCGCCAAGCCCATGCCGACAAACACGATGAGCGCGCCCAGATACATCGGGTTGCGGGTCCAGCGGTAGATGCCGCCGGTGGCCAATGCTGTGGCCGATGCCGTTGGATCAAACGGGGTGCCCGTGCGCTGGAATTGGACCAGGCCGGACACGGCAATAACCACGCCCAGCCCGGCAATCAACCAACCGCGCGTTTGCCAACCGTCGAACACCAGCGCGTTTAGAGGGAGCAGCCAATCCAGCCCAAAAGCCAGCGCCAACGCGGCCACATAGATGATGGGCGGCCAATGATAGCGATTGGGTTTGTCGACGTTGGTATGGTCCATTCTGACCCGTCCCGTCTCACTGCCGCCGCCAAGGAACGCGGCAGTTTTACCACTATCTGATCGCCTGCGCATCCCTTATGAAACACAGCTCGTGCACGTCCGGCATGGACGCGTGTTCGCCAGACGACGAAGGGACAACATGCACGCGGGCAAGATCTTTAGCGCGAAAACGTGGACGCTCGACGCTCAAATCTGGACCCTGATTGTCGCAACGATCGCCGCGATCATGGTCTTTGAGACCACCCCCTGGCTTGCCTTATTGCCGTTTTGCGTGCTTGCCGGAACACTCGGCGCTTTGGCGCGCCGGCGCGGCCTCGCTGTGCCCCTGCACGTGACGCCGGTTACGATCGCGGGGGTGGCTGGCATTGTCTATATTGCCATCTCGCTGCTGTGGTCGGGCGACTTGCGCGCGACGGCGCTGTCGGCGGCGCTTCTGGCGGGTTTGCTGCTGGCGGTCGGGCACAGCGCGGCGATCTTGCGTGTCTGCCCCCGACCCTGGATCGAGCATATGGCCCGCGCCCTGCTGGTCGCCTGGATGGTGGCGCTGGGATTTTTGCTGTTTGAACTGCTGACCAACGATGTCGTGAAAAAGTGGCTGTTCTGGCCGTTTCATGCGGTGCGCTGGCCGCCCGGTGCGATGCCGTTCCTCGATTGGACGGAAGGGACCGTGCGCATCAAGCAGCAGGCTATCAAGTGGAACATGGCGCCACTGAACTACCTGCTCTGGCCCTCGCTGCTGATTTTGTCCGTGCAGCCCATACCGGTTGCTTTGCGCGCGCTCGTCGGCACGGGCCTCGTTGGGGCAATCGCGCTTACGATCCATTTGTCTGACCATAAGACCTCGTTTATGGCGCTGTGTTTTGCGGTGGCTGCCTACGTGCTCGCGCAGCGTTTTCCGAATGCCGTCAGCCGTCTTCTGCAGGCGTTTTGGATTACCGGGTTCGTGGTGGTTATTCCGCTGGCGATCTGGGCCTACGATCACCAACTGCATCTGGAAAACCGCACCAGCCGGACGCTTGCCGCGCGAATCATCTTGTGGAACTTTACAGCGCATCGTGTGGGAGAACGGCCGATCCTGGGTGTGGGGGCTGCGGCCACCAATAAGATCGACAACATGCGCGTTGCACTTTCGCCAGCCGTGCAGCCGCCGGGTTTTCATTATGCGTTGAGGACGGGTCCTCATGCGCACAACGTATTTTTGCAGAGCTGGTATGAATTGGGGCTTATTGGGACCGCGATCTATTTAACGGCGGGCCTGCTGCTACTGGAATACCTGCGCCGTTTGCCACCCGCGCCGCAACCCTTCGTGCTGGCGACAGCGACCACTGTTCTTGTGACGGGCACGGCGAGTTTCGGCTTGTTTGAGGCTTGGTTCATGGCCACGTTTGCGATCTGCTGTCTTTGCCTGATGCTTGCCGTCCACGAGCACCAACGGGTTCGCGGCTAGCCGTTCGTGACGGTTAGAAAACCCAGTCCGGCGACGGCTTGTCGTGGCGTGCAGTGCTTTCGATGAAGCGGCAGACCACCGTGTTCGACATCGTCCGCAATGCCGTTGCGCGGGCTTTGCGGGCTTTTTCGCGCCAGACGTCGGTTGCCAGATCGCGGGTCAGTTGCGCGTCTAAATCTTCGACGGTGGAGAAGAAAATCATCTCGTCTTCGCCGAAAAACCGGTCGTAGCCCGATACGCGGTCGGTTGCGAGTAAGAGGCCGTTGCCCAGGTATTGGCCCATGCGGTCGGAGGCGTAGAGGTCGCCTTCGACACGGTTGAGGTTCAGGCCCACCCGGCTACGACCTTGGGCCTGGATGAAGTCGTACCCCCATAGGCCGCCGGTTTTCCCAGCCCCCGCATAGCAATGGGTCCGGTGCGGAGACATCGCTTGCAAGGCGAGCGCGCGCGACCATTGCGGGCTGTCTTTGTTTTGTGAACCGGCAAAAAACACGTCGTAGTTGATGGCCGTGTTTTCATAGGCCAGCTGATCGTCGATGGCTGTATCGACGATGTTGGGGATGTGGAAGGCCGCGCGGCCTTTGGCGACCGCGGCCAGCACCGATCCGCCGGTCGTCACGTATCCCGCATCGCAATGATCGAGGCGGTCGCTGAAGCGCTTGGCGACGTTGGCGTTTGCGATGGGATCCAATTCGACGGCGACGACTTTGACGCCGGGCACGGCTTTGCGCAGGTCTGAGACCGCCTGCGCGGTCATGAGATCGGCGAGCAACAGGACCACAAGATCAGGCTTGATGCCGCGTGCGATCTGGTTGATGCGGTGACAGGCGTAATATTTGCCGACGGCCCGCCAGCCGAGTGCATAGTCCGACAGGTCGCGGTCGGAGACGTGCATGACGAAATGGCCGTTGCGAATGAAGCCGTTCGCGATCCGGCGCGCCGTCGAATAGTAGAATTTGTCGCCGTACTTCCGGTTAACACCCGGCCCGATCAGCAGAATACGCATACCTGTCCCCTCGTAAGAACGTCACTTTCTTCTCCCCTTGGGGAGAAGATGCGCGAAGGGCAGATGAGGGGTTGCTTCACTTTGGTCCTTCACCCGCAATAAGCCCCCTGACCCCGACCCTCTCCCCAGGGGGAGAGGGGGCAGTGGCGTTCCGTCATCTTCTTTTACTCACTCACCGGAGCGTCGCCTTCGCCGCCGGTCTCGCCGTCACCGTTTTCGTCGCCGCCGACTTCGGAGATGCGCTCGACCGAGACGACCTTTTCGGTGCTGTCGGTTTTGAAGATGCGGACGCCTTGGGTGTTGCGGCCGGCGATGCGGACGTCGTGGACGGGGCAGCGGATCAGCTGGCCGCCGTCGGTGACGAGCATGATCTGGTCGGTGGGCAGGATCGGGAACGAGGCGATCAGGGGGCCATTGCGGTCGTTGACGACCATGGCCACGATGCCTTTGCCGCCGCGCCCGCTGGTGCGGTATTCATAGGACGACGAGCGCTTGCCAAAGCCGCGTTCGGACACGGTGAGCACGAACTCCTCATTGGCCGCCAGTTCGGCAATGCGTTCAGGGGTTAGCTCGACGGCTGCAACGCTTTCCTCGTCGGCCTCGGCTGGCGCAGCTGTTGCCTCGGCGGTTTCGTCTCCCGCTTGGGCTTCGGCACTCAAGGCGCGGCGCTGCGCGGTTGCGTATTTGAGGTATGCCGCACGCTCGGGTGCTGTTGCCTCGACGTGTTTAAGGATGGCCATCGAGATCACGCTGTCGCCGTCGTCGAGGCGGATTGCGCGCACGCCATCGCTGTCGCGGCCTTTGAACAAGCGCACTTCGTCCTTGATGAGGAACCGCACGCATTTGCCCTGCGCCGTGGTGAAGGCCACGTCATCATCGCTGGTTGCCACGGCGACAGCGACGATTGCATCGCCCTCGTCGAGCTTCATTGCGATTTTGCCGTTGCGATTGATGCTCTCGAAATCGGCCAAAGCGTTGCGGCGCACGTTGCCGGACTTGGTGGCAAACATCAGTTCAAGCGCGCCATAGGTGGAGGCGTCTTCGGGCAACGACAGGATCGAGGTGATCCGCTCGTCGGGTTGCAGCGGCAGCAGGTTGACCAGCGCCTTGCCTTGGCTCTGCGGTCCGCCGGCTGGCAGACGCCAGACTTTCATGCGGTAGCACATGCCGCGTGACGAGAAGAACAGCACGGGCGTGTGCGTGGACGCCGAGAAGATCTGGGTGACGAAATCTTCGTCGCGCATCGTCACGCCGGAACGGCCCTTGCCGCCGCGCCGCTGCGCACGGTAGGTCGAGAGCGGGACGCGCTTGATGTAGCCTTTATGTGAGACGGTGACGACGCACTCTTCGCGCTGAATGAGGTCCTCGTCGTCGAGGTCGCCATCCATCTCCATGATTTCGGTACGGCGCGGGACTGAGAATTCGTTGCGGATCGTGCCGAGTTCGCTTTTGATGATGTCGATGATGCGTGCGCGCGACGACAGGATCTCGAGGTAGTCTTTGATTTCTTCGGCGAGCTTTTTCAACTCGTCGCCGATTTCGTCACGGCCCAGCGCTGTGAGGCGTGCGAGGCGCAATTCGAGGATCGCCTTGGCCTGCTCTTCCGACAGGCGGTAGCTGCCGTCGGCGTTGAGCTTGTGTTTGGGGTCGGCGATCAGTTCGATCAGCGGCGCCATGTCTTTTGCGGGCCAATCGCGGCCCATCAACTGTTCCTTGGCTTCGGCCGGGGTCGGCGAGGTGCGAATGACGCGGATCACTTCGTCGATATTGGCCACGGCAATCGCCAAGCCAACCAACACGTGCGCGCGGTCACGGGCTTTGCCGAGCAGGAACTTCGTGCGGCGGGTGACGACTTCCTCGCGGAAGGCCGTGAACGCGGTGATGAAGTCTTTCAGATTGAGCTGCTCGGGCCGCCCGCCGTTAATGGCGAGCATGTTTGCGCCAAACGTCGTCTGCAGGTCCGACAAACGGTAGAGCTGGTTCAGCACCACATCGGACTGCGCATCGCGCTTCAGTTCGATGACAATGCGCATGCCTTCGCGGTTGGTTTCATCCCACAGGTCGGCGATGCCCTCGATGCGCTTTTCGCGGATCAGGTCGGCGATCTTTTCGATCAGGGTCTTTTTGTTGACCTGATAGGGGATGGCCGTAACGATCAGGGCCTCGCGATCCTTGCGAATTTCCTCGACCTCGACCTTGGCCCGCATGATGATGGAGCCGCGGCCCTTGTGGTAGGCGTTGAGAATGCCGCCGCGGCCCAGGATCATAGCGCCGGTGGGGAAATCCGGGCCTTGGACGATGCCGCATAGTTCGTCGATCGTGATGGCGGGGTTGTCGAGTGTCGCCATGCAGGCGTCGATCACTTCACCCAAATTATGGGGCGGAATGTTGGTGGCCATCCCGACCGCGATGCCACCGGCACCGTTCACGAGCAGGTTGGGGTACTTCGCGGGCAGCACCATCGGCTCTTGCAGCGAGCCGTCGTAGTTTTCCTTGAAGTCGATGGTGTCTTTGTCGAGATCGTCGAGCAGTGACTGCGCCACCTTGGCCAAGCGGCACTCGGTATAGCGCTCGGCTGCCGGAGGGTCGCCGTCCACCGAGCCGAAGTTGCCCTGACCGTCGATCAGCGGCAGGCTCATCGAGAAGTCCTGGGCCATGCGGACCAGCGCGTCGTAGATCGCGAGGTTGCCATGGGGGTGATACTTACCCATGGCTTCGCCCACGACGCGGGCGCACTTCATGTACTTCTTGTTGTAGTCGAGGCCCAGTTCTTGCATCGAAAACAGGATGCGGCGATGGACCGGCTTCAAGCCGTCGCGCACGTCGGGCAGCGCACGGCTGACGATCACGCTCATCGCGTACTCGAGATAGCTCGTCTGCATCTCGGTGCTGATGAGGACCGGGCGGATGTCTTCGGGCTGCCGCGGCGGTTGAGGTGCACCGCCGCCTTTCTTGCCATTGCTATTGTCAGCCAAAGGTCTGTGTCTTTCTTGTCAACGACGTTACACGCGAACGCCAATTCCATAGGCTTGCTCGGCGCTCAACCGACTTTGCGGGTGCACCTTGGAATAGCCTGCCACGCACCATACTCCGTCCGCGCGTTCACCGGCAACAAACTATCCCCAGCTTTGACGCTGCTCTTAACCTAAAGCTGTCATTTTCGTCATCTGCGCGCCTTGTTACTGTCATCTGCCGCCGTTACGTCCGCACACACCGGGGGCGTGAACGCCTGACGGCGCACGACTTTTCTTGCGGCACACCCCGTGTGTCGCCTACGACAGGGGCCTATAGCCATGACGAAACTGATTTTCGCAGCCATCGCTGCTGCCACGCTGAGCCTGACCGTTCCAGCGGTTGCCCAGACCAAGACCGAAGCCAAGAAGGTCGACATTCCAGCCGACTACTGGAAAAAGCAGAAGCCAACCCAGTACCTCGCCAAAGACCGCCTGATCGGCCAGCCTGTGAAGAACAAGGACGGCAAGATCATCGGCGACATCGAAGATGTCATCGTGGGCGACGAAAACAAGGTTGTCGGCGTCATCATGGGCGTCGGCGGATTCTTGGGTGCGGGCGAGAAGAAGGTCGCCGTGCGTTATCGCGCGCTCGAATTCTCGTCCGTTGACGGCAAGAAGGTCATCACCCTTCCCAGCGCCACCAAGGACGTGCTGACCGCCTTGTTGCCATACGAGCGCCTTGCTCCGAAGAAAACCCTGATCGAAAAGGCCACCGACAAGGCCCAGGAACTCAAGGACAAGGCAGTCGAAACCTCTAAGGATGCCGCCGCCAAGGCCTCGGCTGCTGCCGCTCCGGCTGTGGAGAAAGCCAAGGAAATGGGCAAGGCTGCCGTTGACAAGGCGAAGGAACTGTCTGGTTCGAAGCCAGCCGAGCCTGCCAAGCAGTAACGCGTTCGGCCTGATCTAAAAGAGAGCGTCCGATGGGTTTCATCGGACGCTTTTTTGTGTGTGGTCTGGTCGCGGCCTTCGAATTGGAGAACCGTCAATCCGAAGGAAAATACTGGGCGATCCACGTCTCGCTGAGCGCGGTGCCGTTGCGGCGGAGGTAGGCGCGGATATCGACCGGCTCGCCACCGGATGCGGCGATATCAAACAGGCTGCGCCACCGTTCGCGCTGATCCACCACGGGATGGGAATAGGCGTTCGACACCGCACCACGCGACGCGGTCACCACCAGTTCAATGCCGTCGTCGCGGCCAAGACCCGCAAATACCGGGCCTTGCCAATCGATCACGTACTTGCGCACGCCGTCGGGCCGTTTGCCGCCCGGCCGCCCGCCCATTCCGGTCCAGGTGGCGGTCGCCCGCCCGAGTGAATCGGGAAATACGATGTCGTCAAGCCACGATAGCTTGTAGCGGTAGTTTGCGGTCCGCCCAGCCTTCAGTCCATCTTTAGGGCACCAGTACGCCGCAATATTATCGGCGGTCTCGTCGTCGGTGGGGATTTCCACGAGGTGGACGCTGCCGTCGCCCCATCCGCCTTGCGGTTCAACCCAGACTGACGGACGGCGCTCGTAGAAGACGCCGTCGTCGAGATAGTGCACGAAATCACGGTCGCGCTGGAGCAAGCCAAATCCTCGCACGTCGCGATCGACGAATGTCGAGGTCATTACCCGGTTGGGGTTGTAGATCGGCCGCCATATGCGTTCGCCGGCACCGGTATGGATTGCGAGGCCGTCGCTGTCGTGGATTTCCGGACGCCAGTCGGCTGCGCGCTTGCGGCTGCCTTCGCCATACCAGAACATGCTGGAGAACGGCGCAATACCGACCCGCTCGACGTCGCTGCGCGGATAAAGCTCGAGTTCGACGTCCATAATGATGCGGTGCACGTCATTGCTGTCGGTCAGCCGCTCGGTGACGAAACGGTAGGCGCCGGTGACGGAGGGGCTGTCGAGCAATGCGTATATGGTGACCGGTGCGCGTCCGGGTTCACCGCCCTCCAGCCAGAACTGGCTAAAGCGCGGGAACTCTTCCGGGGTCGCAAGTCCCGTGCCGATGGCCAGACCGCGCGCCGATAGCCCATACTGGTTATAGGGACCCGACGTGCGGAAATACGACGCGCCGAGAAACGACAGCCAATCCGTCTTGAGATCCTTTGCCATCACCCTGAAGCCTGCAAAGCCGGTATCGTTGGGCAACTTGCGGGCCGGGTGCCCTTGGGGGGCTTCGAAGAGTGCCGCGGCGTACTCCACCTCACGGGCAAATCCAGCCTCGATGGTGTGGATTTTCACTGGCTCAAGAAACAGCTGACCGAGATGAAAGAGTTGTACGGGCGCGCGACTTTCCCGGCCAAGGCGCAGGCTTGCATCGGCGCGGAACTTGATTTCCTGATAACGATCGTAGTCGATCTGCTGGAGCACGTCGGGCATCACCGGCACCACTTTGGTCCACGGCAAACCCGACAGCGCCTTGGCCTTGGCTTTCAGGATGTCGAACGAAAACGGCTGCCGCTCGCCGGTTGCAACCTGCGCGCCACCCGCTGCAGCCAGTGCACGCGATACGCCCGGAGGCCAGCCGAATGCTGCACTCAGCCCCAGACCCACTCCACCACCCAACACCGTTCGCCGGTTCAACCCGTGCCGCATGATCGTCCCACCATTAAAGCTTGTCCCCCGCAGACCGGGCGTCAAGGTGCACTTCATCGTCGTGGTGTGCAACATTGGCACATTGCAGACCGAGTGATATTTCCGTCGCAGGCGCAAGCCTATCGCCGTTCCGTCTCCCGACAGCTAGAGCGTCGCACTGGATTTTGGCCGATCTATGCGTACGCGGGGAGAACCGATATGGCGACGGCCAACGGCTGCCGCCGCGACCGATGCCCACACTCGGCACTGCCCGGCCTCGACCAAAGACAGTGTTTTGCTGGACGCACCCAACGCGGGTGGATCTGTCCGTTGCGGGGCAACGGAGATGACAATCTGGCGTAAGATGATCGCATAGGTCCCTGTGGCATAATCACTTTCGGCGGCTATTTCTCTAGTCGGTCCAGACCCGAACCAGGCGCATTCAATAAAACAACGTTCATGGTTTATGCGTTCAATTCTCCATAAATTGCTGCGAAGCTTGTATACGTTGGTCGTGTTGGCCATGGTTCGCGGGCGTTTTGTGTTGGGCAAAAACGACAGAGCTGTGTTAACGAATTGAGCGCCTTAGGTGGAATTTTCCGGCTTTCGGGACGCCGGTCCAAATTTTGCTAGGCCAATATCGTATCGGCGGTTTTGATACTGGCCACGAGCATGCGGTTGATCGGGAGCCGCATGATGGGTGTAAGCGGACGTTGACGGCACGGATCGTTTGGGGGCTCTGGTAGAGTATGATTAGGGGTGCGTTGGATCAGACCACGCCGGAACCGTCAGCTGCGTCCGACGGCCAGGGACGCGTATTCGACCGCGTCTGCCGCCTTGTCCCGGCTTCTGGACTACAATTCATCGACGCGGGGCTTGAAGCTGGTCATCTGCCCATGCTGCGCGCGTGGTTTACCGAAGACCACATCGAAAGTGCGGCTGGCAGCCGTCGCGTGCTGCTGCCGCTGTCGTCGGATCAGGCCGCCGACGGTACGATCTGGCACCCCTTGACCTTCAGACCGCTCGGCCCAGCAGAAACGCTCTCGTTTACCGGGCTTGAGGCGCTGGAGCCGTTCCTCGATACCTGGGTCCCCGTGCCATTCCTGCGATATCTCGGTCGGTCCGAAGACGGCAGCCTGCGCTATGACCAAGGCCCATCCAATTGGACCCGCGTGTTCGTTGCCAAGCCAGCCGAAGGGCTGCGAGGTGCCGATCGCCTTCAGGTTGTGTTTGCCTTCGACACGCGGCTCGACATGCGTAGTCGTGCCGATCAGACTCCGTATCTTGCACCCAACTCCGACGACGCATTATTTGCGTCGACATTCATGCTGGCGGACGCGCCTGAAGAGCTGTCGGACTATTTGAGCCAAGCCTGGATCGACACCTGGGTGCGCGATGTGTGCCGGACGTTTTCGTCGGCAACCCACCTTGCCGATTTCGATGAGGCCGCGTTCGACACACCAGCAAATCCCGATAGCGGCTTCGAATTGGCGCATATTGCCCGCTATCTCACGTTCTTGAAAATCCTAAAGCGTGCATCGACGCCGCCGCAGATTCGCTTCGTCGACAGCATTTCAAAGTCGCTTCCCGCGACCATCACCGGCCTCGACCTCGTGATCGACTTTGGGGCCGCTGAAACCACGGCTCTGCTCATCCCGCGCAACCAGACGCGTGATCCCGACATCTCAATGGCGGCCCGGAGCGCCGTGCCGTTACGCATCCGCGATTTGTCGTGTCCCGCTGACATTCACACGGGTCCGATTCCGACCATCGTCGAGTTCGATAACCAGACGTTCGGCAACGCTGCCTTGTCACGGCGCAGCGGTCGCCCTGACGCTTTCGCCTGGACAAGTCTCGTGCGCATTGGCGTGGAAGCCCGCCGCCTCGCCTTACGCGTCAACGCGACCGACGGCATCACAGGCCTGGCCGATATTGCAAGCGGCCTCGACCAGACCAGCCCGTCCGATGTGGTCTGGCGCTTTTCGACGGCCGACACCCTCGCCCCCAAGACGGGCCGGATGGTGTCGGGCGAGACGCTGCGGCACCTTTCGGAATCGGGTGACGTGACGCGCGCGGAGGGTCTTCTTGCCGGGCCGTCGAGTGAAAGTGCGAGTGTGACGCGTCCACGGTTTTCCAACTCGGCGCTGGTTGGCTTTTTCGTGGTCGAGTTGCTGCTTCATGCGCTGAGCGAAATCAATTCGGCGACGGCTGGGAGCCCTTTCGCGCGTGGGGCCAACGAACGCAATGACATCCGCCATATCGAGCGGATCATTGTGACCTCGCCGGTTGCGATGTCTCAAAATGAGCGGCAAATCCTGGTGGAGCGGGTCAATACCGCGATCGACCTGATTTGGCGGACCCAGCAATGGGATCAGCCGGGCCAGCTTGCCCAACCCGTCAAGCCTCAATTGGCGCTCGGCATCGGGGCCGACGTGGGTCTTCAGCTGGTGTATCTGTTCACCGAAGTTCGCAACAAGTTCGGCGGGTCGTTTTCGGACCTTGTGGATTGCATCCGCCGCCGCACTGGCGATGGCGACGCGCGCGACAGTCTGCGGATCTCGTCGCTTGAATTGGGCCGCCGGGCGGCTGGCCTAACGGTGATCGATTATGACGTTGCCCACGATGGCAGCGTTCAGGCCGGTCTCGTGTTGGCTGATCGGACCGGAACCGGTGGGGATCGCGTTGTCGATGCGATCATAGAAATCCACATTCTGGCGGCAATCAAAAGGCGGTTGGCTGCGTGCGGCGTTGTCGACCCGGCAACTTTTCTAAGCGATTATCTGGCTGCCGATGGCGATCAGCCCGGTGCTGCCCACAATGGCCGCCGACTTCATTCCAAGGTCCTTCGACCGGCGGCGAGCGGACTGTTTGAAACCTATGCGGCGATGCCTGCGCGAGGGGCCGAGGGCATACGCCGATATCGACTCGACCACCTCGTCGCGCTCGGTTGCGGTCGTCTTGATCCTGTGGCCACTCAGTTCGAGGCGGCAGCGGCTGCGGCCGGTGCCGTCGGCTTTCAGCTCGCCACGATTGTGCTCGACATCGGTCGCCGGCACATTCAACGCCTCGTTGAATCCGAGCTGTGGCCGATGGTCAACGCCATGACCGACGCGATCCATGATAGCGATAGCGACCTGCTGCTGATGGGCGGCGATCTGGCTCAGCTGCCCGACTTGCTCTACCACGTGCTGGCGCGTGGCCCGGTGCCGGCGGGCCGCGTGGTGGTGCGCGGGGAGGACCGTTCCAATATCGGCGAGGGCGCGGGCGGCGCCGCGACTGGAGCCCAGTTGGGGCGGAACACGACGCACGACACGGCCTTGCTTGGGGCCTATATGGCCAGCCGCAACATGCTGGCGTCTGACGGATTTACGCTGGCAACCGGCGACATCACCCAGGCTTTAACCAGCGAGCAGCGCGGTCAATCTGGTGTTACCCAGGTCACCGGTTTTGCGCGCAACGTCGGCGTCTCGCCGACGCAAGAGGCCCCCGAGCGCTCTTATGCGGTGGCTGGCGGCGGCTTCATGCGCGATACGGCGTCCGGTGCGGCGCTATATGACGATTTGACCCCGCCGCCACCTGCGAAAAAGTCAAACGTCGAGCGTCTGCGATGAAGCCAGAACAGAAATTCATGCTGAGTTGCCGACAGACCGGCAAAGCTGCGGGGCGGCTTTCGGACTGGCTTGAGCACAATCCACTGTTGCTGGGCACAGCCCACGCGGCGGTGTGTGAAGACATCGCCTGTTTGGCAGCCGACCTTACCCCGCTCGCGGCGGCCGCTGAAACGCAGCCCGGCATCGCCTTGGTATCAACCTCGGCGGCGGCAAAATCCGAGCTTTTGTTTTCACTGCTGGCCATCCGGAGCCAGACTGTCGTTGGCGAGTTGGGCCAGCGCCCGATGGATGCGGCAACCATTCGCACCCTTTTACCTTCCGGTCAGCAGGCGTGCTGCGCGATCGTGCGCTTCAGTTCGGACGAGTTGCCGCCTGCGCCGCGTGGCTTTCCAATCCATGTCGGCCTGCTTTCGATTGTCGATATCGCCGTGATTATTACAGGTGCGTCGCTGTCGTCGTCGGGGCCATTGGCACCGCTGCCGGGACTCGCTCAGATCTCTGACATGTTCCCTGAGCTTGCCTCACGCCTTTCGCCGCAGGCATTACCGGGCCTTTCCGAGCGGGATGTCCTCGACCTGCGCGACCAGTTGAATGCCCGCTGGCCGGGTGAAGCCACGCTCGCGCGGCTGGCGGCAGCGCGCTACTGGGACCAATTCCGTGAGATCGCCGCGCATCTGCCCGACCGCGACCGCCGCCGGGTGTTGGCCCTGCTTTGGCGTAACGATACCGCCTACACCAAGCTGTTCGAGCGCCTGTGCGATGGGTTGGACAAGCTCGGCCAGGGCGCGGACGCCTACTGCCCCACCGAGGCACTGCTGGGCAAGGACAAAGCGTCGGGCTGGTTGACCCGCCATCCCCGCTCGATCATCGACGATGCCACGTTGAGAACGATCGATCAGGTGCCGGGACCGATGCTGGCGATGATGAACCGGTATGGCCAGACCGTCGACATCGAACGCAGCGTTGTAGCTGGTCTGATCAGCGAGATGACGCTTCATCTGGCCACCAGCCGCTTGACCGACCTCGCGCCCGCCGATCTGCTCGACTTTCCAGCTCCGCCCCCGATTGCCAGCGTTGCCCCGCTCCCGGCGCACGCGACCTCCTCGTGGGGCGACGATCTCGATGCCGCCATCGCCCATTTCGCGCGCACGAAAGCCGTCTATCTGTTCGAGCGCGCGTGCCATCGCCGCGATACGACAAGCGTAGTGATCGTGATCGACCCCGATCAAGACGACGACACGTACGCTCAGGCGATCGGCGACTGGGTCGAAACTATGCAGGGTCCCAATGCGCATTCCCGCGAGCGGGTCCGCCGCGGCCTGTTTGTCGCAGCTTTAAGCGGACCTCATGCGGGGGCACCCGACGACGCGCGTGTGCAGTCGATCATCCGCGACGTGATCGGGACCAAACAGGAATGGCCGACCGCGTGGACTCCGAACCGTCCCATGACGGAGGTGTTCTGGTTCGCGCCGGACGAGACAGCGAGCGCGCAGCATAACCTCAATGCGGGTCAGGCCTCGACAGTGCTTGCGACCATTGCCCCTCCCCTTGGCAGTGTCGCGCAGCGTTCGCAATCCAATATCGCGCACCTGTTGTCCGCTTTGACGCTGGCCAGTAACCCGCGCGCCAAACAGTTGCAGTTGCATCAGGCTTTGCAGGAAAAACGGCGGCACATCCGCCAGACCGTCTTGCGCCACCACACCTCGAACGATCCATCCGCGCTTGCGCATTGGCGCCGCAGCACCGCCGTCGTGGTCCAGGACCGTCTGCAGTTCATCATCGATCAGGGCCGCTTGGGACTTCTCCATCGGGCCTTGATGCCGGGCGAGGGTGATCTGATTGTGCCCATTCGCGCTGCCGAGCATGTGGCAGCTGCCAAATCGGCTGCCTCGTCTCGGGCCGCACCTTGGCTTGAGGCAGGCGCAAGCGAGGCGCGTAGCCTCGATATCGGCAGAGCCGCGGCACCTCTGCAAGCCGGTGCCATGGCCAATATCGCCGTTGCCCATTGGTTTGGTTGCATGCGCCGCTCTGCGCGATCGCTTCGGCTGTGCCGCGATTTGCGCATCGAAATGGGCGTGATGCATCATCTGGTCGATGAACTGCAAATCGGCGCGCTGCGCTGCGGATTGGCGAGCGAAATCACCAACGCTTACCTGCAGGCGGCCCCGCATCGGGCGATTGATCCGGTCAATCCGGCGAGTGGTGGACCGGCGCGGCTGGCCCCGGCCGAACGCGACTTGATCCGGCTCACGGCCTATGCTTGCCGCATCATCACAGCCTATCTTGAAGTGCTCGGCACGGTGCAGGGTCGTGGCCATGCGGCACATACTCGGGGACCGCGCGCTTCAGGTTATGACCTTGAGGTTGCCGGAAGCGCCTCTTCTGGTTATGGAAATAGCGTCGCACGGCCCTTGACAGGGGGACGACGCACGACACGAGCCGCATTGGACCAATGGGAAGTCTCATTTGTCGCACTCGTCGAAGACAATATCACGTCCGCTCACATGATTGCCGGTCGCGGCGACAAGGATCGGGAACTAGGCGAACTGATACATCTGTTTGCGTCGGGGCCGTTTGAGGTTGAACCATGACGATTATGAAGATCGAAGTTTTCCCCGATTTAAGTCATCCAGCCGGTGGTCACGCGGTGATCCGCCTCAAGGGCATTGCCCTGCTGCCGCCGGGTTCGACCTTCCGCATCGACCCGATTGACGATAGCCTGGACGATGGAGACATCGAAGGCTGGCCGCACGGCGACCTGTCGCCGCTTGATACGCGTCAGACGCCGGAAGGCATTGAGCTGCGTGTTGGTCCCGACGTGGTCGATGCGCCCATGCTTGAGCCGGGAACTCCAGTCACGATTTCCGTGCCCAATAGCAAGTTGACGGCTGAATTGATTTGGCCCGACCTGCCGCTCTCGTCCAAAGCTGCGACTGCACCCGTGGTGATGAGCCCCTCGCAGATGGCTGCGGAACTTGCCGCCAACGAACGCGCGAAAATCGAAGCCGCTCAAGCGGAAAAGGCGGCGATCGCGGCGGCTGAGGCTTCCAAGGCCGCCGAAGCAGCAGCTCAGGCTGCGGCTAAAGCGGAGGCTGAACGGATCAAACGTGCAGCGACAGTTGCAGCGCCGGCTGCGTCGTTGGCACTTGATGATACGCCACAGCAGGTCCGCATTGCGGCCGCCACCCGTCAACTCGAAGCAGCCCTCGCGCTCGAACCTGACGAGACGAAACCGGCGGCTGCAAAGCCTGCGAGCCTCGCCACTGCCTTGGGCGAAGCATCACCGGGCATGGCGGCTGCGAACGGGGCACTGCCGTCACCGTCGCCCGCGCAAACCACGACGCCCCCGCGCGCTCCCTCGGCTCCTGCACCGCTATCGAGCCTGAAGGTTGCTGCCGACCGACCCGAAGCGCCAAGCACGGCTTTGCCGGAGCGCGATCTGTCGCTTCCCACGATTGTGCTACGCCCGGCATCAAACGCGACGTCAGGCTCAGCACCGACTGGCCTGGAGACAACCAAACTGCGGCGTGAAACCATTGACGGTCACATCGCGCCGCCACCGCAGCCAAGCCGCTTGATGCCATTCCTGGCGGGTGCTGGTGTTGCTGGCCTTGCACTTGCTGCTTTCATTGCCGTGACTGCGATGCGGCCGGGATCGGGCGGTTTGGTTGCCAACCCGGGTGTGACGATCGAAGCCGCCAAGCGGGGGGTTCTTGCGGAGGCATTCTCGGTTGGGACGCAGTCGCCGCGTGGCGAGATCGCGACTGACGTCGACCTGCCGACTGCGTTGCGACTTGCTGACTACAATCTCCATGGCGTTGATCGTCCCATCGACCGGGCCGAGGCCGAGTTCTGGCTGAAAAAGGCCATGTCGCTGACCGCCAGTCATTCCCAGATCCGCTGGGCTATGACGCAGCTCGGCACCTTGTCGGCTGAACCGGTGACCGGTCCGCCTGACTATGAAAAGGCGCGTCTGTTATGGGAGATTTCGGCTGCCAACGGCGATCCGATTGCAATGTGCTTCCTTGGTACGCTGCTGGAAAACGGGCTGGGGCTGGCTGCTGACCGTACGAAAGCCCTTGAGCAGTTCAAGCGGGCTCGCGGTGCGGGCGGGTGTCCCAACTCCGACGAGTCGATCGCGCGACTGAGCAAGTAATTTTACGAGTTGAGTGAGGCTGTATGTTTCGTTGTGTAAAACCCTTCCGCTTCGTCGCTCTTGCGTTCGCGACAAGTGCTGCAACCGTTTCGGGACTGGCTGTCAGTCACGCGCAACAGCGTCAATCTCCCATGTTTTATGATGCGCGGCGCTTGCCCGACATGGAGGTGGAGCGCCGAAATCAAGAAGTGCTGCAGGAACAGCGGCGCGCGACTGAAGAACGCCGCCTGGAAACCGAAGCTAATGCCAGACGGCTTGCCGACGAAGCCAAGGCGCAAGAAGCCCGCATCGCGGCGGACGCTGCCGCGAAGAAGAAGGCCGATGACGCGCGTCTGGCGGCGGCAGAGGCGGACGCGAAAAAGAAGGCTGACGAGGTCGCCCGCGTTGCTGCGCTCGACGCTCAGCGCAAGGCTGACGAGGATAAGCGGCTGGCTGCCGAAGCCGAGGCTAAAAAGAAGGCTGACGAGGCGACCCGTCTTGCCGCGTTGGAAGCCCAGCGCAAGGCTGACGAGGATAAGCGGCTGGCTGCCGAAGCCGAGGCTAAGAAGAAAGCCGACGAGGCGACCCGTCTTGCTGCGTTGGAAGCCCAGCGCAAGGCTGACGAGGATAAGCGGGTGGCTGCCGAAGCCGAGGCTAAGAAGAAAGCCGACGAGGCGACCCGTCTTGCCGCGTTGGAAGCCCAGCGCAAGGCTGACGAGGATAAGCGGCTGGCTGCCGAAGCCGAGGGCAAGAAGAAAGCCGACGAGGCGACCCGTCTTGCTGCGTTGGAAGCCCAGCGCAAGGCCGATGAAACAGCTCGCGCGGCAGCGCTCGCCGCGCAGACCCGGGCAGCGCCTGCTCAACAAACGGTCGCTCTCATCCCGCAGGTGGTCCCGGCTCAGCCCGCCGCTGGCGCCCCCGTCGGCACTGGCGCTCCGTGCGAAGCAACCAAAGCGCAAATCTCCTATCTGGCCGGTGGCGTGCTGCGCGCTGTCATCGCAAGTCCTTGCCGCAAAGGCCAACCCGTGTCCGTGTCTTACGGCGGCACCAAAACGGTTCGCAAAATCGACGCGAACGGAAATGCCAAGTTTGACGTTGATCTCTTTCTTGGCAACAGCCAACCGGTGGCGCTGAGCTATTTGGGCGGACACACCGAAACGGTTCAACCCGCAGCCGGCGACCTTGCCGACGTGTTCAAGATCGCCTTAATTTGGGATGCACCCGTCAATCTCGACCTGCATGCCTTCGAGAACGGCGCATTGGCGGGCAAATCTGGCCATCTGTGGGCTGGATCGGCAGGTACGCCGAACGCTGCCAAAGCGCAGTTGACCGACAACGGGCGCGGAGGGGGGTTCGTCTCGTTGAGCGACGACGGCGCCCATGAGGGGTCGAAGGTCGAAGTCTACACATTCTATCGATCTGCCGAACAACCAACCGGGGTTGTGGCCATGTCACTAGATTACGCTTCGCGCGGGGACACGCCGTCGGGCGAGTATTGCGGGACTGGAGCCCACGCTCGCGTGACGTATGAGACCGTGACCTGGTCGCCTAAAGGTACAACCGCGCGGGAACGGGGCGCCATTGCGAGTGCGGCCTGCGGTGTGCCACTTTCGTCACGCCTCATTCGAGATGCCGTCCCCGATCTTCAATTCGGGCAATAATAAAAAACGCGATATGTTTGTTCAGCTTTGGGGAAGATCGGGGAATAAAATGCAGGCACCAAAATACAACCGTTGGATTTTACGCGGAGCGGCATTGGCGTTGCTTATGGCAGTCGCCGTTCCATCCACCCATGCAGGCGAAGTAACGCTGCAAATGAAGGGTGGCGACTTCTCGGTCAAAGGCGACATTAAAGCCTTCGACGGCGTGAAGTACCAAATCGAGTCCAAGTCGTTTGGTTCAATGTCGCTCGATGCGGCGCGCTTTGACTGTGTGTCGGGCGATTGCCCGAAGGCTGGCACAATCACGGCTGCACCGACGCCGGTTCGTGGTGGAAACCTGGGCACGGCTACTTGGATGGGGGGCAGCGCACAAGGCACGGCCGTTATGCCGAAGCTGATCCAAGCGTACGCCGCCAGCATCGGGGCGACGGTGACGCGCTCCGTAGGTGCCGACCCTAAGAACCTGGAATTCAAGTTGACGGATGCAGCGGGTCAGGAAATCGGCCAGTTCATTGCCGCGCGCCAGGGCGTTCCGGCAGGGTTTGCTGGTCTGGAAACCAAAACCGTTGACACCGTCTGGTCGGCGCGTCCGATCTCGGCTGCCGAACTCCAGCGCGCGGAGGCGGCCGGTCTGGGTAACCTGCGTGCACCGGGCAGCGAACACATCTATGCGCAAAGCGCGTTGATGATCATCGTAGCTCCGGGCAACCCTGCAGTGTCGATGTCGTTGGATAACATTGCGAAAATCTACTCTGGCCAGATCAAAGACTGGTCGGAACTGGGCCTCCCTCCCGGTAAGATCAACGTGTATGCGATGGTGCCGACGGCTGGCCCCTGGGGCGTGTTTGAAGACCTCGTCTTGAAGCCACGTAATCTGACGGCAATGGCGGACATTATCCGCATCGACAGTGCGACGGATTGGTCCGATAAAGTCACGCAAGACCCGCTCGGCATCGGCATCACCGCCATCGGCCTTGTGCGCAATGCCAAAGCTCTCAACATTGAGGCCTCGTGCGGATTGATCACCAAACCGTCATCGTTCCTGGCAAAGACCGACGAATATCCCCTGTCCAGCCGCTACCAGCTTTACTCCGTAGGCACGCCGCGCGGAACGCTGGCGCGCGAATTGCTCGCGTTTGCAATGTCACCGCGCATGCAGCCTGTTCTCAAGGAAGCCAACTTCCTCGACCAATCGCCTGAAGGCCTTGATTTCCAGTCGCAGACGACACGCATTGCTTACGCTTTGAACGCGGCGGGTCCCGACTTCGACTTGAACCTGATGCGGTCGCTGATCTCTGAATTCAAACCGGCCAGCCGTCTGACGACGACGTTCCGCTTTGATACGGCGAACTTTGCCCTCGACAACAAATCGCTGG